>ENA-OWNS01001395-OWNS01001395.1-marine-metagenome-genome-assembly--contig:-NODE-1395-length-9611-cov-5.923327_pt1 | contig 9611 bp, 10 predicted proteins | sample MGYA00238137_ERZ651772 | MGnify/ENA primary metagenome ERZ651772 (study PRJEB26903, sample SAMN06264699) | marine metagenome | isolation source: Columbia River Estuary | place: USA:Columbia River Estuary... | reverse complement strand
AAGAAATCAAAACAACTTTTGCCAGCGGGTATGGTCAAGAAATTTCTTTCGAAGAAATGCTTCAACCTGAAATAATAAACGCATATGCCAAGCAAAAGACAGGAAATAAATTTTTAGTTAATCCACAAATGTAGATGTTTATAAATTACTTGAGATACTGAATCTTCTTTTTTAGATTTCTAGTATTTACTTATTCGTCAAGATTTTCAAGAGGATTTTCAGGTTGGCATATTTCAAATGCTTGTTGAACATCCTCGGACTGGAAATCTATACCTGCATCTCTAAAAGCAAAAAAACCAAATTCTCCAGGCTTAGGATCAGGAAAATCAATACCTTCGTCTCTCATGCATTGAGAGAACTCTAAAGATGCATCAACTAAAGCTGCTTCAACCTCTGGATCGAGATCAAATTGTTCGGGTAAAGCTTCCCTTAAAATATTTTCACAATTGTCAAAAGCTGCCTCAAATTCATCATCATTTTCAATATTTACATCATCAAACTCAGGATTTCCATCTATATCAAAGCTTGGATCAGGGAAATTAATCCCCTCTTCTCGCATACATTGTGCAAAATCTAGCACCCCTTCTTCAAAAGTTATCTCTTGAGTTACGGTTGTAGTTTCCGTTGTAGAGTCTATGGTTACAACACCATCTGACTGTTCTTCACCAATTGTGCATGAAGAAAGAATGATTAATAGGCCAAAGAGTTTTACTTTCTCACTGCCTCTGCTGGTTGAATTTTTGAAGCTTTTATAGCTGGGTAAACACCAGATATTGCTCCGATTAATAAAGCTACTAATACTGCTCCAAATATTTGCCATACAGGTATAGAGAATACAATACCCGTGTAATTAGTATAACCCAGGGTTATCGCCGCACCCAGAACTACTCCAACAAGACCTCCTATGCCCGATAAAACAATACTTTCCAATAGAAACTGGTATCGTATTTCTCTTCTAGTCGCGCCGATTGACCTTCTTACGCCAATTTCCATCCTTCGTTCAAGAACAGACATGACCATAACATTTGCTATTGCAACTCCCCCAACAAGTAAAGCAACTGATCCCAAACCTAGTAATAGGTTGGTAAAAGCCTCTTCTGCTGCTTGTTGTGCTTCGAGTGCATCTGATGGACGGGTGACTTCAACTTGATCAGGGTTTTCTGGATTCATTGATGGGGCAAGCACTTCTACAACGTCTTCAATATATGTTGGATTTGCTCTTACATAAATAGTTGTAGGCTCTTCCGTTATGCCAAATAGTGTCTCAGCTACGCCATAGCCAATGAACACTGATCGATCTAAATCTGGATGAATCTTTAATTCTTCTAGTATTCCAATAACTCCAAACCATTCATTTTCTATTAAAATTTTTGTTGGTTTAGATAAATTGTTAATGCCAAGTCTCTCAGCTGTAACACTACCTAGCACTGTTACTGGAATGTCTGATAATCCGCTCTGAACAAACCTTCCGTCAACTAACTTTCCTCCGATAACATCTAATAGTTCTGCATTTGTAACAATTGTTGAAATTCCACCACCTTCAAACTCTGAAATAAAATTACTTCGCCTTACTAGAAGATCAGTCTGTGTTGTGGAGGTAACTTCTTGAACTGGACCAATTCTTTCAACCATTCCTAAAACACCTTTTGGAAGATCTTCTTGTGTCCCGAAAAAACCCGCTTGAGGAGATGCTTTTATGAGATTTGTACCTAAAGACTCTAAAGTTGAAAGGAGATCGGCCCTTCCAGAAGCAGAGATGCCAGATACAGCAACTATTGCAGCTATTCCAATACCTATACCTATAGAAGTGAGTGTTGCTCTTCCTTTTCTTGCTTTTACTCCATATAAAGCTACAAAAAAAAGGTCTCTAATTTTTAGTTTTTTTCTCTTCATGAATTTACTATTTTTCCATCAACCAATTCAATTACTTTATTGAACGTATTTGCATGTTCTTGATTATGGGTAATCATTATTACAGTTTTACCTTGATTGTTTAAGTCTTTTAAGATGTTCAAAATATTTATTCCAGACTCCTTGTCTAAGTTTCCTGTTGGCTCGTCAGCCAAAATAAACGCAGGATCTTGAACAAGTGCTCTTGCAATTGCAACCCTTTGCTGTTGACCACCAGATAGCTCTTTAGGTTCATGGGTCAATCTATCTCCTAGTCCTACTTGATCTAATACTTCTTTAGCCTTTTCTAGTCTATCCAATCTAGAAATGCCTTGGTATAAAAGTCCTTCTGCTACATTTTCCTGAGCTGTAAGACCGGGTAAAAGAAAAAAGCTCTGAAAAATAAAGCCAATTTTCTCACCTCTAAATTTCGATACTTCGTTATCTGAAAGTTCTGATACATCTCTTCCCTCAATCTCTATAGAGCCATCTGTGATACTGTCTAACAAGCCAATCATATTCAAGAATGTTGATTTTCCACTTCCTGATTGACCGACTATAGAAACCAAATCACCCTCTTTAATTTCAAGAGAAACACCATCTAGTGCTTTTACAGGTGGAGGTCCTTCATAAACTTTTGAAATGTTACTTATAGAAATAACAGTTTTTGTACTGGCTTTCATCTTGGTACGACTACTACTTGTCCTTCTGAAATATTTCCTTTTACTTCCACAAATCCGTCTGTGAATACACCTATTTCAACTGCGATATAATTTGTGTCGACACCAGATTCACCATTAAAGGTTCCTGTTTCAACTTCTCCTTCGTAAACCTCCAAGGCATAACCACCTTCTGCTAAAGCAAGTAGAGCATTTACGGGGACATAAAGTACGCTTGCTGAAATTTCTGTTATTACAAATACCTTCACTGGAGCCTGATCGTATGTTTCGATTTCTTCAGGGTTTAGTACTTCTAGAGTTACTTCTATAAATTCTCCAGCTTGAGTCTGTGTGACGACCTGATCAATAAAACTTATTACTGTTGGAACTCTTTCATCTGTTGGTAACTCAATCTCAACCCGGTCACCAAGAGAAACTGTTTCTTGATCTGTTGCGTCTACTTGAAAAACAACTTCTATTCCAATTGAAGAGATGTTGTAAAGTGGTGAGTTAAGAGCAACAGCTGATCCTACTTCATTTATATAAGAGCCAACAATCAATGAGGTTTCTGATGCGTAAGCATTTGTTGGACTAAAAGTCTCTGACCTTGAAGATAGTCTTAATTCCTCTAGCTCTTCTTTAGCCTTTGCTAATTCTGAAACTTGATCTACGCCATTGTTGTATTCGTCCAAAGCATCATCATAAGCTTTTTGAGCTGTTTCTATTGCTAATGCATCTGTTGCGCTAATCCCCTGATTGTAAACTTGAAGTTCTTCATCATAAGCTTTTTGAGCTGTTTCTATCGCTAATGCTTCTGTTGCATCTACTCCTGACTTTTTACCTTTCTCTAAGTCTCTAATTCTTTTTTGCTCTTCAATTAAATCCTCGTAGACTTTTATCTCATCTTCTCTTTCAGAGGAACTTTTAGCATTTGTTTTCGGATTTGTTAAATCTTGCAGAAGAGTTATTTGAACGTAATAGTCATCTACCAAATTATTAGCAACCTGCCATGCAGCGCTCTCTTCTGTTGCAGCTTCCTTAGCGTCATCTAATTTTTTCTTTTTATCATTTAACTCTGCTGTTGAGACTGATGAATTTTTAATTAGATCGTCTAGTTGTTTCTTTTCATCATCGACAAAGACTTTACTGATACCACCGTCATCAATTATTTTCTCAATAGATTCAACTTCCGCTTCTTTCAGGTTTATTACTACTTGTTCAACAGGGGTAATATCAGATTTTGTATCAATACCGTAGTCAATGTATAAAGAATTAAGCATCTTTGATGTGACCTCATCAAAAGTTTCATCAGAAACAAAATCTTCTGCGGCGTATCCTAAATAAATTAGTGCTTCCTCTAACTGTAAAACATCTGGTCCAGGATTAGAGTTCAAATCAAGGGTTCTGTAAAAAGGTGTCGTGCCTTCAAGTAAAATTACAGGTTTGTTGTCAACAGCAAAAAGCACTTCTCCAAAACTAATTACTGTTCCCTCTTTTGGAACATATGTTACAACACCTGACATTGGTGAATTCAACACCTTGCTGTCAGTTTGTCTTAGGGTTCCGTTGTATTCTTCTTTTTTTTCTAAGTCACCTTTTTGAATTGAAACTGTAGTCAGTTCTAGGGTTTTATTAGAGGTTGCATTTTCAGTATTTTGAGTACCAAAATAAAAACCTCCGTAGGCTAAAGCAACTACAGCAATTAACAAGTATAGGTTTTTTAATTTAAATATATTTTTCATCATTGTTCTAACTAGATTAGTTTATTAAACCTGTAAGTTTTCTGAGAAATTATTTTATTGAGTTTTTTAAGCATCCCATTCATCATTTTTTAACTCTTCTGGTAATTTGTCTTCACATGCCTGCCATGTCTTAACAATTGGATCATCTTCGCTAAAATCCCATTCTTCAGTTGTGTATGCGTCAAGATTTACATCTCTATTAAAGTAATTCGGGTCTGGAACTTTGGAGTATCCACTCTCTCTAAAGCAACTTGCAATAGATAGTGCCCTATCTAACTCTTTTGCAGTTTGAACTGGGTCCTCAAATTGATTCTCGTCTGCAACCCCCCACAAGTTGTACTCTAGAGCACAGTCCTCTATTTTGCTCCATAACTCATCTTGTTCTTGAGTGGTTAAAGTTTCAAAGTAGGAAGCGACAGTTGTATATAAATCTAAAAAGTTTTTTGGCTCTTTAAATTTATAACCAGACTCATTTACACACTGAACAAGGACTAGTGGGGCATCTTCATCTGAAATTTCTTCCCGTTCATCTGTAAGTTCAACGCCAAGAGCAATCGCCTCTTTTCCTTTATCGGTTTCTGCAACTGAAACAATAGCTTGTTCTTCTTGTTGGAATAGCGAACAAGCAGTAAACAAAGCTAATATTATTGAGGCTTTTCTGTACATATAAGATTATAAATTATGTGTTGTTTTAACCTCCGCCTTGAAGCGGTAGAGGTTAGAAACAGTCTAATTCTTGGCTTCGCGACTAACTCGAATCGGATTATCTAGTGCATTTATGACAGGCTCCAGATCTGCCGGTCCAAGAGCGGTATACCTAACGCCCTCCTTGTTGTGGAGGTTCGCGTCCAAGATCATCAAAACACGCTGCCCGTACTTCTCTGATTTGTTCTTGTAAGTATTGTCCTGACTGAACAAGCCCAGAAATTATACTTCTAAGTGATCTTTCTGCGTTAGGGTCTTCAATCTCTATCCCTTTTTCTCTAAAACATTGCGCAATTTCAAGCTCGGAATCTAACTGTTCTGCAACTTCTTCTGGATTCTCAAAATCTGCTCTCCCACCTAGTGGAATGTTGTTATCTTCAGAACAAGTCTCTATAGTCTCAAAAAGTTCGTCTCTACCTTTTTGATCAACAGCTAAAAATACCGGCTGCAAAACACTTCGTAAACTCTCACCATTTTTAGGATCTGTAATATCATATCCATTTTCTCTTAAGCACCTAGCTAGTAAAAGCTGTGCATCTTCAACGGAAACTACATCTTCAACGACTTCCTCTGCAATTGTTGTAACTGTTGTATCACCTGATAAATTATTTGTAGAAACAACTCCTTGCGATTCATCCGATGATGAGCACGCCGAGAAAAGAACAAATAGAAGTAATAAGAAGGTGTTTAAATTTTTTTTCATAATTTTAATTGTTTTCTCTTATCGAAATAAATAAAACAACTAAAGTTACTAAACCAATAATTGGAGAAACTGCCCCTGGAGGAGCATCTCCTAAAATTAAAGGCTTATATAACCCCACTGCTCCTCTTAAAATATTTTCTAAAGCAATAATAAGCAACATAAGAGGTATTAATTCCCTCATTTTTAAAACAACAAGTAATAACATGCAAGCTAAAACTAGCTGTGAAAAACCCCACTGAGCAAATATTGAAACAATGTTGTTTGCAGCTTCCTCTGAGTAGCTACTTAATGGAATGCCTGCAATAGATTCAGCTCCACCATCTTCAGCAAATATATGTTCAAGGCTTCTAAATAAATTGAATGTAACTAATAACAAACAAAAATAGTAGACAAATTTATTACTTGGAATTTTATTTACGATTGTTTCAGGTATTAATTTTTTCATGGTTACATTTTAGTAAATGTGTATTGGACAAGGGAGAAAACCAATACACAAATACTCAACTACCTACTTATTGCCTTTCGACTTATGGTGTCCTTTTCTGTGGTGACTTTTAATATTATCTTTAAACTCTTCCTCTGAAATCACACCATCTTCAAGCTCCTCTGAAAAGTGATCTTTAAATCGATCTATTTTTTCTTGATCTATAGTTGTTACAGAATCTAGTTCTACTACTGTAATTTCTCCATCTTCAAACATTTCTTTAATTAGATTTTTGATTTCTTCTCTTTCCGCTTTCATCTCAAGCTTTCTTGCCGCCATTGTGTTCAATATGGTGTCAGCCTGCTCTACCGATAAAGCCTCTTCTTCAACTAGTCCTTCTAGAACGTCTTCTAACAGATTGTGTTTGCCACCTTCATTCGGAGAAACCTCATCTTGAATAAATACCTCTTTAGCCATAGGAATTTCCGACGCATAAGAAATGCCAACAATACCTGCACCGAGAGCAAGACCAAAAACACCTATTCCTAATAATGATTTTTTCATATTCGTCCTTTCTTTTTCATACTCTTTTATAGCGGATGAAACCTTATAGTATCCTTAAAAACCTGTGAGGTTCCTGAGGTTAATAAATCCAATCACTTGATAAATAAATTTATATTGTCATTATTAAGTTGTGTTTAAAAAAATACTTTTAGTTGAAGATGATAAGAAAATATCAGAATTAGTAAAACAGTCCTTAGTCAATGAGGGGTATTTTGTTGATCAATCTTTTGATGGGGAATCTGGATATTACAAAATCATTGAAGACCAACCCGATCTTGTAATTTTAGATATCATGATGCCAAAAATGAATGGTTATAAAGTCTGTGCGAAGGTTAGAGAGATTGGAGTGACAACTCCGATAATAATGTTAACAGCTAAGAGTGGTGAATACGATGTCGAAGAAGGGTTGGATACTGGTGCAAATGATTACTTAAGAAAGCCTTTCTCTACAGTTGAACTGCTTGCAAGAATTCGAAAACTTTTAAAGACAGGTGAACACACAAAAACCTTGTTGGAGTTTCAAGAGTTAAAGATTGATTTAAATGCAAGAAAAGTTACAAGTAAGAATCTTGAAATTGAACTAACAAAGCAAGAACTAGACCTACTTGCTTTCTTAGTAATGAATAGTGGAAATATTGTCACAAAAAATGAACTATTGGAGGAAATCTGGGAAATTATATATCCAGTCGAAGAAGATGTTAATAAAGTTGAAGTTTATATAGGATATCTGAGAAAAAAACTTAAACCTTTTAACTTAGATAACCACATTAAAACTGTTCGTGGTTTTGGGTATAGGTGGAATTAAATGAAGAGAGTGGGGATAAGATCAAAAATTATATTGTTAACTCTTTTAATCCTTGGTGGTGGTTTTTTTGTTGCTCCAGAAATTTTAGAAGAAGTAGCTGAAGTTAGATACAGAAGAACACTAGAAGATGGTAGAGCTAATTTAGCACAACGATTGGAAAAAGATTATAAGAAGTTAAACCTTAGAAATATCCCACGTTTAGGAGATTATTTTGTATTTATCTATGATAAACAAAGTGGAAAACTCATAAGGGAATATAGCTTTTTTCCCCCACGTCTCATTGATGATTACAATTTAGCAAAGAATCAATTTGCAATAAATGAAAATGATTTAGAGTTTATAAAAACCGAAAGTATAGACAAAAAAGTAAGTATTATTGTCGGCTTTAGTGAGTCAACTTCTAGGAATGCAGTTGACGGCCTTGAAAGATTTTTTGTGCTGAGTTATCTTTTGGCTTCAATATTTGTCGTTTTAGGCATTTTAATTTCTACAGAAATAGCATTAAGACCTGTAAGCAGATCTATAAAAAAAATATCTAAATTTGATCCGTTAAACAAAATGGAAAAACTTGATGATGTAAAAAGCAATGATGAGATTGGGAAGTTGATTTCGACATTTAATTCTCTTCTTGAAAAAGTTCACATAAGTTCAATAAGTCAGAAACAATTTATCTCAAATGCCTCCCATGAACTAAAAACGCCTTTAACAAGTTTAAAATTACAAATCGAAACGTTGAAAAAACAAAACAATACAGACGAGAAAACTCTTGTTGGGATAGAAGAGGATGTGATTGAAATCCAATCAATAATAGAAGCTTTGTTAATCCTTGAGACTTCTGCTAAAGGTGGTGGTAGTGATGGGAAAATTCTCTTGAATGAATTAATTAAGAAGACTATTAAAGATACCGATGTTGATTTCAAAAATAACCTAGAAATAATGGTTGATTCAAACCAAGAAATTCTTAAATTGATGCTTAATAATTTAATTGGAAATGCAGAAAAATTTAAGTTGAACAAAGTAATAATTAGTACCGACATAGTTGACAAAGCTCCCTCAATAATCATTGAGGATGATGGAGTTGGAATTCATCCAGAAAATTATGACTTAATATTTACTCCCTTTTGGCAAGAAGATGAATCAAGAACAAGAAATGTTGGTGGTAAAGGTCTAGGTTTGAGTATTGTAAAAAATATTGTTTCAAAATATGGTTGGAAGATTACAGTAGATAAGTCTGACCTTGGTGGGGCTAGGTTTATAGTAAGTTTTTAAATACTTATTACTTACTAAATCCACATTCCTGCAGTAGAAGAGTGATATCTTCTTTTGACTTCTTTAGGTTGGTTAAATCAAGCTTTGGTTCTTGCTGATTGGGCTCAGGTACATTTAATCCCTTTTCTCTGAGACATTTAGCTAGTTCTAGATTTTCATCATATAATTTTGCTAGTTCATCCGGGTTTGTTGTGTTAGATTCAGAAAAAAGATTGTATTTATTTACGCAAAAATCGACATCTTCCAAAAGTTGTGTTCTCTCATCTTTTGTATTACTCATTTGATCAAGAGTTGTTTTTAAATCTTGAACATCAAATGGAGTTAATATGTTGTAGCCTTTTTCTTCATTTAGACATTGAGTTAAAATTATTGGGTAGTCTTCTTCGGCTACTATTAGAGTTGTGGTTGTTTCGTTCGACAAAGAAACAATGCCCTCGTTAGCCGAGGGGGAGCAGAAGCTAAAGAATAAGCTAAATATTAATATCTTTTTTATATTCATATGCATTTAATTTAACACATCTATTCTGAGAATTTAATAAGAAAGTTTCTTCAATAAATTTATAATTTTAACTTTTTTTTAAGGTCTTCTGTTATTGGAGTTGGTTTCATTGTTTTTTGATCTGTGTAAACATGTATTGCTTCACAGGAGCTTACCAATTCTCTAGTTTCTTTTAAAAACATTCCCATTATCCAAGTCATACTTGAATTGCCTATCTCTTTAATTTTTGTACCAACCTCTACTACTTGGTCAAAATAAAGAGGTTTGTTGTACTGCACCAAAACTTGAACAGTGTGAAAGTCTTTGTTTGTATCCTCGATATCTTTTAGATAGTCATAATTAACATATTTA
>ENA-OWNS01001392-OWNS01001392.1-marine-metagenome-genome-assembly--contig:-NODE-1392-length-9629-cov-4.739426_pt1 | contig 9629 bp, 10 predicted proteins | sample MGYA00238137_ERZ651772 | MGnify/ENA primary metagenome ERZ651772 (study PRJEB26903, sample SAMN06264699) | marine metagenome | isolation source: Columbia River Estuary | place: USA:Columbia River Estuary... | reverse complement strand
CCTATTATAGAACACTCTTATTGAATGTGCATCACTATTTGTACTTTATAAAAATTTAGTGTGTGAATTTTAGTGCAATTGTCTAAAATTTTCAATGTTAATTGAATCTATTCAAACTTAGAGAGGATTTGAATAACATTATGCTTAAAATTTCACTCAACGAAGTATTTTAATAGTCTTTTCTATTTTTAACTGCCCTTATTCTATGATAAATAAAAACGAAATATTGCATCAGCTAAAGTCGGTTAATTATCCTGGCTTCAATAGAGATATTGTTTCATTTGGTATAATCAAAGAAATAACTGTTGATAATGATGCGATTAAAATTGAGTTAGCTTTAAAAACAAAAAATGAAGATAAGAAAAATGAAGTTGTTAAAAGTATAAATGAAATTGGCTTTGAAAATAGTGCTGCCACGTATAGCTTTTCTGAATCAGCTAAAATTGGTGGTGATATTGGTTGGATCAATGAAAATTCGCTTAATAATAATATTAGAAAAAATATAAGCAGCTTAAAAGTGGGAGAATTTACAAAACCTATAATTTTATCAAATGGTATATTAATATTAAAATTAATAAATATAAAAAATTCTACAACTACTATTGATATTGAAAATGAATTAAAAAAAGCAATTAACTATGAACGTAACAGACAGTTGAATCAATATTCAAAAATTTATTATAATAAGATTAAAAAAAATCTAGATTTTAATGGGTAAGGAACCAATAATAATAGTAGGTGGTGAGCCCAACAGTGTTTTTTTAGAAATTTTTTTTAAAAGTTTAAAAACTAATACTTATAAGTCACCCCTAATAATTATTATTTCTAAAAAATTACTTCAAGAACAAATGAAAAAACTAGATTTTAAATTCAGAATAAATGATATTAATAAAGAGTTAAAAGATTTCTCTAAATTAACTAATAAAAAAATTAATTTAATTAATGTTGATTATAAATTTAAAAAATGCTTTGAAAAAATTACTAGTAAGTCAAATAAGTACATAGATGAAACTTTTAAAGTTGCTTTAAATTTTATGAAACAAAATAATTTATCCAAATTTATCAATGGTCCTGTTTCCAAAAAGTCTTTTTTAAAAGGAAAAACTTTAGGTATCACTGAATATCTTGCAAAGAAAACCAAAAAAAAAGATGTTGCAATGTTAATATTTAATAAAAATTTATCTGTTAGTCCTCTTACAACCCATCTTGCTTTAAAAGATGTTCATAAAAAAATAACAAAACAAAAAATATATACTCAAGTTAACCTGATTAATAAATTTTATAAAACAAAATTTAATAAACTACCAAGGATTGCAATAACTGGGTTAAATCCCCACTGTGAAAGTAATTTTCAAAATTCTGAAGAGGATAAAGTTATAATTCCAGCTATTAAGAAATTACGATTAAAAAATAATAAAATTAATGGTCCATTTCCAGCTGATACTATCTTTACAAAATTTTTATTAAAGAAATATGATGTAATTATTGGTATGTATCATGATCAAGTACTTTCTCCTATGAAGGCTTTATTTGGTTTTGATGCAATTAATATTACTTTAGGCCTACCATTTACTCGTATTTCTCCAGATCATGGACCAAATTATTCAATGCTGGGTAAAAATTTATCTGATCCAAAAAGCTTAATTCAGGCCTTAAAGTTTTTGGATAAATAAGTGTTCATAAAAGCAAAAAAAAGCCTTGGGCAAAACTTCTTAATAGATAGAGAAGTGCTTGAAAAAATTGTATCTATAACCGATATTACTAACAAGGAAGTCTTAGAAATTGGACCAGGTAGTGGAAATCTAACCACATATATTTTAAAAAAAAAACCAAAGAAACTCTATGTTGTAGAAAAAGATGATGATTTAGCTATATTGCTAAAAGAAAAGTTTGATACTGAAATTGAAATCATCAATGATGATATCTTAAAAGTATCTGAAAGTACTATCTCGGATCAAAAACTATCTGTCTTTGGTAATTTACCTTATAATATATCAACAGAAATCTTATCTAAATGGATTCTTAATATTGGCTCAAATTTTTGGTTCGATAGTCTCGTTTTAATGTTCCAAAAAGAAGTTGCTGATAGAATTATATCTGAATTTAATAACTCTAATTATGGCAGACTATCAATTTTATCTAGCTGGAAATTAAATGTAAAAAAAATATTAGACATTAAACCACAAAGCTTTTCACCAAGACCTAAAATAGATAGTTCTTTACTTTTATTCACTCCCAAAGAAAATTTTTTTAAATTAAAAGATCCTAAAAACCTTGAAAAAATTACTAGGATATTCTTCAGCCAAAGAAGAAAAATGTTAAAAAAACCCTTTAACCAAGTTTTTGATAATGGAAAAGAAGTTGCAGAAAAATTTGGTATTGATCTTAATCTTAGACCTCAAAACCTTGAGCCAGAAGTATATTTTAAACTTGTAAAAGAATATGAAGACTTAAGAGGTTAGTTTTTCAACATGTTTTCTAATGAAATCTTTATCGTAGTCTTTCGAACCATTGTTAATTTCGGCATCAATTAAACTGCTAATTTTAGAATAACATTCTTCTAGATTGTCATTAATAATTACGTAATCATAATTAATCCAATGCAAAACATCTCTACTAAATTCTTTCATGCGTTCTTCTACTATTAGTTTATCTTTCATGTCTCTATTTGATAGTCTTTCAAATAGTATCTCTTTGCTAGGAGGTAAAATAAAAAAAGTAATTAATTTATAATTTAATTTTTTATTCTTGATTTGATCAGCTCCTTGCCAATCAATATCAAATATTACATTTTCACTTTTTTCTAATTTTTCAATAACTGGTGTTCTAGTTGTTCCATAAAGGTGATTAAATACTTTTGCATACTCTAAAAATTCTTCATTTTTTATTAAATTTTCGAATTTATCATGATCAACAAAGTAATAATCTTTGTCTGCAATTTCGTTTAGTCTAGGTTTTCTTGTGGTATGAGAAATAGAAATATGAAAATTTTTATTCTTAGAGAGGAGTTTTACTAAAGTTGTTTTACCTGCCCCAGATGGGGATGATAAAATTACCATTATCCCATCTTTTTTTATGGACATTTAATTTCTAGTTTGCTTTTCCTGCTATAAAGTTAACAGCGTCACCTACAGTAAGAATTTTTTCAGCTTCACTATCTGAAATTTCTGAACCAAATTCCTCTTCAAAAGCCATTACTAACTCAACTGTATCTAAACTATCTGCTCCAAGGTCATCTATGAAGCTTGAATCGTCTAATACTTTAGCTTCATCAATACCTAAGTGATCTGCTACAATTTTTTTAACTTTGCTTGAAATATCTTCTGACATAATGTTCCTTTTTGTTATATTTCGTTAATAGTTCAAAAAGTAGTTTTGTCAACCCAAATACATGCCTCCATTAACATGTAATGTTTCTCCATTAATATAGTCTGACTGATCTGAGCTTAAGAAATTAACTGCATTAGCAATATCTTCAGGTTTACCTAGTCTATTAGATGGAATTTTAGCAATTATTGTTTCTTTAAATTTTTCATCTATTTGATCTGTCATAGCAGTGCTTATAAAGCCTGGGGATATGCAATTAACATTAATATTTTTTTTTGCATATTCAATTGCTAAGCTTTTTGACATTGCAACTATACCTGCTTTAGATGCAGTATAGTTTGCTTGTCCAACATTACCAGTATGCCCAACAACAGAGGTTATATTGATAATTTTTCCAGATTTATTTTTAAGCATTTTTTTAATTGAATATTTACACATTAGAAATGTAGAGGTTAAATTAATATTTATAACTTTTGACCACTCTTCTAAGCTCATTCTAATAGTTAAATTATCTTTTGTAATGCCTGCATTATTAACAATACAATCTAAGGATCCACCTAGTTCTTTGGTAGCATTTTCTATAAATTCTTCGATTTTATCATGTTGAGAAATATCAAATTTAAGAATTTTTATATTATTAAATTTTTCTTTTAACTCTTCTAGTTTTTCAATTCTTGTACCAGTAGCTAAAATATTTGCACCATTTTGGTTTAACTTCTCAACTATTGAATTACCAATTCCACCTGAAGCACCTGTGACTATAATATTTTTATCTTTTAAACTACTCATTGATATTAATTAACTTTATATCCTCTTCTGAATTTATTGCACTAACTTTAACATTTTTGTCAATTCTCTTTATTAATCCAGATAAAACTTTGCCTGGTCCTATTTCAATAAACTCTGTAACACCCTTCTCAATCATTAATAAAACACTCTCACGCCAACGAACACTGCTTTCAATTTGCTTAACTAGTAATTCTTTTAGTTCATTCGAATTAGATATTTCTTTTCCTGTTACATTTGAAATAAGGATGTTTTTAGGTTCATTAAAATTTAATTTTGCTATTTCTTCTTTCATCACAAGTGTTGCATTATTCATCAATTTACAATGAAACGGAGCACTAACTGGTAATTTAATATTTTTAATATTTGAAGCTTTCAAATCAACCATAATTTTCTCCAGGTCTTCAATTTTTCCACTTAAAACGATCTGACCTACAGAATTGTCATTTGCAATAAAGCATTCGTATTCATCTTTATTCTCATCAATAATTTTTTTTATTATTTCAATTTCAGAGCCCAAAACAGCAACCATTCCACCCACGCCTTTTGGAACAGAGTTTTGCATCGCATTACCTCTAATTTTTAATATTTTTAAAGTATCTGAAAATGACAATGACCCAGCCGCGGTTAATGCAGAGTACTCTCCTAAAGAATGTCCTGCATAAAATTTTGCTTTATCTAAATCAATTTTAAACTCTTCTTTGATTAACTTAAATATTGAATAACTGAGCAAAAATATTGCTGGCTGTGTATTTTCAGTTAAGTCTAATTCTTCCTTAGGACCATTTAAAATAAGATTTGATAGTGAGAAACCAAGAGTATCATCTGCTTCCTTGAATAGATCTTGAACTAAGCTATATTTAGCATGTAGGTCTTTACCCATTCCTACTAATTGTGAGCCTTGACCTGGAAAAATAACAGAAAACATTTAAATATCTAAAGTTTATTATGGTTTTAAGTGTTGTAATTCAATAATTATAATAGTATATCCTCACTTTTTATTAAAGAACAATTATGAATTTATACGAACACACAATAGTTGCTAGACAAGATACTAGCCCAGCGCAAGTTAAGCAATTAACTGAAAAATATTCTAAAATAGTTGAAAAAAATGAAGGAGAAATAGTACAAACTGAAGATTGGGGTTTGTTAAATTTAGCTTACATTATTAAAAAGAATAAAAAAGGCATCTATATGCACTTTAAGATTAAAGGTCCTGGAAAAATTATTGATGAATTAGAAAAAAATGAAGCAATTGATAAAAATCTTCTAAGATATATGACGGTTAAGGTTAAAAAATTTAATTTAGAAGCTAAATATTTTTCAAAAAAAGATGAGTACGAAAAAAAAGAATATAAAAAAGAATATAATAGAGACTAATTATGCCATCAAAAAAAAGAGCAGGAAATAAAAAAAAAGGTAGTCAAAGTAACTTTGCAAAACTAAGTATTTTTCAACCTAATAAATACAAATTTAAGAAAACTTGCCCTTTATCTGCTAAGGGTGCTCCAGAAGTTGATTATAAAAACATCAGATTGTTAAAAAAATATATGTCTGAAAATGGTAAAATTTTACCATCAAGAATTACGAATGTTTCACAAAAAAAACAAAGAGAGCTTTCTCTATCTATTAAGAGAGCTAGAAATTTAGCGTTAATTTAAATGAAAGTTATACTTTTAGAAAACTTAAGAAGAATTGGATCTATTGGAGAAATCATAGATGTTAAAAGAGGCTTTGCTAGAAACTTCTTAATATCAAATAAAAAAGCTCTTTATGCTTCAAAAGAAAATATTGCAGAAGTTGAAAAGATTAAATCTGAGCTAAGTAAAAAAGATACTGAAAAGAAAAAAGAAGCTCAAAAAATTTCTGAACAAATTAACAATAAAGAATATGAAATTAAAAAATTAAGTACTGAAAATAAAGAATTGTATGGATCAGTTAAACCAACTGAAATTTCAAAACTGATATTAGAAAATGACAAACTAGATATTAAACCTTCAATGATACAACCAATAACTGAAATTAAATCAATTGGTAAATTTAAGGTTAAAATTATTCTACACTCTGAAGTAGATTCTGAAATTACTATTAATGTAGTTACAGCTGATACTATTCAATAATTATACAATTTTTTCCCCAGCATATATTTGTTATTTTTTTAAATCTTAATTGAGATAAGATTTCTTCATGGAAAATAACCTCAGCTTAGTTAAAGATACTTTTAAAGAACTTCCAAACAATATTGAAGCAGAGCAGGCTGTAATTGGATCAATATTAGTTCAAAATGAAACGTTTGATGAAATAAATACTATTGTTTCTAGTGTTAACTTTTATGACCCAATGCATCAAAGTATTTTTTCAGCAATTGAAAGCCTAATTTACAAAGGGATGCTTGCAAACCCCATAACTTTAAAAAATTATTTTGAAAATGAAAAGGACGAATTAAATGTTCCTGAGTATTTAGTAAAAGTTACAAAATTTTCTACTCCTCCAAGACAAGCAATAGAATATTCAAGAATTATTTATGATATGTTCGTCAGACGTGAATTAATTAAGATATCTGAAAATACTATTGATGCTGCAAAACTAAATGCACTTGATGTTAATGGCCAAAATATAATTGAAAATTCAGAAAGATTATTATTTGATCTTGCTGAAAAAGGTTCTTTCAATTCATCACTTATTAAATTTGATGAAGCAATGAAACAAACTATTGAGATGGCCTCAGCTGCTTATCAAAATGATGCGGGGATCGTTGGTGTACCTACTGGTCTAAGAGACCTAGATGATAGACTGGGTGGGCTTCATAATTCAGATTTAATTATTATTGCAGGTAGACCTTCAATGGGTAAAACTGCTTTAGCAACAAATATAGCTTTTAATGCTGCTCAAAAACTACAAGAAAGTGGAAAGAAATCTGCAGTAGCTTTCTTCTCATTAGAGATGTCTTCTGAACAATTATCAACTAGAATTTTAGCAGAACAATCTAGAATTAAATCAAACGATATAAGACGTGGAAGAATTTCTGATGAGCAATTTGATAAATTTATTGAGACATCAAAGAATATTTCTGAACTTCCTTTATATATAGATGAAACTCCAGCTATCAGTATTGCTGCTATGAGCAACAGAGCAAGACGTATTAAAAGATTATTTGGTTTAGACTTGATTGTTGTAGATTACATTCAATTGATGAGAGGATCTGGAAATAATAGAGATGGTAGAGTTCAAGAAATTTCTGAAATCACTCAAGGCCTTAAGGCAATGGCAAAAGAACTTAAACTTCCAGTGATAGCTCTATCACAGCTATCAAGAGCGGTAGAACAAAGAGATGATCATAAACCTCAGTTATCAGATTTAAGAGAATCTGGATCAATTGAACAAGATGCTGACGTTGTAATGTTTGTATATAGAGAGGCCTATTACTTAGAGAGAAAAGAGCCTAGACCTGCAACTGTTGAGCATGCTGAATGGCAAGCAAAAATGAATGAAGTGTCAAATCTAGCAGAGCTTATTATTGGAAAACAAAGACACGGCCCAACGGGTAATGTTATGGTAGAATTTGAAGCAATGTTTACCAAATTTAAAGATACTCAAATTAACTAATATCCAATATATTAGCTGTGAATGCTTTCTCTATTTTATCAAAATATTGTTTTAAAAAATCCTAAATCAATTTTTATATTACTGTTAATTACTCTCTTAAGTTTTGGGTATTTTTCTAAAGATTTTAGGCTAGATGCCTCATCTGATACTTTGTTAATTGAAGGGGATCCTGATCTTGAATACTTGAAAGAAGTCACTGAAAGATATGGCTCTAAAGAGTTTTTAATCTTAACTTATTCTCCCAATGAGGGAATGGTTACTGAATCTTCTATTAATAATCTTTTAAGTTTAAAATATAAAATTCAAAGTCTAGATTGGGTTCACAGCGTTATTACACTACTTGATATCCCTTTATTAAATAATTCAGAAGCACCTCTTCAAGAAAGACTAGAAAGTTTTAAAACTTTAAAAGATGAAGGTGTTGATACTGAAAGAGGGTTTAAAGAAATATTAAATAGTCCAGTTTTTAGAAATTTTGTAATAAGTGAAGATGGTAAAACAAGTGGCATAATTGTTTATATAAAAAAAGATGAACTAAAAGATATTGAAAATAAATCAGCTCAAGAAATTGAAGAATATAAAGATACTTTAAAAAAGAAAAATCATGAAAATATCACCCAAATAAGAGAGGTTATTAAGTCCTATGGAGATGTTGGAAAAATATACTTAGGAGGTATTCCAATGATCACTGATGACATGATGTCATTTATTAAAAGTGATATTATTGTTTTTGGTCTAGGAGTTCTTTTATTTATTATTGCTACTCTATGGTTTATATTTAGAAAACTAATTTGGATTATTGTTCCAATTAGTAGCTGCTTTTTTTCAGTTTTAATTATGACAGGTCTACTTGGTCTTTTAGGCTGGAAGGTTACTGTTATATCCTCAAACTTTATTGCTTTAATGTTAATTCTAACTATGGCAATGAATATTCATATGAGTACCCGTTTTCTTCAATTAAGAGAAGATTTTCCAAATTTAGATAATTTAAAAATTATTATAATGACAACTAGTAAGATGTTTTGGCCTATTATTTATACAGTTCTTACAACTATATGCGCTTTTCTATCTTTAGTTTTTAGTGGCATAAAACCTATTATTGATTTTGGGTGGATGATGACTTTAGGATTAATAACCTCTTTTATAATCACATTTACTTTACTCCCTACTCTATTGAGCTTTATGTCTAACAATAAAGTAAAGATTAAAGAAGATACAGATTCTAAAATTACTTCTTTTTTTGGTAAAATTTCTATTAACAATAAAAGTATAATTTTTTTAGTAACAGGTTTGGTTATTGTCTTAAGTGTTGTTGGAATAAGCAAGCTTGAAGTTGAAAATAGTTTTATAAATTATTTTAATAAGAATACTGAAATCTATAAAGGCATGAAACTTATTGATGAAAAACTAGGTGGCACGACACCTTTAGAAGTTATATTAAAATTTCCTGAAAATATCATAGTAGAGACTACCGAAGATGACGAATTTGAAAGCTGGGATGATGAAGGCAGTAAAGATGATGAAAAATACTGGTTTACAAAAGACAAAATTGAAAAAATTCAAAATGTTCATAATTATTTAGATAATCTTCCTGCAGTTGGAAAGGTTTTATCATTTAGTTCAATTATTGAAGTTGCTACACAGTTAAATAATAACAAGCCCCTTGGAACTTTAGAAATGGGTGTTCTTTATTCAAAAATTCCAGAAAGTATAAAAAAAGATATTATAGATCCTTATATATCTATAAAAGATAATGAAGCTAGGATAAGTCTTAGAATTATTGACTCACAAGAAGGTCTAAGAAGAAATGATTTAATAAACCAAATAAATTATGACCTTGAAAATGAATTAAAACTTAACAAAGAAGAGTTTAAACTAGCGGGTGTTTTAATCTTGTTTAATAATTTACT
>ENA-OWNS01001390-OWNS01001390.1-marine-metagenome-genome-assembly--contig:-NODE-1390-length-9634-cov-2.801716_pt1 | contig 9634 bp, 11 predicted proteins | sample MGYA00238137_ERZ651772 | MGnify/ENA primary metagenome ERZ651772 (study PRJEB26903, sample SAMN06264699) | marine metagenome | isolation source: Columbia River Estuary | place: USA:Columbia River Estuary... | reverse complement strand
CTCATCAGACGGGGAGGGAATCAATAATTCTGATCACAAGATAAGAAAATGGAAAAATTTGTTTTTACCCCCCGAATTAAGCAGAGGTTTATTTTCATTTGTGATTGAACATACAGAGGGATACCTTCCTGCATCAGAAGCTCATCAATCCTCATCACCAAGCAAGCTTGATCATGTCGTAATTAATACCAATGATGCGGATGGGTTCATCAGTGTTTATAGAGATGCTTTTGGCATTAGACTTGCTTTGGACAAAACCATAGAACATTGGAACAAGAGAATGCTGTTCTTGAGGCTCAATAAAACAACCATTGAGGTTATTGAAGAAAAAAATGAACAGCCACCAAACGATAGGTTATGGGGTTTGGCTTGGGAGGTCGCAAGTATCAAAGAAACCCATCAAAGACTATCGAGCGAGGGAGTAGAAATAACACCAATAAAAAGTGGAGTGAAAGAGAATACCTTGGTGGCAACCGTTAAGTCACACAACCATAATGTACCAACCTTGCTTATTGAGCATTTAAATTTGTAGTCAATGCTGACTGGCAAGATACTCCTTATCTCACTTTTGTAATACTGAATATCTCGTTTTTAAATTGGATTTGAGCTAGACCATCTATAGTCTTTCTAACTTTATTTCGAAGCCTTGAATTATTCTCTAAATTTTGAATATCTTTTTCTGCTATTTGACCCACATAAACTATATTCGCCCATTTAGCGTCTGTATTATGGCCAAATAATTCTGAAACTGTTTGATCAGGCGCCCTTTTAAATTTAAAAAAATAATTCATAGGCTTTGAAAAGCTATATATATTATTTTCACCAAATGGATTATCTTTTAAATGCTCAATAATATCTTTTGCTGTATTTGGGAATGCTTCTTTATCCTTAAAGGCTAACTTTAAAACTTTTTGAATAGAATCACCGCCACTTGTGTGGGTTACCAACAGTTTTCCAGATTTGTTCAAAAGCCTCATGAGCGGACTAATAACATTGTTTACCTTGATTTTTACTGGCGCTGCAGCCCTATAAGCCTGGGATGCAACAATGAGATCATAGTTATTATTTTTATAATCATTTTTAAGAAATTTGTTTAAATGTTTCTCATTGTCTTCTCTGTAGACTCGAATAATGCAAGGGTTTGAATATGACGTTCGACCATTTTTATCTATCTCAATTCCCCAATTTCTTTTAATAAAATTCCCCAACAGATTGCCTGTTATCTGGGAATTAAAGTCAAAAGAATTATTGCTTTTAAGCACCAGGTTAAATTCCTTAATTTTTTTATCTTTAATTTTATTTGAACTCTCAACCAATCCTAGCTCAGAAAACCTTACATTCGTCATGGTAATTAATAGGTTTGGATGTTCAACAAATCTATCTGGCATCTTCTCTAAGGTATTTTTTAGGTCTTCATAGCTAATCTCTTTGCCCATCATTAAAAGAGAGGCATATGGATGATACCTATGAAAACTTTTAATTATATTTGAGTATATTGTCCCATCGCCTGTCCCAGCATCTAGGATTCTTAGGTATGATTTGTTTTCAGACAAGCCAGCAATATGCGAATATATCTGCTCAGAAATGGCTTTTTTCTCGCCAGTGTTTTGTATAAAAGATAGATATTTTAATCGATCATCAAAGAACCTTTTTTTATCCATTTGCCCTCCTTTTTTAAATAATAATCTAAATTATCAAACAATGCATTTACTCATTAGGTGAGGTAGAAGAAAGTAATATTTCTTGAGATTTTTTGTTCTGTGCCAGCAATACTAATTGATCAGAAGCTTTTTAAGAATTAACATGTAAGGTATTCCATGATGTCTAACACTTAAAAAAATTATGAAAGCCTATTTACTAATGCTCATTGCTGGTTTGAGCATATTTGCATCATCTGCTATTACTGAAGCAACAGTTCATTCTGAGAAAATAATTCTTGGTTCTGGTTGTTTTTGGGGAGCTGAAAAAGGATATGAGGCTTTGCCTGGAGTAATAGATGCTGTTTCTGGTTACGCTGATGGAGATGGAGTGCGACCAACCTATAGAGAGATCACAAAATTAAAAAATAAATTCAACCCAAATAATCATGCCGAAGTGGTGGAGGTTACTTACAACAAAAATATTATTTCTACAGAGGGCATCCTTATCCATTACCTAGAATCACACGATCCAACTCAAGTGAATAGACAAGGAAATGATATTGGAACCCAATACAGATCTACAATTCTTTATACAAATGAAGAGCAAAGATTGGCGATTGTGAATACTATTGAAGTCTACCAGGCGCTTCTTACTGACGCTGGATACGGCAAGATAGCAACAGAAGTAAAGCCAATCCAAGAGTTTTATAAAGCCGAAAAATATCATCAAGACTACATTAAAAAAAACCCAAATGGTTATTGTCCAGATCACTCCACAGGAGTTAAGTTTCAAAAAGAAACAAGCTCACCTCTTGTAGATAATACAACTCTTGCACTAGGCAAAAGCATTGTTATTATTGAGCCAGAAGGTTACTGCCCTTACTGTGAAAAATTTAAAGCCAAGGTGGCTGAGAACTATCTAGGGAATATTCCTCTTTCTTTTAGACTGGCCAGCCAGCTTCAAGGACTGATCGTTGATTCGCCAACCTGGGCCACTCCAACAATTCTATTTTTTGAGGAAGGAAAAGAGGTATTTGGGCACCAGGGCTATATGTCACCCAAGGAATTTTATGAGGCGCTTGGTTATTTTAAGCTGGGTAACTCAGAAGCATACAGAGTTGCATTTGATGAGGGAACAGATGCAAGATTCTGCAAAGAATATGAAATTTTTAAAAATACTCCCGATGGTGTCTTTATAGACAAGCTGAGCGGAGTCCCGCTTTTTGACACACAAGATCGATTTAACTCTTCAACAGGCTGGCTATCATTTACAAAACCAATAGATGGTTCTGTATATACCAAGCCTGACAATAGCTATGGCATGAGAAGAACAGAAATAAGATCCAAAACTTCTGATATACACCTTGGTCATGTTTTTCCCGATGGGCCCAATGGAATGCCAAGGTATTGTATAAATGCCACGGTGCTAGAATTTGTTAAACGAGCAGATATCAAGATTTAGCAATGACGGACTTAACTGTAAACCAAGTTTACGCAATCGGAGCTCCCATTGTTCTGACAATGATTTTTGCAGAGATCCTGGTTTCTAATTGGCAAAACAAACACTATTACAAAGCAAGTGATTCACTATGTACCCTAGGCTTATTGGCTGGGAACATTGCAATGGCTTTTGCTATCAAAGGCTTCGCTTTAGCTTTTCATTTTTATTTATATCAGTTCAGGCTGATCGATTTAACCAACCTTATTCCAACGTGGGCAATGTGGGCAATGACATTTGTGATGATTGATTTTGTTTTCTATATTTATCATCGAATGTCTCATCGAGTTAGATTCCTGTGGGCAATTCACATGAGCCATCATTCTAGTGAAGAAATGAATTTTGCTGTCTCTTTCAGGCAAGCTTGGTTTGGGCCTGTTTCTAAAATACCTTTTTTTATGGTTCTGCCTTTGCTGGGGTTAGACCCAACTATCATTGCAGTTGCAGGAGTAATAAGCACTTTATGGGGCATCGTGGGGCACACTCAAATTATTGGAAAACTTGGGCCGCTTGAATGGATATTCAACACGCCATCTCATCACAGAGTTCATCATGGAGCTAATAAACAATACATCGATAAAAATTATGGGAATCTTTTGATTATTTGGGACAGAATGTTTGGAACATTCAAAGGTGAGCAAGAGCCGGTGAAATATGGGTTAGTTAGTAATGTTAATACCTTTAATCCTGTCAAAATAACTTTTATGGCTTGGTCTTCAATGATCAAAGACATGAAAACAGCAAATACTCTCAGTCAAACTTTTTACTCAGTTTTTGGACCACCAAATACATCGCAAAATAATGAATCCTAACAATCATTCCAGCAAAGAAAAAAAAGTTTATAAGGTTTTAACTATTAAGGAATGGGGAGAAGCGTCTGAAATGGGACAGATAGTAACTGAGCTAGACCAGCAAGATGGCTTTGTTCACCTTTCATCAGCCACACAGTTAAACATGACGCTGTCTTTGTATTTTTCAAACGAAGAAAAGGTCGTTTTGGTTGAGATTAACGAAAGCGATATTGCAGAAGGGCTTTCCTATGAGCACGCAGAAAAACGAGGTGGAGATTTTGCTCATTATTACGGCGAACTTAGCACCGATAAAATATCACAATCTTGGTATTTAGATCGAAGTGCTTTTAGTCTCCCAGAAGAAGTAATGCTAACAGCTGAGCAAAATTAAAGAATTAATCAGCGCCAATATTTTTTAACAAAGGAGACAAGCTTAACAAAACTTCTTGCTCAATTAGTTTGTGTCCATTTTGATTTGGATGAATCCCGTCTGATTGCATGAAACCCCTTTCAGTCATATCTTTGATTGATCCGTTTACAAGAACAAGATTATATTCAGACGCCAGATCCACAAAAATCTTTTTAAAACTAGTGGTATACCTTTCTCCATAATTGGGAGGAAGCTCAACACCAATCAACACAGTGATTCCCCCTGCTGCGTGAATCATCTCAATCATTTCTTTAAGATTTTTTCTCACTACTTTTTTTAGAGACATGCCCCGAAGGCCGTCATTGCCTCCCAGCTCCAGAATAACAATCTTAGGTTTATGCTCGCTCAACAACCTTGGCAAGCGATAGAGGCCACCAGAGGTTGTATCGCCACTAATACCAGCGTTAACTACTTGAAAACTTAGACCATTATTTGCAATGCTCTTTTCTAGCAATGAAGGCCAAGAGCTTTCTATCTGCACACCATACCCAGCACTTAAACTGTCACCTAAAACCACAATAGTATTAGCAGCAGAGTCAATCTTGTTTGAAGAATTTACTGGTACTATAAGTGTCAGTAAAATAGCTAAATTCACCAAAAGGCAAACATTGAAAGATTTAATTTTAGAAGTTAAAAACATTACAAAAGAAGTTAACAGCCCAGAGGGTGCTTTGACAATAGTTCAAGATGTTAATTTATCAATTGCAGAGGGCGAATTGGTTTCCTTGGTCGGTCCATCTGGGTCTGGGAAGACAACACTGCTTGCAATCATGGCAGGCTTAGATCTCCCAAGTCAGGGCTCTGTTAATCTTTTGGGAGCGGAAATTACCTCTCTTGACGAAGACAAGAGGGCTCAAATACGAGGGAATGAAGTTGGATTTGTTTTTCAGTCTTTTCACCTAATGCCAAAGTTATCTGCCCTAGATAACGTCATGCTGCCATTAGAAATTTCTGGCTCTGATGATGCTCAAAGCAAAGCAAAAGAAGCGCTGATTAAAGTTGGCCTAGAAAAAAGAGTTCAGCATTTTCCAACTCAGCTTAGTGGTGGTGAAAAGCAACGAGTGGCCATAGCCAGAGCCATGGTAAATGAACCAAAAATTTTATTTGCAGATGAGCCAACAGGCAACCTGGACAAAAAAAGTTCTAGCGCAATCACGGATCTCCTATTTTCCGTGAATGAGCAGATGCAAACAACGTTGGTTTTAGTAACTCATGACTTAGTTTTGGCTGAAAAATGTGAAAAAGTTTATGAATTATCTGAGGGCAGGCTTCTATGATCAGAGGCTTGGTCTACGGGATAAAGAAATTTTGGTCTGAAATCACAAGCGGCGATCTATTAATACTTTTTTTATCCATTGTATTGGCTGTTACGGCAATTTCTAGTGTCGGTTTTTTAGGTGATCGCCTTCAATCTTCAATGAAGGAACAAGCCTCTGTAATTCTTGGCGCCGATCTAACTCTTCGCTCAGCCTCAACTCTTGGCTCAGACTATCTTTCATTGGCACAAACTCAGGGCCTAGAAACGGCTGAAACTGTATCTTTTTTAAGCATGGCAATAACGGATGAAGATAATTTATTAAGTTCAATCAAGGCAACCACGCAGTCATACCCTTTAAAGGGTGAGCTAGTTATATCTAAGTTCAATGGCGAATTAATTACTCACAAAGGATCTCCTCCTTCTGGCCATCTTTGGGTTGAAAAAAAAATATCAGAAGCCCTAGACCTAAAACAAAATGGCCAGTTAATCGTTGGCAATAAAACTTTTATCATTGATGGCCTAATCCAAAATTTTCCTGATCGAAATTCAGGATTCTTTGGATTTTATCCAACTGTCATAGTTAATGTGGACGACCTTGATGCCATGGGCATTATTCAAACGGGAAGCAGGGTTGTTTATAGAAACTTATTCTCTGGAACAGAAAAAAATATCAATAACTTTCTAGCTCAACTCAAAGACATGCCAGCAGAAATTAGATCTCAAAAATCAGAAGATGTGGGCGAGGAACTTGGTGAGGCTCTTGAGAGCTCAACAATATTTTTTAATCTTGCCAGCCTCTTTACTATTATTATTTCTGTTATTTCATCGATGGTGGCAGTTCGAAGATATGCTGAACGCAATCTACTCCAAACTTCCTTAATGAAGGTATTTGGCGCCTCCAAAAAATTTATTCTTGGATCTCAAATCATGCAGCTTACCCTCATGGTTGTCTTAGCAACCTTGGTTGGGTTAGGGCTAGGCTATTTATTGCAATCACTTTTAATAGGAGCTCTTCAAGGCATTATTACAGCTGATTTACCACCCCCATCTTTTACCCCGGTCATCTTAGGCTTCGTCACATCATTTTGTGTAGTATTTGGAGTAGCATCTCCGTATTTAAAAATACTTAGTGAGTCTCAGCCCATTAGGATATTAAGAAATGATTTCAACATAGGCGTAACAAGCAATGCCATGATTTACTTGGTAGCAGCAATTACCATGTTTGTTTTTCTAATCATTGTCTTTAAAAACATTGAGCTAATTTTTTATATAGTTGGTGCTTTGATTGGGGTAACTTTAGCGCTATTTGTAATTGGTAAAGCGTTAATTTATTTTTTATCTTTTCTTAAATTATCATCAGGCATAGGTTGGAAATTAGGCTTAAAAAATATTGTGCATCGGGGAAATGAAAGCATCCTACAAATTATTATTTTTGGACTTTCACTAGTTTTTTTACTTGTGCTTGCCGAGACAAGGACAGACCTTGTGGATTCCTGGACCGACACACTCCAAGAAGACACTCCGAATAATTTTCTCTTTAATATTCAAGAATATGATCTTGCAAACATCTCTGAGTATCTCAATGCCGAGGCTGAAATATCGCCAATATTTACTCCCTTAATAAGAGGGAGACTTCTTTCTGTTAAGCGCATGGGTTCAGAGTCATTAGATTCAGAAAATATCATGGAGCGAGAAGCCAACCTAACATGGAAGGAAAATTTGCCCGAAAGCAATAAAATAGTTGAGGGCATATGGTGGGAAGAGGGCATTACCAATGGCGAGGTTTCTGTTGATGACGGGGTTGCCGAGTCAATGAACCTGGTCTTAGGAGACGAGCTTTATTTTTCAGCTGGTGGAACTAATTTCTATGCCACGGTTACAAGTTTTAGAGAGGTGGGGTGGGAAAGCTTTTCTCCAAACTTCTTTTTTATCCTTTCTCCTAGCATAGGCAGAACGCTTCCAAACTCATACATCACAAGCATTAAAATACCTGAAAACAGCAGCATTATTAATGATTTTGTTAAACGCTTTCCAACCATTACAAACATTGATATTGGCTCTGTAATTAAACAAGTGCAAAGCACAATTTCAAGTGCCTCACTCGCTGTGCAATATATCTTTATTCTTGCTTTAGCTGCTGGCATTCTTGCTTTAATTGCCTCCATTTTTTCTAATACCGATCAACGAAAAAAAGAGGCAGCTATTCTGCATGCAATTGGAGCCAAGAGATCTGTTATTTTTCAAGCGGCTGCATCAGAATTTTTAGTTCTTGGAATTCTGTCTGCTTTAACAGCTGTAATTTCTGCAACTTTGTTATCAGCAATTATATTTAGCGAGGTCTTAGAAATAGCCTATTCACCAAATCTAAATATTCTTGGGTTTGGCTTCTTATCTGGAGTGATGTTTATATTTTTGGCTGGGATTATTTCTATCAGAAAAACAATTTATACCTCACCCATGCTCACCTTACGAGAGGTTTGAAATTACACATAATGAAAGATTATTCTTCTAGAAATACTATTGAGGGCAATCTCACAAAGATAGAGAATCTTTACAAGTCTATTTTTACTGAGATTGGCAATACCTCTATTGAGCTCACCAATACAATTGTTTCTATCCACCACGAAGACAGCACAAACATCGATTCGGCATCTCTTGAGTTAACTGAAAAAGAAGATGGATATACTATTTCCTATTGGGATGGCTACTCTTTAGCAGAAAAGATCGATGAAAAAGAAATACATGAGGCATTAAAGATTTTTAAAAGGCTTGCCAAGAAACTTGCAAAAAACTTACAAAGGTTCAGCTAAAATACATAGAATGAATAAAAGGGAGTCAAAATGAAAACGCTTGCCGAAAGAGTGGAGCTAGATTGCTCTGCTAAACACCTTTGGAGCATTTTGTCCGATGTTGGAAGATGTGATTGGGTGCCAACGATAGAAAAGATAACTTTAAATGGAGATTGCAGGCTCTTCGAAATGGAAGGCATGGGAACCATCACAGAAAAGATACTCTTAAAAGACAATGATCAGATGATTTTGCAATACTCGGCCATAGAAACACCCGCACCAATAGAGCATCATTTAGCAACTATGAAAATAATCCCTGAAGATGATTTTAAATGTTATTTAGAGTGGACCACAGAAATTGAACCAGAAATATTTGCAGACAGTATTCATCAAGGCATGCTGGTTTCAATTGAAGGCATAAAAAAAGTTTTATAAAACTTCAACCCATGAACTGCATTGTTTGCAACAATCAATCAGCTGATAGCTTTCAAACCTCAGATACTAAAACATATTGGAAGTGTGGATATTGTTTCGCTAAATTCCTAGACCCCAGTTTGTATATAGAGGTTGGAATTGAGAAAGAGCGATATTTAGAACACGACAATAGGATTGACGATGATGCCTATAGATCCTTTCTATCAAGACTGGCTAATCCACTTCAAAAAAAACTCTCTGTTGATGATACAGGCCTTGATTTTGGATGCGGCCATGGGCCAGCATTAGCAGATATGCTTCAGATAGATGGGTTTCAGGTTGATCTATACGATCCATTTTTCTTTCCAGACAAAAAAATATTTTCTAAAAAATATAATTTCATTAGTAGGAAAATTATTTGTAAGTTTTTTTATTAGCACATCCATTATAACAAATGATAAAACTGAAAAAATTTTTAATATAATAGCAAATATATTGCTATTCATTAACTTGCTTAAATTGACCAGGAACTGAAATAACCTTTACGTCATGTATATCGTGATCCCTTAACATAATCTCAGCAATTTCTCTTCCTGAAAGATTATTCTTTAAAGGAATTTTTGAATATTTTTCCATTTTACTTTTTATTATCGATATATATATAAGTAAATATTTTATAGGGATATGCATCACTTTATTCAATAATCTGGTGACAGGAAGTTGCTAGTAGGTGCACGCAAGGAGAGCTATATCAACAGTAAATCTTATTTGGATAAGTCGGTTTTTTTTCATGGCATCCTGTCATGCAACTCTA
>ENA-OWNS01001387-OWNS01001387.1-marine-metagenome-genome-assembly--contig:-NODE-1387-length-9649-cov-2.524969_pt1 | contig 9649 bp, 7 predicted proteins | sample MGYA00238137_ERZ651772 | MGnify/ENA primary metagenome ERZ651772 (study PRJEB26903, sample SAMN06264699) | marine metagenome | isolation source: Columbia River Estuary | place: USA:Columbia River Estuary... | reverse complement strand
TTTAAATTAGGAATAAAATCTAGGTAATTTTGCACCATTAGATCTGTAAGTGGTTGTAAATTTTTTTCTAATTCTCGCGCAGTTTTGTCATCCCACGTATGAAGCGTTTCCGCTAATTTTAATACCCAAGCCCAACCATAGGTTCTTTCATAACTTTTATTGTGCTTTCCCAAAAAATAATCAACCTCTTTTAGGATATTTTCTTCAGACATGTGCTCCAATAGTTTGTTTTTTATCTCAGAAGAATTTTTTAATGTTGGAAATTGTTTGAGTAAAGAGACCATACTCCAATGTCCGTGAACAGACGAATGCCAGTCAAAACAGCCATAAAAGGCAGGATGAAGTTCTTTGGGTGTTTGTAAATCTTCTGGACCTCCAATAGTCTGTCCTAGTTTGTTTGGAAATTCTATATCTACACAATTCATAGGTAAATCTACCAAGCGCTGTGCTTGCTCTAAATTTAGTGTCGGTAACTGAACTATATTTATTGTATTCTCTATAGAAGTGTTTTCTGTCTTAGAACAGTTTAAAAATAATAAAAGATAAAACACGATAAAATAATTTCTCATAATTAACATTATTTATAATTTAAAAGTAGTCAAAAGAATTCAAAAAAAAAGCATCCTTTTCAGATGCTTTTATAGTAGGTACTATTGTTTCCTAAAAAGCATAGCGCTGTGGGCCACCTCTTCTTATTTCTTCATTTGCAAATTCTTCAAACTGCTTAAAGTTTTTTCTAAAAGCATTAGAAAGTTTAAACGCTGTTTTATAGTAAGCAGCGTCATTATTCCAAGTAGTTCTAGGACTTAAAACAGATGTCGGAACTCTTGGACATCTTCTAGGTTGTGCAACACCAAAAACAGAATGTATATGGTAATCTTCATACGTATAGTTTCCTAACTCTCCATTTAAAACAGCTGTAATCATAGCCCTTGTATATTTCAAAGCCATTCTTTTTCCAACTCCATATTGACCTCCAGACCAACCGGTGTTTACCAACCAAACATTTACTCCTGCTTCTTTCATTTTCTTACTCAACATTTCTGCATATCGGGTAGGATGAAGTGGCATAAAGGGAGCACCAAAACATGCTGAAAAACTTGGAACAGGTTCTGTTACACCTGCTTCTGTTCCTGCAACTTTTGCTGTATAGCCAGAAATAAAATGGTAGGCTGCCTGACTGGGAGTTAATTTAGAGATTGGAGGGAGTACACCAAAGGCATCTGCGGTTAGAAAAAAGATGTTCTTTGGGTTTTTTCCAATAGATGGTTGTTGAATATTTTCTATGTGTTCAATAGGATAGCTTACTCTTGTGTTGGGTGTAACGGAAGTATCTGAAAAATCAATTTGCCCTTGATCATTCATCACAATATTTTCTAAAATTGCGCCTTTTTTAATGGCGTGATAAATTTCCGGTTCTTTATCTTCTGATAGATCTATTGCTTTTGCATAACAACCTCCCTCAAAGTTAAAGACAGTATTTTCATTTGTCCAACCATGTTCATCATCTCCTATTAATTTTCTTTCTGGATCAGCTGACAGAGTCGTTTTTCCTGTCCCTGATAAACCAAAGAAAATAGCAGTATCTTGATTTTTACCAACATTAGCCGAACAATGCATTGGTAATGTATTTTTAAATACAGGAAGAATGAAGTTTAAGGCAGAAAAAATTCCTTTTTTAATTTCTCCTGTGTATCCTGTACCACCTATTAAAGCAATTTTTTTTGTAAAATTTAGTATTGCAAAATTATGTTGTCGGGTACCATCCATAGAAGCATCAGCCATAAAACCTGGTGCATTAATAACTGTCCATTCTGGTAAAAAGTCAACTAACTCTTTAGTTGTTGGCCTTAAAAACATATTATAAGCAAACATATTACTCCATGGATACTCATTTACTACTCGGATATTTAGCTTATAATTGGGGTCTGCACAAGCATAGCTATCTCTTACAAAAATTTCTTTTTCTGATAGATATGAAACTACCTTATCATATAACTTATCAAAGTTATCTGTACTGAAAGGAATATTAATATCTCCCCACCAAATTTCATCTTTCGTGATTGTATCTTTAACAATAAAACGATCCATTGGTGAGCGCCCGGTAAATTCTCCGGTGTTAATAGCAATTGCACCCAAGGAGGACTCTTTTCCTTGATTTTTTTTAAGTGTTATTGAGTGTAATTCATTAGAGGATAGTTGATAATGGATCGTTGAACTATTTATTCCTAGACTATTTAACGAAATCGATTTCGTATTTGTATCTATCATATCAATAATTTTTGTTAGTTATAACTAGAGCAAAATTAAACATAATTTTAAGACAAGATAGAATCGGTTATTATTTTATTCACTTTTTTTTGTTGATTACTTTTAGAAGAAAGAAATGAATCATTAACACCCAACCAATCATGAATAACAATCCTCCTGTTGGAGTCACAAACCAAATACTTTTTGCAGGATAATTAAAAATATGAATCGCATAAATAGATCCTGAAAATAAAAAAATACCAAAGAAAAAAACATAACTCACATAGTTTTTTAATTTATTTGAAAAAGAAGTGTATGTATTTACAAACAATAAAACGATAACATGATATATTTGATATCGAATACCTGTTTCTAAACTACTCATTTCTTTAGAGGTCAATACATCTTGTAATCCGTGTGTGGTGAAAGCTCCCAGTATAATAGCGGTCAATCCAAAGATGCAAGTTATTGCTAAATTTTTGTTCATATCTAATTGTAAAAAGAAGTTAAATGGGTCTATTTTTTTTTAAATTCGTTTATTATTCAACCAAAAATAAACATAATTCTACAATGAGAAATATCCTAGTAATTGGAGCTGGAAAATCTTGTTCATACCTAACAGACTACCTACAAAAAAAATCAACAGCTGAAAAGTTACACATTACCATTGCAGATATTTCTCTGGAGAACGCAAAGACTAGTGCCAGAAATCATCCGAACTCTTCTGCATTGGAATTTGATGTTTTTAATAAAACTCAACGAAGAGAGGAGATACAAAAAGCTGACATTGTAGTTTCTATGCTACCGGCTAGGTTTCATATTGAAGTAGCTAAAGATTGTCTCCATTTCGAAAAACACATGGTTACTGCCTCATATATTTCTCCAGAAATGGAAGAATTAAATAGCGAGGCAGAAAAAAAAGGATTGGTGTTTATGAATGAAATTGGCGTAGATCCTGGAATTGATCATATGAGTGCTATGGAAGTAATTCATAGAATTAGTGATCTTGGAGGAAAAATTATACTTTTTGAGTCTTTTACAGGTGGTTTGGTAGCACCAGAAAGTGATAATAACCTATGGAACTATAAATTTACTTGGAATCCAAGAAATGTAGTATTAGCCGGTCAAGGAGGAGCTGCAATGTTTATTCAAGAAGGTACTTATAAGTATATCCCTTATCATAAATTATTTAGAAGAACAGAATTTTTAAGCTTAAATGGTAATGGTAAGTTTGAGGCTTATGCAAATAGAGATTCTTTAAAATATAGAAGTATTTATGGCTTAGAAGATATTAGAACCATGTACCGAGGAACCATCAGAAAAGTAGGGTTTTCTAGAGCTTGGAATATTTTTATTCAATTGGGGATGACAGACGACAGCTATACCATAGAAGGTTCTGAAAACATGACATATCGAGATTTTGTGAACTTATTTTTAGCCTACTCTCCTAACGATTCTGTTGAATTGAAATTAAGATCTTACCTAAAAATTGACCAAGATGATATTGTTTGGGATAAACTTGTAGAATTAGATATTTTTAGTCAAACAAAAAAAATAGGATTAATCAATGCTACACCTGCTCAGATGTTGCAAAAAATATTGTCAGACTCTTGGACTCTAGAGGAAGATGAAAAAGATATGATTGTTATGCATCATAAATTTGGGTATGAGTTAAATGGTGAAAAACACCAGATAGAAAGTAGTTTAGTTGTAAAAGGAGAAAGTCAAACATTTACAGCGATGGCTAAAACAGTTGGATTACCTGTTGCTATTGCTACTCTAAAAATACTGAATAAAGAAATTACAACTCCGGGAGTTCAGCTACCAATTACCAAAGAAGTATATGCTCCAATTTTAAAAGAGCTAGAGCAATATGGTATTGAATTTAAAGAAAAAAAGGTTCCTTATTTGGGATACAATCCTGAAAATGTTATTGGATAATAAGGTTTTTTTTAATTAATACTTGTCACATTTTGAGATAAAAATCCTTAGTTAAATTTATATATTCTTGTGTGTATTTATGACGACCTTTTTCTATGACTAAAGTTGTTTCTTCCACCTCTTTCTGATGAAAAGAAAATTCTAACATACTTCTTTTTATTTCTGAATTCAAAGTCCCTCTAACGCTACATGCCCTATTTAAAAATAGTCTATATTTTGCAGCTAAGCTTACAAAAACTGTTTGCTCCTTAAAAGGGATAATAATTGTGAAAACCCCTAAATCTGAGAGTATTTTTGATGTGCCTTCTAATAAATCCTCAAATGACAACGCAGAAGTGAATCTGGCTGTATTTCTTGATGTATCATTTGTCTCAAAATTGTCATTATAAAATGGTGGATTGGAAATAATAAGGTCATATTCTTCATCCTCTTCTTTCATTTCCATTGAAAAATCTTGAAAAGAGCTATGATAGCAAAATAAGCGATCTGACCAATCTGATTTTTCAAAATTAGCAACATTCTGTTCATATGCATTAGGATCAATCTCTACCGCATCAATAGTCTCAGCATCACTACGTTGGGCCATCATCAAAGATATCAACCCAGTTCCTGAACCTACATCTAAAATAGTATTTGGATATGTTTTTAATGAACACCAAGCTCCTAACAGAACAGCATCTGTACCTACTTTCATAGCTGTTTTATCCTGATCAATAGTAAACTCCTTAAAATGAAATGGTTTATTCATTGTAAATTATATTATCAAAAGTAAGCTTTTGATACATTCAAAAAAGAAAAACCCGCATCTTTCGTTGCGAGTTTTCTTTTGCAGAGAGGAAGGGATTCGAACCCTCGATACCCTTGAGAGGTATACACACTTTCCAGGCGTGCGCCTTCGACCACTCGGCCACCTCTCTAATTCAAATACAAATCAATTAGACCCTCAGGGGTTTTTACGTGTATTTGTTTGTTTTCTCTGTCTATATTTTTAATAAAATCGTCTATCATTGGAATGAAAATCTCTACATCTCCGTTCTCGATTTCAAACATAGGCTGAGCAGCTTTATCGTTAATATAAACAATGACACCAACATCTCCATGTATTTTGTCTATAACATGAAAACCAATGACTTCATGAAAATAAAAATGATTCCCTTTTAGTTTAGGTAATAGATTTAAAGGAAGATATATACCAGATTTCATTATAAAATCTGCCTCCTCTTCATTATTTACATCCTCAAAATGAACACGTAGCATAGTGCCTCTACTCAACGAACTTTTTTTAATAAAAAATGGAACCAAATTGCCTCCTAAGTCGACAAATACTGATTCCATATTTTTATACAATTCGGGTTCATCGGTATCTAACTTGATAACGACTTCTCCTTTAAAACTGTGTTTTTTTACGATATTGCCCAAATAAAAACAATCTTCTTTACGCATATCGATAAAAGTTTTGCTTATTCAGCAGATTCCTCTTTTTTCTCTTCGGCAGCTTCTTCTGGAGCAGTTTCTTCAGCAACTACTTCTTCAACAACCTCTGGAGCAGCTTCTTCAGCAACTACTTCTGGAGTAGCTTCTTCAACGACTTCTTCTTCAACAACCTCTGGAGCAGCTTCTTCAGCAACTTCTTCTTCAACAACCTCTGGAGCAACTTCTTCAACAGCAGCAGCAACTCTAGCTTCATTAACAGCTTTCTCTGCTTCTAATGCTTTTGCTTTTGCTTCTGATTTTTCTTTTGCTACATTTTCTTCTTTAGAGGCTACTTTACCAGCTTTTTCTTCTAACCAAGCTTGAAATTTCTCTTCAGCTTGTTCTTCGGTTAAAGCACCTTTTCTTACACCACCAACTAAATGATTTTTTAGCATTGCTCCTTTGTAAGATAAAATTGTTTTAGCAGTATCTGTTGGTTGTGCTCCATTTTGCAACCATTTTACAGCACCATCAACATCTAAATTAACAGTTGCTGGATTGGTATTAGGGTTATAAGTTCCTAATTTCTCTAAAAAACGACCATCTCTTTTTGCTCTTGCATCTGCTGCAACAATCCAATAAAATGGTTTTCCTTTTTTTCCGTGTCTTTGTAATCTAATTTTTACTGACATTTTTTTAATTTTTTAAGGTTCTCGACCTTGGTTATTAATAATCTTACCATCTCGTGATAAGTGGGCGCAAATGTACGAAGTTTTTTGAAATAGAGGAACTAATTATACAATATCATTTAAAGTAAACTATAAAATTAAAAAAGCCCCTTTTGGGGCTTTAAATACTACTTTACAAATTCTTCAAAAGTTTTAAATTTCATATCCTTTTTAAATTTTGCTTTTTTCAAAATCTTAGCATATAATTTTTTTGAATTATTAAAACGATCTTCAATTATACTCAGGTATTCTAATTCAGAATTGGATGGCTTATCGTAAGTACTGGCAATTTTACTATATAATTCAGACATTTTTTCTCGTAATTGTGGTTCTGAAGAGCCTACATAATTATCACCTGTAGTTACAACTAGTGTTTCTTTTAATGTATTTAAAGAAGTCACTATTTTCTTTTTCTTCAACTCTGATGCCTTCACTAAGACCTCATCTAGCTCATAAACCATGTATGCTAATTCTTGCATCATATCATACATTTTCATGGTAGTTGAATGTTTAAAAGATCTATCTTCTATGCTAAGCAATGATTTTGGATCATACATTACTTCAAAGTTGTGCTCATAGGTGTCTTTTCCTTTTTTAAGAACTGCTTTGTATTTACCAGCCTCTACTATAGGTGAAGTAAAGCCTCCATAACTAAACGTTTTTCCTTTGGCCACTTTTGGATTTCTTATTCTGTAATTCCAATTAACAATATTAATTCCTTTAGATTTTCCAGGACCTAAACTAGAAATTACGCTACCGTTCATATCTTGAACTTCCATTGTCATTTTCCCAAATGTGTGACGTTTTTTTAAAAAATATTTAAGTTGAACTGATCTGCTAGGATTGGCTCCAACAAACTGTGTTTCGGCTCCAAAACTACCTGCAAAACTACCTTCTTCATAAATAACAGTTGGCTTATTTTCAAAGAAATGTAATTTTTTTTCTAGTACTTCATCAGTTAATTCTCGTAAGGGAGAAATATCATCAATAATGATAATACCTCTTCCATGTGTACCCATTACTAAATCATTTGTTTTTTTCTGTAAATCAATAAAATGAACAGCAACAGAAGGCATGTTGTTGGTAAACTTTTGCCATGTACTACCTCCATCTATAGTTACATATAATCCAAATTCTGTTCCTAAAAATAATAAATTTGGGTTCTTGTAATCTTCTTGAATATTTCTTACAAATCCAACAACATCATCAGAAATTATATTCTTCCAGGTTGTTCCAAAGTCTGAAGTTTTATAGGCATATGGTTTCATGTCATTCATTGTATGACCGTCAAAAACTGCATATGCTGTTCCTTTATCAAAAACACTTGCTTCTATATGATAAGTCCAAGTATTTTTTGGCAAACCAATAATATTACCAGATGTATTAGTCCATGTTTTACCTCCATCTTGTGTTACCTGAACATTTCCATCATCTGTACCAACCCAAATAACATTTTCATCTAAGGTAGATTCTGCTATGGTAAATATTGTAGTATGATTTTCTGCTCCAGAATTATCCATAGACAATCCTCCAGAATTTTCTTGTTGTTGCTTCGTTGGGTCATTTGTGGTTAGATCTGGTGAAATAATTTTCCATGTATCTCCCATATCTTCAGACTTATGAACAAACTGACTTCCCATATAAAAACGATCTGGCTGATGAGTACTAACGGCCATTGGAGCATTCCAGTTAAATCTTAATTTAGGAAATCCCTTTTGAGGCAAAGGCTGAATAGTTTTTACTCTTTTATTAGCTACATCAGACCTCCAAACATTTTCTGCTCCTTGCATTTCTGAATAAATAATATTCTTTGTTGGATGCTTTAACACTCTAAAACCGTCTCCTGCTCCAACAGAATTCCAATCTCTAGCATTAATTCCTCCTGGAGAACTAGACGGACCATACCAAGAACCATTGTCTTGTAAACCTCCATATATATTATAGGGCTCCTCATTATCTACACTAATGTGATAAAACTGAGATATTGGTAAGTTTTCTACAATTTCCATTGTTGTTCCTCCATTCCAAGAACGGTAGACTCCACCGTCTGTTCCTGCGTACATTCTATCAGAATCATTAATGTCAAACACAATATCATGAATATCACTATGCATATTGCCAAGATCTTTAAATGTTTTTCCTCCATCTCTAGATATAGAACCACTTAAACCACCTTTAACTACAACATCAGGGTTTTTAGGATCTACAACTATTCTTGAAAAATAAAACGGACGAACTGTAATTCCAAAGTCGTTGTTTAATTGTTTCCAATTAGCTCCTGCATCATCACTTCTGTACAATCCTTTTCGTTTTGGGTCTTCTGCTTCAATTACTGTGTATAAAATATTAGCATCTGATGGAGCTACCGCAATAGCCAATCTACCTAATTGCCCATCAGGAAAACCGTTATGAATTTTATTCCAAGTTTTTCCAGCATCTGTAGATTTATACAATGCACTATTGTCTCCACCAGAGGAAAAAGACCAAGCTGTTCTTCTGAACTCCCACATTGAAGCATAAAGAATAGAAGGATTTTTTGGATCCATAGTCATATCCGCGGCTCCTGTTTTCTCATCTATGTACAATATCTTTTCCCAAGTTTCTCCAGCATCAGAAGATTTATATACACCACGCTCGTCACTATCTGACCAAAGTGCTCCTAAAACACCAACATAAATTTCATTAGAATTTTTAGGATTAATTACAATATTTGCAATTCCAAAAACAAAAAATGAACTTTATTCAATTACATCATCATCATTTTCAAATTTGCACTCAGGCGAAATGAAAATGTATTGAATAAATTCAACATATATTTTAAACCCGTTTGAGACAATCAAACGGGTTTTTTGTTCCTAAAAAGATTGTTTCAAACTCATAACAAAAAGAAAGATGAGTAAATTAAAAATTGCAGTCCAAAAATCAGGACGATTACATGATGAATCCATGGAAATATTGAAAGATATAGGTATTTCTATTGACAATGGTAAAGATCAATTAAAGGCTTCTGCCAGAAACTTTCCGCTGGAGGTATTTTATTTAAGAAATGGAGATATTCCGCAATATCTTAGCGATGGAGTGGTTGATGTAGCTATTATTGGAGAAAATGTACTTATTGAGAAAGGACAAGATATTAAGTTTGTTGAACGCCTAGGTTTTTCAAAATGTCGCGTTTGTATTGCGGTTCCTAAATCTATGGAATACACTGGTATTCAAGATTTAAATGGCAAACAAATAGCAACTTCATATCCAAATACTGTTAATCTATTTCTTAAAAAAAATAATGTAAAAGCTGGCTTGCATATTATTAATGGTTC
>ENA-OWNS01001386-OWNS01001386.1-marine-metagenome-genome-assembly--contig:-NODE-1386-length-9649-cov-2.784998_pt1 | contig 9649 bp, 10 predicted proteins | sample MGYA00238137_ERZ651772 | MGnify/ENA primary metagenome ERZ651772 (study PRJEB26903, sample SAMN06264699) | marine metagenome | isolation source: Columbia River Estuary | place: USA:Columbia River Estuary... | reverse complement strand
TTGTAGAAACCCAGTTGACGATCTTGATTATCTCATTTCTTATAATGACTGTTGTGGCAAACCGGTATGCGACCGGTGCTTTTGTCACCGTACCGAACGAGATAAACCGGTTTATTTCCCCGCTAAAGCAAACGACATTCTTTGGTGTTTTGGCACGGAGAGTCAGGCCTATCATTGCACCGTTGCGTTGGTCATCGGCAAAGCCTAGCGCCGCTGAACATAAGTTGCTGATTGCATGAAAAGTTTAACTCGTCTTTTTATCGTCGCCGCGCTGTTTTCAGCTAGCGTGACAATACAGGGCAGTCCAAGAGTTAACTATCTCCTACACTGCAGTGGATGCCATCTTCCCGACGGGCGTGGTTCGCCGCCCGCTGTGCCGTCACTTATTAATGACTCGGGCAAACTAGCTACCATACCAGCGGGCAGAGACTATCTGGCCAGAGTACCAGGCGCATCTCAAGCACCCATTTCGGACCTTGAATTGAGTAAGGTGCTCAACTATATCCTACTGAATTTCAATGGCGATGTTCTGGCAAAAGACTTCACACCAATCACTGAAAAAGAAGTGGCAAAATCAAGACAAAACATACTCGCGGACCCATTGAAGTATCGAGAAAAACTCTGGCAGCAATATCGATAGCTTGCCCTGTTAGCCTAAATATCCAGCGTAAAAAGCGCGCTTCCAACTATCAAAACCCGTCAAAAATCTCTTGATCAAACCTTTTGTTAAACGTAAGTTCACAACTTCATTTTTCAGTTTGAGATTATTCCGATGAGCCGAGACAAGCACCAACTTGGCAAGCACATGTTAGCCATTGTGATAGGCACACTGTTCTGCTGCCAGTTTACACTGGGTCAGTCAGCAAAAACTGATCCTGTTGAACCAGCCGCATTTATCGACGAATCAGACATCACCTGGAAGGTTAACGATTTCAACGTGGCTCGCTGGAAGACGCTGATTGGAGGATCCGAGGGTGGCCAGTTGGATAACCCTGACATCCAGTTTGGTCTTTGGCAGTTGGCGCCGGGTCAGACTTATCACAGCCATAAACACACTGCGCCTGAAGTTTATTATATTCTCTCCGGCCAGGCGGAATGGACGGTGGGCGGCATAACGAGAAAAGTTTCGGCTGGTACGGCAATTTATACACGTCCGGGCAAAATTCACAAAATGGTAAACCTGACCGACGAGCCAGTTAAGACGATCTGGTTCTGGTGGGCACCAGGCGGTGAACGAGAGGTATTTAACGGCGAATATCTGTTTACAGAACCCGCGCTGAATCAACCGGAAAAATCGGGTTTTCAAACAGGAGATCAAGAAAAACTGCACTAAAATCCCAACCACCCCACGGCTCTGTTGATCTATATTCCTTTGCCAATGCGCAGTGACGCTACCATTAACAACCTCCGTATCAAAGATTATCGACGGCTTTCTAACTTTGGTCCTCAGTGTTTGCGCAGGTCGCTATCGATTGGCTTTGCGGTTTATACTTCTTATCAAACGCGAATACACAGCCGAACACATAACAATCAAACCAAAAGGTAACTTATGAAAGATTTTTCAGGAAAGCTCGCGGTCATTACCGGTGGCGGCACAGGCATGGGTCGTGAACTGGCAAAACAGTTGATTGCAGAGGGTTGCGATGTTGCGATATGTGACGTCATTGAGGAAAACATGGCGGAAACACTACGTCTCTGCGAGTCAGAAGCGCCACAAGGTATCCGCATCACAGCGCACAAATGTGACGTCTCAAACGAAGATGAAGTCAAACGGTTTCGAGACGATGTTCTGGAACAACACGGCCGGGATTCAGTCAATCTTTTGTTTAACAATGCTGGTATCGGCTCCGGCGTCAGCTTTGTTGATGGCGACCGGACTGAATGGGAGCGCACCTTTAACATTTGCTGGTACGGCGTTTACTACTGTGCCCGCGCCTTCATTCCTCATCTCGTTGCTGCCGACGAAGCACATATGATAAACACCAGCAGTGTGAATGGGTTTTGGGCATCACTGGGGCCAGGCTCAACACACACCGCGTACAGCGCCGCAAAATTTGCCGTGAAGGGGTTTACTGAGGCACTGGTCACGGACTTTCGGATAAATGCGCCGCACGTCAAGGTATCTGTTGTCATGCCGGGACATATCGGTACTTCTATTGCGATCAACTCGGGCAAAATTTCGGGTCATGCAGAACCGATGGCCATGTCAGACGACGAGGTCGATCAGATTCGCGCGCGAATTGAACAACGGCAAGGCATAGACTTGTCCGAGGTTAACAACAATCAGCTGCGGGAAATGATCAAGGCACAAGGCGAAGCATTTCGTGACAATGCCCCCACAACCGCTGCTGATGCTGCTGCAATGATGATTCAGGGCGTACGGGACGAGCGCTGGAGAGTGTTACTCGGTGAAGATGCACACTCGCTTGACAGGCTGGTTCGAGAAACACCCGAGGAAGCTTATGAAGATAGTTTCTTTCAAAAAATGCGCGACGAAGCGAACTGGGGTCTGGGTGGTTAAGCTAAAATAAAAAACAGGTGGTGTGTTGGCGTCAGCAATCATTAATAGCGAGTGACTTTTACTTTAGCATCTCTATAATAAATCTTCATTAGTTCGGGGAGTATCAACATGACGAGTGAAAATTCTTCCGCTCATAAGACCGGTTCAATTTTACAAGAGTTGCCCACCGTCGATTGGCTCGATCTTGCGCGCCATCGAGAAAAGTTCCTCAACGACTTGCGGTATGCACTGTCTGATTGTGGCTTTCTTGTGCTGACCAACGCCCCCGGACTGGACGACGACTTCCAGCAACGCGCTTTTCGTGAAGTTCGTGGCTTTTTTGATGCACCGATGGATATCAAAAAGACCGCACACATTTCCAATACGCCCTATTTCAGAGGTTACACCCTGCCAACACCTGCGGATCGGGGTCACGGGCAAGTGATAGAAAACTTCCAGTATGGGTTTGAGCAGACACCTGAGTGCGATCATGACGACAAATCGCAACCCATACACAAACGCCTTTTTCGCGGCCCAAATACCTGGCCAAAAACAGATTCAATGCCGGGATTTCGTCCACTCATTGAGGAGCTCAACGAAACCTACCATCACCTAACGCATCGATTAGGAGAATTAATTGTTGAGTCGCTGGGTGAAGACCCCAGCGAGTTTAAACGATACTTCGACTACGATGATCCCGACCTTGCGGCAAGTCTCAACCATAACTACAGCCTTGAGGTTTTTGCCGAAGATGCGCAGGCACAAGTGCGTCGTGACTATGAAAAATTTGATAGCACCAATGTTGGCGCACATATTGACGGACCACCTTTTGTTGCACTGCTAATCAACGATCGTCCCGGGTTACAAGTGGTTGCTGGGGAGGGCCAATGGATAAACGCACCCGTCACCTGCAGAACCGCTGAGGGTGAATACTCTGTGCCGGTGATTCCCGGTGCCGTGATTGTTAACACCGGCGGTACACTCATGCACTTAAGTGAGGGAAAATATTCGGCAACCTTGCACAGGGTCAACACCACACTGATTCCCAATGGTGAGACACGTGTATCAATGCCCTACTTTTTACTGCCGAAAATGGAAGGAGATCTCATACCATTTGGCCAGCACACCGCATCAACATTAGGCGCGGCGGGCTATGAAGCCGGGCGCGATCGTGGCGCAAACGCCTGCGCCAACCGCATGGGCACGTTTCCCCAGGTAACACGACGCTGGTGGAAAGACGAATTTGAAGAACTCATCAGAGTCCAGCGAGAAGAAGTTGAAGCTGAGACCAGCGCCGCGTATAAACTGGCCGCTGAGAGAGGCAAGCGATATCAAAAAGACACAGGCAGCGATTCTGCCTGACGTCAACACAGACAACAAACCAGCAAAAAGAAACGAAGGTAAGGAGAGTTTTAATGGCACCAATTCCGCAAGGGGGCACAGTTGCAGTCACCGGTAGTGCAGGTTTTATCGGTGGGTGGGTCGTACGTCAACTGTTAGATGAAGGCTACCGGGTACGCGCATGCGTAAGAGACACAAATGACGAAGACAAGGCAGGGTTTCTGAAGGCGATGCCTGGCTACGCTTCAGGACGCCTGACACTACATTCAGCAAATCTTGATGAAGCAGGTTGCTTCGATGATATATTCAGAGGCTGCCACGGCGTGGCCCACTTATCTCACGTCTCCACTTACGATGACCTAGACTATGTCAAAAAGGTATGTGATCACGTCATCAACAGCGTCAATCAATCAGAGACAGTAAATCGCGTTATCGTCACCTCCAGCATCGCGGCTGTGATATCCGAGCAGGATATTCAGGAACTCGTTCGTCGCCCGGTACTTTATGAAGATCGATATCCAGATGAGCAAAATCCCAAACGATTACCGGAACGCGGGCAAGGTTATTCCATGGGCAAAGTCTTGGCAGAGCGCGCGTTTGCAGATGCAGCCGAGGCAAGTGGTCGTTGGGATGCCATCACCTGCTGTCCGGGTGATAACGTAGGGCCCATTCAATCAGCCCACCAGAAAAACGGTGGCCCATGGCAGCATCACATTGAAACGATGCTGCTTGGAAAATATACCCAAAACGTCATTGGTGCTTACCGCGCTTGGTATACAGTCGATGTACGGGATGTTGCGGAAGCCCATATACGGATGCTGGAAAGCGTCAATGTCGAAAATGGCGAGCGATTTATCGCTTGGTCAACAGAGACCAGAAACGTCGAAGATGTCTGCGCAAGCATTGATCGCTTGCTCCCTGAGCTCGGATTTGCCGGTGCAGAACTCATTGATCCGCTACCCGAAAGTGTTCAGGCCCGCGAAGCAGAGTTTCGCGCGATTTGGGGAGGCTGTGAATTACGTAATGATCGCATCAGGGAAACGCTTGATATGGATTTTCGACCACTCGATGTTTCGATTAGGGACTGTGTCGAATCGCTGTTATCTGTCGCCAAGATAGAACCAGTCAAAAACTAAGCCTAAGTGATTTTTATGAAACATAATCCAGCGCATCACGTATAAATATTACAACCCATTTATTAAGGAGCAAGAGTGAACACAAACAGACAATGGTTACTGTCAAAAAGACCGCAAGGTATCGTCGGTAAAGACAATTTTGAGTACACAGAGACACCCATTCCAGCGCCCGAAGAAGGACAGGTGTTGGTACGTAATTTATTTCTTTCATTTGACCCCACACAGCGCGGCTGGATGGAGGACAGAGAAAGTTATCTGCCGCCTGTTGGTTTAGGCGAACCCATGCGCGCGGGTTCAATCGGTCAGGTCGCTGATTCAATGCATCCCGACTTCGCCAAAGGGGATATTGTTCAAACAACCGGCGGCTGGCAGGACTTCACATTGTCTTCACCCAACGTTGGCCCAATGGGCCTGTCAAAGGTGCCCGAGGGTATACCCCCTGAAATGATGTTGTCAGTTCTCGGCGTCACTGGTCTTACCGCGTATTTTGGCTTACTCGACCTTGGTGAACCTAAAGAAGGGGAAACAGTTCTGGTATCAGGCGCAGCAGGCGCTACCGGTTCGGTTGCGGGGCAAATCGCGAAGCTTAAAGGCTGTCGTGTTGTTGGCATCGCAGGCGGACCAGAAAAATGCAAATGGTTAGTAGAAGAAGCGGGGTTCGATGATGCGATTGATTACAAGTCTGAAGATGTTAACGCGCGGATTGGCGAGACTTGTCCTAACAAGGTCGATGTGTTTTTTGACAATGTCGGCGGCGACATCCTAGAAGCAGCACTGAATCACATCAACCTCAAGGCACGAGTTGTGCTTTGCGGTGGCATATCCGGCTACAACGCAACCGCTCCGATCCCAGGGCCCTCAAACATCATGAATCTTGTGGTTATGCGAGGTCGAATGGAAGGCTTTATTGTCATTGATTATATGCCAAGAGCAGGCGAGGCAATTGCCGACATGTTGGGTTGGATTCAAGCAGGTCAGCTGAAATATCAGGTCGACATGCAAGAAGGGTTCGACAATATTCCAGACACCTTAAACAGACTGTTTACCGGCAAGAACATCGGCAAACAGTTGCTCAAGATTGCTGACCCCTCTTAGGTTGGGTCAAGCACTTTAGTGCTTGTGCACTCAATTTCGATGACGATATAAGGGTGTCATCACCTGACACCCTTTGCGCGTTAACGATACTTGCGCCAGCAACTCGCTGGCCGCCCACCCACTCGTTAGCGTCAAATACTATATTCGAAGCCAGTAAGCTCAGCAGAAACTTGCCAGAGCTTTGCTGCATCAGCTTTATCTTTAGCCGGCCCAATGGTGTCAACTTTCTGGGCTGAATGGCGCATTTCACCCATTTTCATCGGTCCAAAATAGTCACCACCAGACACATCAGCATCCGTTGTTGCCATCAACGTCGGCAACGCCCCCTGCGCGGAAGAATTCATTATCAGACTCATTGGCGCGAGTAACAGCGCAAATAGAGGCGGAATGTGTCGTCCGAGTTCTGTTGCTGACCCTCCCGGATGGCAGGCAACTGATATCACTGAAGAACCAACAGCTTCAAGCCTTCGCTGCAGTTCGTAGGTAAAAAGAATATTGGCGAATTTGCTCATGCTGTAGCGACCCATGCGGCTGTAACGCTTCTCAGCATGAATATCCTCATAGTCAATTTTGCCATTACGATGCGCGAGGCTACTCACGTTGACTATCCTTGCACCCTGTTGCTCTTTCAGTTTTGGCAACAAATGTCCCGTCAGCGCGTAGTGGCCAAGGTGATTGACGCCAAACTGCAACTCAAAGCCATCTTCAGTCATTGATTTGGGCGGCGTCATCACACCCGCATTATTCACAAGTGCATCGAGTTTTGATTCTTTGCCAACAAGGCTGGCAGCATTCGCAATAGAATCGAGACTCGCCAGGTCAAGAGGAATCCACACCACCTCAGCATCGGCTTTAAGCGCCTGAATCTTACCTATCGCATCATTGGCTTTCGATTCATCACGGCAGCCAAGTAGCACTCTGGCACCACGCAGTGCCAGCACTCTTGCAGTGTCATAACCGATGCCTGTGTTCGCACCGGTAATAAAGACGGTTTTGCCCGTCTGATCAGGGACGTCGGATTCTTGATAGTCCGCCATTTTAATTTACCTCTCGGTTCACGTGTTAGATGCAATAATCTGTCTTAAGCCAGCGTCATTGGCAAAAACTGCAACCTTTGTCCTGTAGCTTTGAATACGGCATTGCCTACCGCAGGTTCAACAGACGGCAATCTCCGTTCACCTTTGCCCGCACTTTAACTAACCAGCAGTCAGTTGAATACAAAAAATCTTCGAAATAAAAGCTGCTGATTAAAGAGCCATCAGACAGCAGATAGTCAAAGACGAGACGGCCAACAACAGCGCCGGGTATCTGTGGTCTTGGTGACGCTCCCTGTAAAAGCCCCTTTTTAGGCCATGCTAACCAATGACCAACAATCCTATGCCAACAACAATCAGTACACCCCATGTCATCCTTGAGGCCACTTCACTCTCCTTCAGAAGCACTGCACCCAACATCACCGTAAACAAAACGCTAACCTCACGTAGCGGCGCCACGTAAACCACAGGCGTATAAGTGTAGACATACAACACCAAAATATAGGCGAGTGGGCTTAACAGTGCGATGCCAAAGACCGGAAGTTTATGACGACGCCATAAACTAATCAGGGCCGGCTTGCGCTTCAGCGCATATGGCATTAATGCGACGCCACGAAACAAGTTCGCGAAGTAGTCCAAAACCAGTGGTGCTATCAACGCAACCGAAACTGCATAGGCGTCCCACACCGTGTAACAACCAATCAGTACACCTGTGCCGAGCCCAAACAACATCGATGGACCTTTGCTCAAATGCCTGCTGCGAAGGCCACCAGATAAAAACAACACCCCGACTACGATACACATGCCTCCAGCGACTACTTGAACTGATATTTGCTCGCCAAGAACAACTACTGCAAAAAGCGTGGCGAGTAACGGACCCGTGGCACGAGCAATAGGATAGACAAGCGATAACTCGCCATGGCGGTAGCCCAATTGCAGCGTGAGAAAGTAAGCAAGGTGCAGCATGCCGCTGCCACATATCATCCCAACCGTTTGGACGTTAAATTTAACATCTCCCAACAACAGCATGTAGCACAACGCCGGGGCGTAAAGAATCACCGACAGCGTTGAGAACATCCAGATAAGTTCTGGGCCACCTGCCAGTTTCTTCACCCAATAGTTCCAGGTTGCATGCAATAAAGCTGCGACGAGGACAATGAGCAGAGCGGAGAGAGACACTTTCTAAACCATTTGAACGGAACACCAATGGTACACAAAGATCAGCTTTCATTTTTTATCTTTTCACAGCAAAATCATTGCTCACGCGAATCAGGTATAACAACAAAATGACACGCCCCGGATACTATTTGAAGATCAGTCTGCAGCTGCTGACACTGCTCTTTTCAGCAAGCTATACATGGACGACGATTGCCGCGAATAACGATACAGGTATCGACAACCCTGTCTTTGGCCTCTGGGCCTCTGAAGGATCAATTTTCCGCACCTACTATGAAGACAATACAGTGAAGGGTGAGATCCTGGCATTAAGAGAGCCCGTCTATACCCAGGAAGAGTCGCCCGAGCGCGCAGGACAAAACAGACTGGATGACAATAACCCTGACGAAACACTGAGAAGCAGAGCCATTGTGGGCATGAATATCTATAGCGATTATGTGTTTCAAAATAATCGATGGCAGGGAAAAATATATGATCCTGAATCGGGCAACACCTACGAGAGCTATATGAAATTGAAATCAGGCGTTCTCGAAATTCGCGGCTATGTTGGGATGCCGATGTTCGGTCGCACCGCAAAATTCAAAGCGGTGAAAAGCTGCACTGAAGAATATGAAATTATGCTGAACCGCATCACGCCCGAAGATAAAGCAAGTAAGAACATCTCCGTAAGCTGTGATTAATCGAATTAGCATCAACCCAGCGATTTACCCAAACGCGGCGTTTATCAAAGCATTTAACTTTTTTTGATCCAGCAAACCTTCAGTTCTGACGCCGCTACACACATCCAGACCATCGGGCTGTACCTGCGCTATCGCTTCCGCGACATTTTCGGGTTTTAGCCCTCCCGCGAGAAACACTGGTCGCTTTAAGGATGTGACAATACGCCGACTGACAGCCCAGTCATGTACGCGACCAGTACCCCCTAGTTGTTTAACGTCCAGTTTCACATTACCCGAATCGAGCAGTATCGCATCGACGTAGAGCTCTACTGATGATGCCTCTAGCAGCGAAGCATCATCGACCACATGTATCACCTGAACCAGCCTGATATCCGGCAGCGATTGCCTAAGCTTTACCAGTTCCCCTACTTCGACTTGATCTACCAGCTGAATCGTCGTTGTTCGGCAAATATGGTGCTGCTCGATGATCCGTGAAGCTATCTGTTCCGAGGTTAACAAGAATGTTTCGACAGGCGCGGGCACCGCGCTTGCGATTTCTGCGATCAGCGCCTCATCAATCACGCCCGGCCCGCTCGGCATGGCAGACACAAGCCCTATCGCTGAAGCACCGGCTTTAATTGCCGTGCGCGCCTCTGCAATGCTCTGGACGCAACAAATCTTAATCAATGGCTTAGTCAAATAAGCTCC
>ENA-OWNS01001378-OWNS01001378.1-marine-metagenome-genome-assembly--contig:-NODE-1378-length-9692-cov-1.751638_pt1 | contig 9692 bp, 9 predicted proteins | sample MGYA00238137_ERZ651772 | MGnify/ENA primary metagenome ERZ651772 (study PRJEB26903, sample SAMN06264699) | marine metagenome | isolation source: Columbia River Estuary | place: USA:Columbia River Estuary... | reverse complement strand
CGCCTTTTCATGTGACCTATAACGCATCATTAGAGCAAATTGTGCGCGGGTATCTCAAAAACAGAAGAGAATCCATGGCTCGCCTGATTGGGTTGAGCCATTACTATTTCCCTATGTTTGAAGAGGTCATGGCGCAATATGGACTGCCTTTAGAGATGAAGTATTTGGCTATTGTGGAGTCTGCATTGGCCCCAACCGCGACCTCTCGCGTCGGTGCAAGAGGCCTTTGGCAGTTTATGTTTTCTACGGGCAAATATTATAATTTAGAAGTCAGCAGCTATGTTGATGAGCGCTGTGATCCCTTGCGTTCCACAAATGCTGCAGCTAGATACTTAAGCTCTTTGTACAAAACTTTTGGAGACTGGGACCTTGCTTTAGCGGCCTACAATTCAGGGCCGGGAAATGTAACAAAAGCGATCAGGCGCTCTGGAGGTTATAAAAACTATTGGAATATTAGGCCCTATTTACCTCGAGAAACAGCAGGTTATGTCCCAGCTTTTTATGCAACAATGTACCTTTTTACATATGCACAAGAACACCAATTGATTGGAAGTGCTCCAGCTATTCATTATTTTGAAACAGATACAATACACATAAAGAAAACGGTAAGTTTTGATCAAATTTCAGAACAAACTGGTATTGAAACAGCAATGTTGCAATTCTTAAATCCGGAATATAAATTAGATATTATACCCTATATTAGGGGAAAAGAGTACACTCTAAGAATTCCTAAAAAGCAAGCTGATAATTTTTTAAAAAACGAGACAAGGCTATATGCTTTAGCTGATGCTGATGCAGCGAAAAGAGAAAAGCCATTACCGCAATATTTTGAGATGGATAAAAGAATCCGTTACAAGATTAAAAATGGTGATTATTTAGGAAAAATAGCTTATAAATACGGCGTAAGAGTCAGTGATATTAAACGTTGGAATGGACTTAAAAATAATAATTTAAAAATTGGACAACGCTTAAGTATTTACCCCAAAAGATTGCGTGTTCCAAAAACATCAAAAAAATTAGTATCAAAAAATAGAACCAAAGAAACTCCAATAATTTATATAGTTAAAAAAGGAGATTCTCTTTGGAGCATCGCTAAAAGGTTTAAAAAAGTTTCTGTTAATCAAATTAAAGAATGGAACAATATTTGGAGTGGTAAAACTATTCAGCCTGGAAAAAAACTCAAAATATTTAAAAGTTAATCACATGAAAAAAATAATTACAATACTATTTATCACCTTTTTGTTTGTTTCTTGTCTAGACAATACAGTTGTATTGCCAAGGTCTGTAGGAGCTTTCAATAAAGTTACAGTGGTGGCAACTGGTTCTTTATGGGCTGGTGATATTGGAGACGAAATTAGAACTTCATTTGGAGAACTAATGGTGGGCTTACCTCAACCAGAGAGAACATTATCTGTTGGTCATGTGGCTCCAAATGGTTTTAACTCAATGATGCGAAGTAATAGAAATATTCTCATAGTTGAGTTAAGTGATAAAGAAAGTTATACCAAAACCTATAATAAATATGCTAGTCCACAAACAATAGTCTATGTTTCTTCAAAAGACAAAGAAGGGCTATTAGCAGCTCTAAAAAATAATATGAAAGAGTTGATGCAGACTTTTAAAGATTCAGATATTAAGTTATTACAACGAGTTTTTTTCAAAAAAAGAGTGAATGATTCTATGTATAAAACGCTTAAAAAATTAAATATCTCATTAACAATTCCAAAAGAATTTAAAACAGTAGATGATACAGGAGAATTTCTTTGGATAAGACAGCATTTACAAAGCGGTATTGCTAGAGGCACCGGAAATAATAATATTTTGGTGTATTCATTGCCGTTAAATGAACAGACCTTACTAGCAGATAATATTATTTCTATGCGAGATGCTATTGGCAAACGGTACATTCCAGGATCTAAAGAAGGAATGTATATGATTACTGAAGCGGCTTATACTCCTTTAACTGTAAAAACAGAAATACTTGGAAATAATGCATTTGAAACTAGAGGAAAGTGGGAGGTTAAAAATGATTTTATGGCGGGCCCTTTTGTAAACTATGCCATTATTGATCAAAAAAATAATAGACTTTTAGTTGTTGAAGGATTTACCTATGCACCTTCTGTAAATAAAAGAGAATTTCTTTTTGAATTAGAAGCAATTGCTAAATCACTTAGAATTAACTAATAAGGTATTAGGTTGTTTAAAAAAATAAAGACTAGGTACGAATGTTTTCTTTGATATAGCTTTAAATAAGGGGTTATGGTATTGTATTTGCTTTTAAATCTATATTTGAAATAAAATAAGTTAAATAAGTGGCTATTAATATTGGTTATTGTATGGTTACAATGGCTATAATGGGAGGAATTATTTGTCAGTGGTAATTAAAAAATAGCTAAAAACACTAAAAAGGCTTCATATCTGTGAAGCCTTTTTTAGTATCCTATTTTTGTTCGGACTCTTTTTAAAACATTACCGGCAACTTTTCTTGCTTTTAGTGCTCCAATTTCGAGAGCTTTATCAATTTCATTTTTATTTTCCATAAAATAAGAATAGCGTTCTCTTATAATGGCATATTTGTCTATAATAAGTTCATATAATTCTTGCTTTGCATGCCCATATCCATAGTTCCCTCCCTCATATTTAATTCTCATTTCTGCTATTTCGCTTTTAGAAGCGATTAATTTATACAGTGCAAAGATAGTGTCAGTATCGGGGTTTTTTGAGTCTTCAAGAGACTTACTGTCTGTTTTTATAGACATCACTTGTTTTCTTAATTTTTTATCGGATAAGAAGATATTTATGATGTTGTTTCTAGATTTACTCATTTTCTCACCATCAGTTCCAGGAACTAATTTTGTTTCTTCTTGAATTTTTGCTTTTGGTGGTATTAAAGTTTCGCCCACAACGGTATTAAATCGGTTGGCTACATCTCTAGACATCTCTAGGTGTTGAAGCTGATCTTTTCCTACAGGCACAATTTCTGCATCATACAATAAAATATCTGCAGCCATTAACATTGGATAGGTAAATAGCCCAGAATTTACATCAGCCAGTCTATCTGCTTTGTCTTTAAAACTATGTGCTAAGGTTAATCTTTGATAAGGAAAAAAACAACTTAAGTACCATGTAAGTTCCGTTACTTCTGGCACATCACTCTGTCTGTAAAATACTGTTTTATTAATATTAAGCCCACAAGCTAGCCAAGTTGCTGCTGTACTATAGGTGTTTTCTCTTAATTCATTTCCATCTTTAATTTGGGTAAGAGAATGCATGTCAGCAATAAATAAAAATGCATCATTCTCTGCCTTATTAGACATTTCTAAAGCAGGAAAAATGGCCCCTAAAAGATTTCCTAAATGTGGTGTTCCTGTACTTTGAACCCCTGTTAATATTCTAGACATTATTTTTAATTTATTAAAACAAAAATACAGTTTTCAAGATAAACTCAATCAAACAAAAGAATATTACTACATTCGTTATTATGAATTTATTAAAAATACCTTTTTTACTAATTTGGAGGCTCTGGTTTTACATTTTAATAATTTGCACCATTTTATTAATGGCACCTTTTTTATTCGTTTTAACAATAAAAGAGAGTTACTATCCAGCTTTTTGGAAATTGATCCGAGGATGGGCCCATGTCTTGGTATACGGAATGGGTTTTAGAATTGATAAACAAATAGATGAGGTTCTAGATAGAGAGAAGAGTTATATGTTTTGCCCCAATCATGCCTCATTAATGGATCCTTTTGTTTTGATAGTTTTAAGCAAAAACCCAATTGTATTTGTTGGAAAAAAGGAATTAGTGAAAATTCCTCTTTTTGGATTTTTGTATAAACGGGCAGCCATCATGGTGGACCGCAGTAGTTCACAAAGCCGTTTTGAAGTTTATGGTAGAGCACAAAAGGTTATTGCAAAAGGCTATAGTGTGTGTATTTTTCCTGAGACCGAATACATTGATGAAAGCATTCTTTTATTTCCTTCTATTGCATTAGCTTCTCCACCAGTTAAACCAAACATATTAGGGAAACCAGGTTTAATAGAGAAATCATCCATCTCATTATTAAAAAACATCCCTAGGTCATCACTGAACAATTTTGATCCATAAGCGCCGTTTAATGTCGTTGTCACCGCTACGGCGTTGCCCTGGGCATCGACAATTGAATAATGCGTGGTTTCATAGCTTTCCAGTGTTTGGGGTTGACCCTGACTAACTTGGGCCGAGGGAGTAGCGCGATTAAAATCAAATGAATTCATTCTGCTCGTCAAATACTGGGGATTGGTGAGTGACTGAATATCTATGGCCACAAAATCAGGATCCCCCAGATAATAATTACGATCCGCATAAGCACGTCTGGCTACTTCGACAGAAGCGTGTATGGCTGGAGTGTTCCAGCCAGCTAATGAATCAAAAGATTCTTGCTTCAGCATACCAAACATTTGAGCCAGTGTTACCCCTCCGCTACTTGGGGGACTCATCGATATAACAGTGAGGTCTTTGTACGGAAAAACGATTGGTTTTCTCCAAACCGCCCGGTAGTTTGCAAGATCCTCTCGGGTGATATATCCTCCTTTTTCCTGAACTAATGAGGTTATTTTTTCTGCTACCTCCCCGCGATAAAATCCATCCTGACCTTTTTGGGCGATGATGGATAGCGTGCGGGCCAATGCGGGGTTTTTTATGATGTTCCCCGATTTGTAGGGCTGTGCGTATAAACTTTTGGGGTGATTAACTCGGATCATCAATTCACGAGAGCCAGATAAAGATTGGGCCTGACGTTCCGTAACGACAATACCTCTTTGGGCCAATTCTATCGCAGGCTGTACCAATTCGCTCCAAGGCAAAGAACCAAATTTTTGATGTACCGCATACAAACCTGCGATGGTGCCCGGAATACCTACGGCAGTGGCCCCTAGAGTGCTTTTATTGGGAATCACCTCGCCGTTTTCATCCAGATACATATCTCGGTGTGCGGCCGCAGGGGCTTTTTCTCGGTAATCAAGCGCGCCATAAGAACCATCTTTCAGTCGATAAACCATAAATCCACCTCCACCAATATTACCGGCAAATGGGAAGGATACGGCCAGGGCTAAATCAGTGGCAATCATGGCATCAAAAGCATTCCCGCCTTTTTTTAGCACATCAGCACCTATCTGCGACGCTTCCGCTCTAGCGGAAACTACCATCGCTTTTTGGGCGATGAGCCCTCTTTCGGGGGATTGGCCAAATACAGTAAAAGCCACCAGGCAGGCTAGGGAGGTAATATAGAAACGCATACACAGACAATTTAAATTAAACTTACAACTCTTGATTCATTATTCCTAACCCAGTATTGCTGGAGGATTTATATATTTGAAACCAAATCTGACTCATGACTTTAATCAAATCTATTTCCGGTATTCGAGGAACCATCGGTGGCGTTCCACAAGAGAACCTAACCCCGTTGGACGCCGTCAAATTTAGTGCTGCTTACGGAACGTGGCTTAAGTCAAAGCACCCAAACACACGCATTAAAGTGGTGGTTGGTCGAGACGCTAGACCCTCTGGTCCCATGATCCAATCCTTGGTCTGCCAAACTCTAGTCGGTATGGGGATTAATGTGATTGATCTTGGATTATCTACCACCCCAACCGTTGAAATAGCGGTACCTATGGAAGCCGCCCAAGGGGGCATCATACTCACGGCTAGTCACAATCCCAAAGAATGGAATGCTTTAAAATTACTCAACCATCTTGGCGAGTTTATCGATGCAGAAGCGGGGGCACAAATATTGTCCTGGGTAGAACAAGAGGCGTTCAGTTTTAGTGAGGTGGACGACTTAGGGACCATCACAACTGATGACACTTATATGGACAAACATATAGACGCTGTTCTGGCCTTAGATCTAGTAGATGCAAAAACCATTCAACAAGCTGGTTTTAAAGTAGTTGTCGATGGCGTACACTCCTCAGGTGGAGTCTTTATTCCGGCACTTTTGGAACGCTTGGGTGTAGAAGTCATTACCCTATACGGTGAACCCACAGGTCAATTTCCTCACAATCCAGAGCCCTTGGCCCAACACTTAGGGGTCATTATGCAGGAGGTTGTCGTTCAAAAAGCTGATTTGGGAATTGTGGTTGATCCGGATGTTGATCGTTTGGCCTTTATTTCAGAAGATGGAGCTATGTTTGGTGAGGAGTATACGTTGGTGGCTTGTGCGGATTATGTTTTGTCAAAAACACCTGGAGCAACCTGTTCCAACCTATCATCCACTCGTGCGCTCCGGGATGTAACGCTAAAACACCAAGGCCAATATGTCAGTGCTGCCGTAGGAGAGGTCAATGTGGTGGAAGCCATGAAAAAAAATCAAGTGGTTATTGGGGGAGAGGGCAATGGAGGAATTATTTATCCCGCTAGTCATTACGGTCGGGATGCCCTAGTTGGGACTGCTTTATTTTTAATGCTTTTGGCAGAAAAAAAGACTTCGGTTTCTGAATTGCGCAAGCAGTACCCTGCCTATTTTATGAGCAAAGAAAAAATAGTGTTGGACCCAAAAGTTGACGTAGATTCCTTACTAGAATCCATGCAACAACATTACCCGAACGAACAAAAGTCAACGATTGACGGACTTAAAATCGATTTAGCCCATGGTTGGATTCACATGAGGAAGTCGAATACGGAACCCATTGTGCGTATTTACACCGAAGCATCTACCCAACAAGAAGCTGATGCGCTTGCCCACACAGTGATGCGACAAATCAGTGAATTGGGTCTTGGATAGGTTTTTTTCCCTGATGTTTCCATCGATTGTGTGTCCACATATAACAATGGGGCTGACGGCAGATTTGAGCCTCCACTAAATCCAAATACTTCCGAGTGATCATTCCTTCGGTCAAAGACTTCGGATCATCCGTGATTAATTTTAGTTGAACCCGGTAATAACCCCGTTTGACTTGATCTACCTCCATAAATACAAGCGCGGCATCAACGGCTGTAGCAATAGATTCAGGTCCGGCAAAAACAGGGACTTCAACGCCCATAAAAGATTGCCACATTTTGGCTTTAGACAACAAAGGTGATTGGTCGGCTACCATTCCAAAGAAATGGTGGTCTTTTGCTTGGGCTTGAGCGGAAATGGTTCTAAAAAAATCTTTTTGGGTTACCAGACCCATGCCCCAATGACTCCTGATTTTGTAGATCGTTTGATCGTAATATTTATTGTTTACCTTTTGATAAACAGCCATGCCTCGGATGTTGTGGTACAAGGTGATCGAAGACATCCACTCCCAGTTGGCGTGATGAGCACCCAGAACGATCACATTTTTATGGATTAATAAGCTTTTAAGCAGTTCTGGGTTTTCTATGTGAAACTGTTTTTTTATTTGGATTTCAGATAATTTATTTGCCCGAAACATTTCCAAAAGTATATCAAAAAAATGCCTGTAGGCTTGTTTAGCTAGCGTTTTACGCTCCTGAACACTCATCTGAGGAAAACACAGCGCTATGTTTTTGTCCACCAACTTGCTGCGGTAACCCATCAGACCAAAAACTAAACCTGACAGTACATCAGAGACTCCGTAAAACAAACGATGAGGGAGCACTGAAATCAACCAAATCAGGGGATAGGTAGTTAAAAAAATTATTCGCTGGATCATTGGGGCAAATATAGATATATTTGAGTCCTCAACACCCCCAAGGAATGCATCTGCTTTTTTTATTAGTGCTTACTGTCAATATTATAATTAGTTGGAAAGGTTTCAAAGATGGGGATTTCTTTGATCGTTATGCCTTTGATTTAAACGCTGTAAAACGAGGACAACACTGGCGTATGTGGACCTCAGGCTGGTTGCATGTCGATAGCCAACACCTGATTTTCAACATGTTTACCCTCTATTTTTTTGCACCAATAGTAATCCAAACCTTGGGTAGTATTGCCTTTTTAGTAGGCTATCTAGGGAGTTTATACGCTGGTAGCTGGTTGAGTTATCAGATACATAAAAATCAACCAACGTATCATGCGGTCGGTGCCAGCGGTGCAGTAACCGGTATATTATATACATCCATAGCGTTGTACCCAGACATGCAATTGGGCATCTTATTTATCCCAATCCCTTTTTCAGCGTATTGGGTTGGGTTTTTCTACATGATGTATACATTTTACGGGGTGATCAAGAATAATGATCGAATAGGACATACAGCTCATTTTGGTGGCGCGATTTTCGGATTAATTCTGCCGATACTGATGACCCCAAAAATAGTAGAGCAACACCTAGGCCCTGTGGCCTTGATGTTGCTCCCTGTATTGGTGTTTTTTATTTGGGCCTATAAAAGGCGTTAGTAGCCAAATAATTGTGTCAATTGAGCCACCAACTCTGGCCCCCTAAGGTCTTTAGCGATGATGACGCCATTTTCATCAAGGATAATCGAAGAAGGAATAGCGCGAATGTTATACAAAGCGACAATTGGCCCGTCAAATAATTGAAGATGTGATAGTTGTGGCCAAATCAATCCGTCATTGGCAATGGCTTCAATCCAATCTTGTTTCTCTTTATCCAAAGAAACGCCGATGATTTGAAAACCATCCTTTTGGTATTTGTTGTAGAGTTCAACTAATTCTGGATTTTGAGCTCTACACGGCTTACACCACGCGGCCCAAAAGTCAATCAGGGTTACTTTGCCCAAGTTTTCATAAAGTTTAATGGAGCTACCATCAGGGGATGGTCCTTCAAAGTCTGGGGCTTTAGCACCAATAGAGGTGTTGAGTTGCGCTTTTAACTGCTCGGCCAACATCACACCTGTACTTGACTTTTTAATGGGTTCGCTCAGCGATTCAAACAGGTCAGACACCTCAGAAACAGGCAACATCATACTCGCAAAAATACGCTCCAACACCAGTAGTGATATCAATCCATCTGGGTGCTGTTTGATGAAATTTAGTTCAAAAAGCTGAACTTCGTTTTGGAGAATACCATACTCTTCACGGAGTGCGTTCATGGATTCTTGATCCATCGCAGCCTGTGCTTGACTCATGTCCATAGAAATACCCATAGCGCGCTCGCTAAAAGGAAGTGTTTCTTGCATAAACTTTTGCAAAAATAAGATTATTAGCCACAACCTTTTTAATCTTTTTACATCTTATATTTATTTAAACAACTATGAAGTCTCTTTTGCTGTTATTTTGCTATTTTATTTTTATCTCTTTTACCGCTGCTGGCGAAAGGTTTTCTAATTGCAATAGAAATAATAGATTAAAAAAAATACTTAGTTAAAACAAATAAAACTACCCGACTTAAAATCAATACTTATGAATTTAAAAAATATTTTTAGCATCCTTTTTGTAATTTTATTCTTCTCTTGTGAAATTAATGAAACTGCAATCAATTCAAATAACCTTTTATTAGGTTCTTGGATTGAACCAAAATATGATTCAGAAACCACTACCTATAAAATTAGTGACAATAAATTTAAAACTCATTTAATCGGAAGGTTCAGTACTTTATTTTTAAAAGAAAATCATGATTTTTAGGAGACTCGAGAGTTCCCAAAATCATTTCTATTGATGATAATTGTTTTGTGCATGTTCCTAATTAAGTTAAAATAAACTTCACAAATTATTGCCTATTTGCAATAATTCTTTATTTTTGCACCCAATTTCGGGTTAACCTCTGGCGATAATCGTGAATGTTGTTTCGAAATAATCATAAAATTAAAA
>ENA-OWNS01001359-OWNS01001359.1-marine-metagenome-genome-assembly--contig:-NODE-1359-length-9807-cov-3.962384_pt1 | contig 9807 bp, 9 predicted proteins | sample MGYA00238137_ERZ651772 | MGnify/ENA primary metagenome ERZ651772 (study PRJEB26903, sample SAMN06264699) | marine metagenome | isolation source: Columbia River Estuary | place: USA:Columbia River Estuary... | reverse complement strand
TTATTCTGTTTCAGATGATGTATCTGCTGAAAGTATAATCAATAAATACATTGATGCAATTGGAGGTAAAGATAAACTTACAGAAGTTGAATCTATTGAAACAAACGGTAAAGCAAATTTAAATATGCAAGGGCAAAGTTTTGTTCTAGAGTTTTATTCGTTAAAAAATAATCAAAATCAATCTTTGGCTACAGTAACTGCTGGAGGTATGGTTGTTCAAAGAAGTGTGTTTAATAAATATCAAGGTTATAATGAAGTTAATGGTCAAAGAATGCCTCTTACTGATTCTGAACTTGAACAAGCTATAATTAATTCAGCATTATTCTCAGAGTTAAATTATGATTTTTCTACACTTGAATTAGTAGGAACTAGCACAATAGATGATCAAAAAGCATACGAGATTAAAATCACTGACAATAAGACTGAATACTATTCTGTAGAATCAGGTCTAAAAATAAAAATAGTTGAAAAACAAGAAATTGAAGGCAATCAAATAGCTATTGAAACTACAGCTAAAGAATATGAAGAAGTTGAAGGAGTTTTAATTCCTAATGAAATTAACCTAGTAACACCTACACTTCCAATTCCAGGAGGTATTACTATTAAGTTTAACAACATTAAACTTAACGTTAAAACTTCAGATTCAGATTTTAACTAGAAAATTATTCAAGGAAATTAAGGTGTCTTTTTAGGCACCTTTTTTTTTGTTACTAGGTAAACCCCCATTAAGATTATACTAGTTCCAACAAATTGAATTAATTTAAAGTCCTCTCCATCTAAAAGTCCCCAAAAAATTGCAACTACAGGCATTAAGTAAGTTGTGGAAACTGAAAAAACCGGCGTAGATATTGCAAGTAGTTTAATGTACAAGACTTTTGCAATTGCTGTACCAAAAAGAGCTAGTATAATTATGTAAATGAAAGATTCCACAATCAGTGGATCTGAAGCAAAGTCTGAAAATGGAAAATTAGAGAAACAAAGAACTATAAATGCAGGAATAAACATAAACAGAAAACTCATGAATACAATTCCAAGTGCGGGAATATTAGGGAGTTTATATTTTAAAACATTAGCATTAATTGCATAACAAAAAGCTGCTAACACTATAAACATTACATATAATAAATTAAATGAGGATGATAATAATTCATTGTTTATCAAGACAATGATTCCTATAAAACCAACCAAGACTCCTAAAACTTGTTTTTTTAATAGCTCCTCTTTGAAAACAACAACACTAATCAATAATGTAAAAAGTGGAGTTAGCGAAACCATTACAGCAGTAACAGAACTTGAGATTTCTGTTTCAGCAAAAGCAAATAAATATGCAGGTAAAAATGAGCCAATAAATGCAGAAATTGCTACCCATTTCATTTTTTCTTTAGGTATCATTTTGATTTTCTTATACCCAATTGGTGCAATTATAAGAGTAGTGACTATAACTCTTAAAGATCCTAACTGAATAGGCGTTAGACCTGTAAGTCCTTTTTTTATGAGTATATAAGAGCTACCCCAAATTATAGATAAAACAACTAACGTTCCCCACTTTCTTAGACTTAAGCTCACTATCTATTTGTCTTTTGGTATAATTAACTTTACTTGCTTTATTCTTTTTTTATCTACTATTTCAATTATAAACTTATATGAGTCATGAATTATAACTTGCCCTACTCTTGGAATCTTTTTAACTTTTTCAATAAGAAAACCACCTAAAGTTTCAATTTCAAGAGCGATCTCCTCAAATGAAGTTGAATCTTTTAAATTAATTGCTCTATAAAAATCTTGTAAATTTATTTTTGAATCAAAAATAAATGTAAAGTCATCTAACTTTGAAAATAGATTGTCTTCCTCATCATTTTCACCACTAATCTCTCCAAAAATTTCTTCAATAACATCTTCAAGTGTAATTATTCCTGAAGTTCCCCCATATTCATCAACCACAATACCCATGTGAATTTTCTTAGTTTTAAATTCAGTTAACAAATCATCTAATTTTTTGTTTTCTGGAATATAAAGAGGTTTACGAAGTAATGAAGTCCAATTAAAATTATCATTTTCTAGGTGAGGTAAAAGGTCTTTAACATAAAGTACACCAATAATTTTATCAAGGTTTTCTTTATATACTGGAACTCTTGAAAAACCTTTAGCAATTAAATCATCAATAACATCAAGTATTTTTTTGTTAGATTCAAGAGCAAATACATCTACCCTTGGACACATAATTTGTCTGGTCTCAACATTTCCAAAATTTACAATTCCTTTAAGAATCTTTTTTTCCTCTTTACTTGTTTCTTTAGAATCTGTTAAATCAAGGGCTTGGGATAACTTGTCTACAGATAATTGTTTTGAATCTCTAGCTAAGCTTGATTCTAAATAGCTCATAGATTTACTCATTGGCTTATTTAATAAAAACAAAACATAGCGATCCAAGAAGTAAATTGGGTTTACCATTATTTTAGAGAAGACCAAAGGGTTCCTATTAGCATAAATTTTAGGAAGAATATCACCTATAAATAAAATCAACATTCCTATTAATCCTACCTCTAAAACAGTTTCTAGAAATGGGCTATTTATAGAACTTAAATATGGATTGTCAATAGAAGCAAATAATATAACTATTGCAATATTTATAAAGTTATTAGATATAAGAATGGTTGCAAGCAGTTTCTTGGGTTGTTCAAGTAATAATTGAATTTTTTTAATCAGTTTATCACTCTTATCATCTGGCATAATTGATTTATCCAATGAAAAAAAAGCTACCTCACACCCTGATGTAAGTGCGGATAATACTAGAAAAATTAAGATTAAAATAATTTTTACTATCACAGAAATCTAGAATAAAAAGTTATAAAGTTGAAATTCAAAAATATGTTTAGAAAGGTAAGTCGTCTTCAGTATTATTAGTTTCTTCATTCTTAGTTTCAATAGAAGGCTTTGGCTCAACATTTGAAACAGAATCTTTTTTAGTTGAAAGAAAAGTAAACTCATCAACATTTACTTCAGTAGTATATCTATCTGCTCCATCTTCTCCTTGCCACTTTCTTGTTCTTATTTTACCTTCAACATAGACTTTATCTCCCTTAGATAAGTATTTTTCACAGATTTCAGCTGCTTTGTTTCTTAAAACAATATTATGCCAATCTGTATTAGTTACTTTTTCATTGGTTGACTTATTTGTATATGACTCATTTGTAGCTAGAGGAAATCTTGCAAGACAGCCACCATTATCAAAATGTTTAATTTTTACGTCATCCCCTAGATGACCAATTAACATAACCTTATTTAACGTTCCGCTCATAATTATATATAGCTAATATACAAAAATAGAGTACCTAGATTAATAACTTATTAATAAAATTAGTTATTGGTACAGGAAAATTATACTTGTTTAGCTTGGATAAATGAACACCTTGACTTATGTCTTGGTCAACACTAAGATGATGGAATGTTATGTATAGTATCTGATGCGAGAGAATATGTTTTATTCTCTCTTTTTTATACTTTTCTTCATTTATTACTATAGATTTCGATTTTGTGAATTCTTTAAATTCAGGAAGTGTTGTGATGTTCTTTATTTCTCTTTTACTTTCGATAAGAGGAAATTCATTCAACTTATACCAAATGTCTTTACTTAATCTTTTATTAACCATTGTGTTATAATTATTATCAATACAAACGATATAATTAAAAAACCTTTCTTTTGATTTTTTCTTCTTGGATTTAACAGGTATTATCTCAACTTCTTTTTTATTAAAAGCAATACATTTTGAGCTAAAGGCACATGACTCACAATCTGGAAAAGGCGAACACACCAATGATCCAAACTCCATCATTGCCTGATTAAAGTCACCTGGATTATTTGTTTTATTAATTAATTTCTGACCAATTTCTTTAATTTTTCTCTGAGCCTTTAATGAATCTATTGGTGTTTTAAGCCCATAATATCGAGAAAGTAGTCTTAAAACATTCCCATCGACAACTGGATTAAATTCGTTAAAGCAAATAGATGATATTGCACTTGCAGTATAGTCACCAACACCCTTTAGCTTAATTATATCATAATATGTTTCTGGAAATTTTCCATCCAAATTACTGATTATGTATTGTGAAGATTTATGAAGATTTATGGCTCTGTTGTAATACCCTAGCCCCTTCCAGATGTTCAGGACTTCAGATTCTTTTGAAGATGCTAGACTTTGAATATTTGGAAATTTTTTAATGAACTTATTATAGTATTTTGTGCCTTGAACTACTCTTGTTTGTTGAAGTATTATCTCTGAAATCCAAACTCGATATGGATCTTTATTTTCTCTCCATGGTAAATCTCTTTTATTATTTCTATACCATTTAACTAATTGATTTTCAAAAGACATTTATGAATTATTCTAAGGGTAATTATATATTACTAAATCACTAATTTAAAATATAAATTTATATATTTGCTAGCCTTAAAAGCTAATTGTATAACCAATATAACAGAAAATGACAAAGGCAGATATTGTAAAAAATATATCGGATCAAACAGGAGTTGATAAAACTGATGTTCAGATGATCGCTGAAAAATTTATGGATGAAATTAAAAATTCACTCCAAAATAATAATAATGTTTACTTAAGAGGGTTTGGGAGTTTTATAATTAAAACAAGAGCAGAAAAAACAGGTAGAAATATTTCAAAAAACACTGCTGTTATAATACCTGCTCATAACATTCCCGCATTTAAACCTTCGAAAACTTTTGTCAAATCTGTAAAACAAAATGTGCCAATCGGCTAATTTTAAAACTAGATAGATATGCCTAGCGGTAAAAAAAGAAAAAGACATAAGGTTGCTACTCACAAGAGAAAAAAAAGAGCGAGAGCAAACCGACACAAGAAGAAATAGTGTTCGGGATTACACTCTAAACATATCCCAAAGTTCTTTGAAATAACGTATAACGAAAGTTATATTATTATTGAAAAATGTTTAACCTTTCTACTACTTAGTAGAAATAATACTTATAACAGTGAAAAAAGAATTGATTATAAGATCAAATTCAAGTGCTGTTGATTTTGCATTACTTAGCGAGAGTAGACTTGTTGAGTTAGATAAAGAAGTAGGTAAAAACAAATTTTCTGTAGGTGATATTTTTGTTGCAAAAATTAGAAAAACCATACCTGGATTAAACGCTGCATTTGTAAATGTAGGGCACGAAAAAGATGGTTTTCTTCACTATCATGACTTAGGACCTAAATTGTTATCATTATCTAAATTTGTAGATCAAATCGATACTAAAAAAGTGAAATCATTTTCTTTTAGTAAGTTTGATTTCGAAAAGGATATACCAAAAAATGGTCTTATTAAAGATTGTCTTAAAGCTAAACAGACAACTTTAGTACAAATTATAAAAGAACCTATCTCTACAAAAGGTCCCAGATTAAGTTCTGAGATTTCATTAGCAGGTAGATTTATGGTTTTGATTCCCTTCTCTGAGAGAATCTCTATTTCACAAAAAATTAAAAGTCAAGATGAGAAAAAAAGACTAAAAAACTTAGTCAAGAATATTAAACCAAAAGGTTTTGGTGTAATAATTCGTACTGTAGCAAATAGCAAATCTGTAAATGAGCTAGAAGGAGATTTAAAAGATTTAATTCTCAGATGGAAAAGACTCTGTATCAACTTAAGTAAATCAGATTCTTATCCAACTAAAATTTTAGGAGAGATAAATAGAACAACATCAAAGCTAAGAGATATATTTGATGATTCATTTTCAAATATTTATCTTGACGATCCTAACTTACATAGTGAAATTAAAGATTACATAAAGCTTATAGCTCCAACAAAATCATCTATCGTTAAACTCTATAAAGGAGTAACTCCAATTTTTGAAAAATATGGAATTGAGAGGCAAATTAAATCTTCATTTGGAAGAACTGTCTCTATGCAAAAAGGAGCATATCTAATAATTGAACATACAGAAGCTCTTCATGTTATTGATGTAAATAGTGGAAACAGATCAAATAAATCAAAAACACAAGAAGAAACTGCTATGGAAGTAAACTTAATTGCATCTGCTGAAATCGCCAGACAATTAAGATTAAGAGATATGGGAGGAATTATTGTAGTAGACTTTATAGACCAAACAAAAAGAGAAAACAGAAAAAAGTTGTTCGATCATTTTTGCCAAGAAATGGCAAAAGATAGAACTAAGCATAAAATTCTTCCACCAAGCAAATTTGGTTTGATTCAAATTACAAGGCAAAGAATAAGGCCTGAGATGAACATCAAAACTAAAGAAGCAAATCCTAATAAAGATTTAGAAGTGGAAGCACCTATTTTATTAGTAGACAAAATCAATACTGAACTTAACAGAGTTGTTAAGAATGCGCGTTACAAAAAAGGAGCAATCTACATTCATGTGCATCCATTTGTAGCAGCGTATATAGACAAAGGTCTATTTTCATTGAAAAATAAGTGGAGTTTCAATTATAAGAGGGTAATTAAAATTATACCTAGAGACTCTTACTTATATCTTCAATATAATTTAACAGATAGTAGATCAAAAATTTTAAGATAAAATCTTTTTAAAAAACCGTTTAGAAATTCTAAACGGTTTTTTTTATATTATAAAATGGAATCTTCAGTAAAAAAGAAAATTGAACACTATTGTGCATACCAAGAAAGGTGTCACTTAGAGGTCACTAAAAAATTAAATAAACTTGGTGTATTCGGTGATGATGCAGATGAATATGTATGCTATCTAATTGATAAAAAATTTTTATCTGAAACTAGGTTTACTGAAGCATACGTTAGAGGAAAATTTAACAACAATAATTGGGGGAAGATTAGGATAATTAGAGAGCTTAAATTGAGAAATATTTCAGATTGGAATATTAGTAATGCGTTAAATCAAATAAGTGATTTAGATTACAATAATAAGCTTAAAAAGCTTTGTGTAAAACAAGTTGGGCTTAGTGATAAAACTAAAGCGGAGTTAAGAAATAAAGTAGTTAAGAGCTTATCCCTTAAAGGGTGGGAGATTGATTTAATTATTAATCAGATTAATCAACTAATAAAGTAACTTGATTGTTGTTCATTTCAACAGTTCCAGATTCTATTTCTAATATTGTCTGCTTTTCATTAAATTGAAATCTATCCTTTGCTTCTTCTTGAATAGTCATCTTACCAATAATTTTTACTTCACCCTTTGTAAGAGTAGATACTATTGGTGCATGATCATTTAGTACTTGGAAGTCACCATGTGATCCTGGAAAAAGAATTGATTCAACGTCTCCTTTAAATAGAGTTTGTTCTGGTGTAATTATTTCTAAATACATTATTATTTTGTTTCAGCTAACATTTTTTCACCAGCCTCTATAGCATCCTCTATTGTTCCTTTAAGGTTAAAAGCAGATTCAGGAATATGGTCAAGTTCACCATCCATAATCATGTTAAATCCTTTTATGGTTTCTTTAATGTCAACAAGAACTCCTGGCATACCTGTAAATTGTTCAGCAACATGGAAAGGTTGTGAAAGGAATCTTTGAACCCTTCTAGCCCTAGCAACTGCTAGTTTATCCTCTTCTGAGAGCTCTTCCATACCAAGAATAGCAATAATATCTTGTAGTTCCTTATATTTCTGAAGTAGCTCTTTAACTCTTTGCGCACAATTATAATGATCATCCCCTAAAATCTCTGGAGTCAAAATTCTTGATGTTGAATCAAGAGGGTCCACGGCTGGATAAATTCCAAGTTCAGAAATCTTTCTTGATAAAACTGTTGTTGCATCAAGGTGAGCAAAGGTTGTGGCTGGTGCAGGATCAGTTAAATCATCTGCTGGAACATATACTGCTTGAACAGATGTAATTGAACCATTCTTTGTTGATGTAATTCTTTCTTGCATAACACCCATTTCTGTTGCTAATGTTGGCTGATATCCAACAGCTGAAGGCATTCTTCCTAAAAGAGCTGAAACTTCAGAACCAGCTTGTGTAAATCTAAATATATTATCTACAAAGAATAATACATCTTTTCCCTGTCCATCAGCACCACCATCTCTAAAATATTCTGCTATAGTTAAACCAGAAAGTGCAACTCTAGCTCTTGCTCCTGGAGGCTCATTCATCTGACCAAACACAAATGTTGCCTTTGATTCTAGTAATGCCTTTTTGTCAACTTTACTTAAATCCCACTCACCTGCTTCCATAGATTTTTTGAATTCTTCTCCATAATTAATAATACCTGATTCGATCATCTCTCTAAGCAAATCATTCCCTTCTCTTGTTCTTTCTCCAACTCCAGCAAAAACTGATAAACCTCCATGACCTTTGGCAATATTATTTATTAGCTCTTGAATTAATACTGTTTTTCCAACTCCAGCTCCACCAAACAATCCAATCTTACCACCTTTTGCATAGGGTTCGATAAGGTCAATAACTTTAATTCCTGTAAACAAAACTTCGGTAGATGTTGATAACTGATCAAATGCAGGAGCTTCTCTATGTATAGACATACCATCATTTTCAGTTTTTGGTAATACTTCAAGTCCATCAATAGGGTCTCCAACTACATTGAAAAGTCTTCCATACACATCGTTCCCAATTGGCATTTGAATTGGATTTCCTGTAGCAACAACCTCAGTCCCTCTACTTAGACCATCTGTAGAATCCATTGATATTGTTCTGACAATGTTTTCTCCAATGTGTGATTGTACTTCTAAAACAAGAATAGTGCCGTCCTTTTTCTTTATTTCTAATGAATCATAAATATCTGGAAGCACACTTTCCTTTGATGAAAATTCAACATCAACAACCGCTCCAATTACTTTTGAAACTTTACCTATATTTTTTGACATTTTTTGCGTTTATAAAATTAAAGTGCAAATATATGTTCTTGTATTAAAAATTAAAAGTTAATAGCCCTTCAATTTTGATAATTTATTAAGATGGAAATTATAATCCCCAAAAAGCATTTGAATTGTTCTAGTTCTCTTAAATTAAATAGAATATATTAGCCCTTAATTCATTTATTTATGGCTTCAAAGTATATTGATATCTCTACAGTTAAATTTTTTTTGAATATCGTTCAAGAATTAGAAACTGTCTTGGAAAAGGAAAGGTTTGTTGATCACGATCTTGAATCTGTGGATCTTTATGTTGACTCTGTTAAACAATTTGCAGATAGAGAACTTTTTCCGTATTTCAAAGAAATGGACGAAAACCCTGCTCATTATAAAGATGGTTCAATTCACGTTCACCAACAAGTTGAAAAAATGATGAAGGAGGGTGGTTCTATGGGCTTAATTGCTGCACCCTTTAATTATGAAGATGGAGGGTTACAGTTGCCATTACTTGTTCATACCGCCGCTAACTATATATTAGATGCTGCCAATAACCATTTGCCTGGTTATTCTGGCCTTACTTCAGGCGCTGCCGAGCTTATTGTAGAATTTGCAAGCAAAAATCTTAAAGAGAAATATACACCAAAGATGCTTACAGGTGAGTGGGGTGGTACTATGTGTCTAACTGAGCCACAGGCAGGAAGTTCATTGTCAGATATAGTTACTAAGGCGACTCCAATTGATGGTGGCCACTATAAAATTAGTGGTCAAAAAATTTTTATTTCTGGGGGGGATCATCAGTATGCTGATAATATAGTTCATTTGTTATTAGCTAGAATAGAAGGAGCTCCAGCTGGAACAAAGGGAATTTCATTATTTGTAGTACCAAAGATGAGGCTAAAGGAGGATGGCGAACTTTTATTTAATGATGTTACTACTGTAGCTGATTTTGAAAAAATGGGTCAAAAAGGATATTGTACTACTCATCTTAG
>ENA-OWNS01001350-OWNS01001350.1-marine-metagenome-genome-assembly--contig:-NODE-1350-length-9876-cov-2.567711_pt1 | contig 9876 bp, 7 predicted proteins | sample MGYA00238137_ERZ651772 | MGnify/ENA primary metagenome ERZ651772 (study PRJEB26903, sample SAMN06264699) | marine metagenome | isolation source: Columbia River Estuary | place: USA:Columbia River Estuary... | reverse complement strand
AATTTATTAATCCTGTTTTATTTTCTTTTACAGATTTTATTTTCCCTTTAAAGTCAAATTTATCTATTACTTTTTTCATCTCAATTTATGATATAGGTAAAATAACTCCTAACCTTTTACTCATTCCTTTATTGCCCTGCAAGCCACCAGTATGTATTGCTAAAATTGAACTTCCTTTAGGGAAGTAATCTTTAGTAATTAAATCTAAAATACCTAACATCATTTTCCCAGTATATACAGCATCCAATGGGATTTGCTGCTCCTTATAAAAGGAATTAATGAAGTCAATCAATTCTTTATTTACTTTAGCATAACCACCACAAAAATAATAATTTGCGAGTTTCCAATTTTTCTTTTTTGTCCAGCTTTCAATATCTTTTTTCAACTCATAAAAACCCTTAATTGCAGGAAAACCAATTACGGTTTGCTTGTCAGTTGAAGTATTAATAATCCCTGCAATTGTACCACCAGTACCTACAGCACAGCAAACAAAATCATGAGTATCATTTGCATCCAAAATCTCAGCAGTTCCTTGTATTGCCAATTCATTTGATCCTCCTTCCGGAATCAAATAAAAATCACCAAACTTTACTTTAAGTTGCTCTAAAAAATCAGGGGTTGTTTTCTCTCTGTAATCACTCCTACTCACATAACGTAATAACATTCTATTATCCTTAGCAAATTGCAAAGTAGGATTTAAAGGAAAGTGCTCCTCTCCTCTTATAATCCCTATGCTTTTAAAACTTTTTTCCTGTGCAGCACAGGCAGTAGCCGCAATATGATTGGAATAGGCTCCACCAAAGGTCAATAGCGTTTCAAGACCCTGCTTTTTTGCTTCAATCAGATTATATTTAAGTTTATACCATTTATTCCCAGAAATATGTTGGTGAGTTTGATCAGTTCTCTTAATAAAAAGTTTGATTTCTTTCTCTTTCAAAAGAGGTAATGATATTTCTTGAGTTTTGATTTCCATTTGGACAAATATCTTAATTTTGCAGTAATTCATGAAAGAATTTTCAAAAATAGATAAACTAGATAAAGATGAGTATTATCACTCATCAGAAGGATATGTTATCTTTACTGAAAAGTATCATTTAAAAAGAGGATATTGTTGCAATAATAACTGCAAACATTGTCCGTACAAAAAAGAAATAAAGCATAAAAATGACAAATCTTAAACAAGCCATTTTACAAGGAATCCCATCAGAAATTCCTGCAAAAAAAAATATTAACACTAGTGTTAGCCATGCCCCTAACCGAAAGGACATTCTTAACAAAGAAGAAAAGCAATTAGCAATTCGTAATGCTTTGCGTTATTTTCCAGAGCATATGCATGCTGTATTAGCTCCTGAGTTTGCGGAGGAACTTAAAACTTACGGCAGAATATACATGTATCGTTTCATGCCTAACTATGAAATAAAAGCAAGACACTTAGAAGATTTTCCACATAAAAGCAAACAAGCGGCAGCAATACAAATGATGCTCTCAAACAACTTGGATAATGCTATTGCACAACATCCTGAGGAATTAATTACCTATGGTGGAAATGGAGCTGTATTCCAAAACTGGGCTCAATATCTTTTATGCATGCAGTATCTAGCAGAGATGAATGATGAGCAAACACTTGTTTTATACTCTGGTCATCCAATGGGATTATTCCCATCACATAAAGATGCACCTAGAGTTGTAGTAACAAATGGAATGATGATTCCTAACTATTCTAAACCTGATGATTGGGAAAAGTTTAATGCTTTAGGTGTTACTCAATACGGGCAAATGACTGCAGGTTCTTTTATGTATATTGGACCTCAAGGGATTGTACATGGAACAGCAATTACAGTATTGAATGCTGCACGAAAGATAGACCCAAAAGCAGAAGATTTAAGTGGTAAAATATTTGTTACTGCAGGGCTTGGAGGAATGAGTGGTGCTCAGCCAAAAGCAGCTGTTATTGCCAAAGGAGTCTGTATAGTTGCAGAAGTAAATCCTCAAGCAACTTACAAAAGACAAAAACAAGGTTGGGTAGATGAAGTGTATAAAAATATAGATGAATTACTAGATAGAGCAATTGCAGCAAGAGAAAACAAAGAAGCTGTTTCCATTGCTTATGATGGTAATATTGTTGACCTTTGGGAAAGAGTAGTTGAACGCAATATTCATATTGAAATTGGTTCTGACCAAACTTCATTACACAATCCTTGGGCAGGTGGTTATTACCCTGTTGGAATAAGTTATGAGGATGCTAATGAAATGATGGTAAATAACCCTGAGCAGTTTAAAAAAGAAGTTCAGAAAACTTTAGTCCGCCACACAAATGCAATAAACACTTTAAGCGAAAGAGGAATGTACTTCTTTGACTATGGAAATGCATTTCTACTTGAAGCAAGTCGTGCTGATGCTGATATCTTAAAACCAAATGGAGATTTCAAATATGCATCATATGTACAAGATATTATGGGGCCTATGTGCTTTGATTATGGCTTTGGTCCGTTTAGATGGGTATGCGCTTCTAACGACCCTAAGGATTTAGCAATAACAGACAGAATTGCTTGTGAAGTACTAGAAAAAATTATGCAACACTCCCCTGCCGAAATTAAATTGCAGATGAGTGATAATATCAATTGGATAAAAGCAGCTGGAGAAAATAAAATGGTTGTCGGCTCACAAGCTCGTATTTTATATGCTGATGCTGAGGGAAGAATGAAAATTGCTGAGGCCTTTAACAATGCTATTGCTAGTGGAAAGCTTTCTGCTCCTGTAGTTTTAGGTCGTGATCATCATGATGTTTCAGGAACTGATTCTCCTTACAGAGAAACATCCAACATTTATGATGGCTCACAATTCACGGCCGATATGGCAATACAAAATGTTATTGGTGATAGTTTCAGAGGTGCTACTTGGGTTTCTATCCATAATGGTGGTGGTGTTGGCTGGGGAGAAGTAATCAATGGTGGTTTTGGAATGCTTTTAGATGGCTCTATTGATGCTGATAGAAGACTAAAATCCATGCTTTTCTGGGATGTCAATAATGGAATATCAAGAAGAAGTTGGGCTAGAAACAAAGAAGCCAACTTTGCGATTAAAAGAGCAATGAAAATGAATTCTGACCTAAAAGTGACTATGCCTAACACTGCTGATGATAGTTTAATTAATTCATTAGAATTGTAAAAAATATAAAATGTCTGCAATCGTAAACCCTTCCATATTTAAATTCTTGAATGACCTTAAAAAAAACAATACTAGAGAATGGTTTGCAGAAAACAAAGACTACTACCTTAAGGAAGAAGGAAAAATAAAGAATTTCTTCACAACTATAAATGAAGAGCTTTCCTTTATAGATAATATAGGAGGAATGAAAGCCTATAGAATCTATAGAGATATTCGTTTTTCAAAAGATAAAACACCTTACAAAACCTACAGAAGTTGCAGTTACAAAAGAGCAACTGAAGCATTAAGAGGAGGTTATCATTTAGAAATCACTCCAGGTGGAAGTTTTTTAGCAGCAGGGTTTTGGCAACCCAATAAAGAAGATTTATTCAGAATTAGAAAGGAGTTTGAACTAGATAGATCCTATATTGAAAAAATCCTTTCTGATAAAAAATTTACAAAACTATTTGAGGGTTTTCACACTAGAAATTCACTTAAGGTAGCACCAACAGGTTTTGATAAAAACCACCCTAATATTGATTTAATTAGGAAAAAGGATTTTATTGTATTGCGTAAGTTTACGGACAAGGAAGTGTTATCCAAAGATTTTCATACTACTGTAATTAACTCCTTTAAAGCGGTTCGCCCTTTCTTTGATTATATGAGTGATGTACTTACCACTAACCTAAATGGAGAATCTATTTTGGCGGAATAGTTATTCAATAACAATCTTCTTTTCTACTGTTCCATCACTATAAATATAAAGCAAAGTAGTTTTATCTACCACCTCATCAACATTAACCTCTCTACCCAATAAATCAGTTATTTTTACCACTTCCCTATTTTCATGAAAATCATCAACACTTAAAGGAAAAGAAACTTCAAAAAATACTGGGATAGATTCACACCCATTAGCATCAGTTGCAATAAATTGATACTGTCCATTATAGGTTGGTGCTACATTCTGTGTTCCAACAACAGAATTAATCTGCTGATTAAATCCGTTAGGCCCAGTTACCATATAAGTATAGGGTTGAGTTCCTCCATTAGCCACTACAGTTAAGTAAGGTAAGTTTCCACTCATAATCCCAACCATATCAGCAACATTCAAATAAGTTACAATTACACTATCACACATAGTTGAGCTACTTAAAGTGTCATAATAAGCTCCACTTGTATTATAAACAGATTGACCAACAACAAATACATTTCCTTGGCAAATATCAATATTCTGACTATATGAATAAACTGGATTAACAGTAAGATTTGTATTTACTACACTATCACAATTACAAACATCAATAATTACATCAGTATAATTTCCAGCACTCGTATAGGTGTTGTTTCCAACTGCAAAACTGTCTCCAATACAAATAGAGATATTCAAATTATTTATTGGATTAGCACAAGGAGTGCTGAGTGCAACATCTTGTGTAAGCATCACACCATTATCAAGTATTGCAGTAATAGTGTCATTCTCATAACCACTTGCAGAATATACAATCTGATACAAAGCAGAATCAACCACTGCAGTTTGATAAGATCCTATTAAATTAGAACTTTCTATAGTATTAGTATTTAATATTTCAATATTAGCATTAGAAATAGCTTGGTTAGTAGCACAGTCAGTAATTGTTCCTTGCAAATAACATGCTTGCTGAAATGCTCTGCCATAAATTAACAATCTGCCTTGCCCTGTTGAGCTACTGTTGATGTCAGAAGAAATAATATTCCCAGAAGGCAAATAAGGATAAGTTCCCCAACATCCATTATAAGAAGGGCCTGTGCCAATATAAGAATCATAATAAGCTACTTCTATCATGTAATTCGGATGCGTAATATCATGCACAGTTGTTCCATCACAATAGTAAGATGTAATTAAAAAATTACCATCTACAAAAGTATTATGAGGTATCGTATTCAATCCAGGGTTTGATTGTATTCTATCTACTTCTTGTATGTTATTTAAATCAGAAATATCAAAGGCTCCTAAATATCCATCAGGTTTTTCATCAGTAGTAAATACATAGTTTCCATCATCACTTACCCAAGCATTATGTGTAAACAAATCAGGAGTATAAGCCGAACCTAAAGTAGATGGATTTGCTTTATCACTAACATCAACAATATGTACAGAGCCATCATAAATACAACCCACATACATAGTATCTCCTCTAGCCATTCCATCATGTATGTATTGCTCGTTCCATTGCCCTAAATGAGTAGGGCTAGTTGGATTTGCAGCTACATCCAAAAAGATAGCTCCTGTTGGAACTTGTGGCCAACCTGCAGGGTTTCCTGCTCCAAAAATATAACAAATACCATTTTCATCAATAAACAAATCATGGGCTGATTCCCAATGCAAGCTCAACCCAGTTGTTGGATTCATAAAATCCTTTACATGCCAAAAGGTATTACCTGTCATATCAGTTAAGTCAATAATCAACAAACCTGCATCCGATTCAGTTGTAACATAAGCATAGTTTCCAAAAGTTTTAATATCCCTCCAAATAGAATAAATATCTGGAATAAAAAACTCCTCAACAGGAGCTGTAGGATTTGTAACATTCACACAAGAAACTCCATCTCTAAGCCCTACAATTGCAAATTCGTTCTCACTTGCATCTACCCATCCCCAAATGTCATTTCCATTAGTAGTTGGATATTCATAAGTCCCAAGTAAATTCATATTCATACTACTTTGTGTAAAAGCAATAAAAGGAACTGTAAGCAATAGTAAAAGTATTTTATTCATCTTAAATATGTTTAGGTGCTAATTTATGGATTACAAATACATGAACCAACATGATAAGCTCCAAGAACACTATGTAAATTGGCCACTCACCTATTAAAAAAGGATTATTAACCAAGGGTTTGTGTCTTAAGTAAATATAATTTGACTCTAATAAAAAATTAAGTGGCAATATAATTGCAACAGGAATCTGCAAACGCAAAATAGTTTTCCACCAAGCATCTGCCCTAGATTTCATTCCCATAACTATAGTTAAGTAAAGAGGAACTAAGATTAATCCTGCATGAACAAAATAATAATCAAAATAAAACCAAGTGCTTATGCCTTTTGTCATTTCTGGAGTAAGCATAGAATGAATTCCTGATGGAATAGCTAAAAACAACACCCACTCGTACATCCATTGCTTTTTAGTAAATAAAACTACCATACTTATAAAAAAGGAAATTCTACAAAGATGTAAGGGAAGGTTATCCTGCAAGTTCCACCAACCATTATAAATCGCTATTGTATTCGAAATTATATATGTAAGAATAAAAGCTACACTCAATCCTCTTGCAAAATTTGACTTTACAATTGCTGACTTATTTTTAAGCAAACGAATGAACAAGAAAATAAATAAAGCAGAAGATACAATACCAATCCACCAAATAGAACTTAGTGGCGGTATTACAAAATGATCTATCATTTTATCTTAGCTCTGCTCCCGCCTTGTCAGCTAAAGACTTCATTAATTTTTTCATCACCATATCCACATATTTATCGGTAAGAGTTTTAGTATCATCAGCCATAGTGAATGATAACGCATAAGATTTTTTACCTTCAGGAAGTTTATCTCCTTCATAAACATCAAACAAGTTAACAGACTTTAAAATTTTATTATCAGCTTGTTTAGCAATTTTACTTAACTCATCAAAAGTAACTGATTTATCAACTAATAAAGATAGATCTCTTCTGACCTCAGGGAATTTTGAAACTTCCTTGTATTTTATTTTTGTATATCCTGCAAGTTCTAACACTAAATCCCAATTAAAATCAGCAGCATACACATCAGATTTAACTCCAAATACTTTGCATAGTTTTTTATCTAGCTTACCAAAACAAACCAATCTCTTCTTTTTAAACTTATACATTAAGCCCTCAGAAAAACCATGAGTAGAAATAGTTTCAGATTTTAACTTTGTTACTCCCAATCGAGCAAGAATATGTTCTACTTTTTCTTTAATGAAATAGTAATCAGCTTTATCAGAATTTGTATTCCAGTTTTCAGCTAAAACCTTACCACTAACTAAAAGTTGTAAATGCTGATTTTCTTTATACCCCTCTTCCATTTTATGATATGTTTTACCAAACTCATAAAACTTAATATCCGCATTCTTCCTATTTTGATTGTATGCTACATTCTCCAAACCTGCAAACTTTAAAGTTTGCCTCATTACATTTAAATCTTGGGAAAGTGGATTTAAAATCTCAACATTAAGTGCTGAATCAATTTCAGGAATAAGAGCAGTATATTTTCCTTTTGTTAGAGAATTATTCATGGCTTCATTAAAACCATTGTTAGACAACAAATCTGAAATAGTATTTCTTAACTTTTCAGGATTAACTCCATCAGAATATGAAATAGTAGTATTTAATTTAGGAGGAATTGCTACAGTGTTAAATCCATAAATTCTCAGAATCTCCTCAATAACATCTACCTCTCTCTGCACATCAGCACGGAAAGGAGGAACCAATAAACTCAAGCCCTCATCAGTAGTATTTGTAATCTCAATTTCTAAATCTGTAAGAATAGCTTTCACTACTTCTCTATCAATTTTTTCACCTATTAAACTATCCATTTTTGCATAGGTTAATTCCACAGTAAAATGAGGAATAGGATTTGGATAAATATCAACTACTTCTGAAGAAATTGTTCCACCACAAATCTCTGTGATTAAAAGTGCTGCACGCTTAAGAGCATAAACAGTGATATTAGGATCGCACCCCCTTTCAAAACGGAAAGAAGCATCCGTGCTAAGTGTGTGCCTTTTAGCAGTTTTACGAACACTAACCGGATTAAAGTAAGCAGATTCTAAAAACACATCAGTAGTACTTTCGGAAACCCCAGAATCAGCACCACCAAATACACCAGCAATACACATTGGACTACTAGTATTAGAAATCATCAAATCATCAGATGAAAGTTCTCTTTCTACATCATCTAAAGTAGTGAACTTAGTTTTATCATTTACAGTAGCAATAACTACTTTTTCGCCCTCAATTTTTGCAATATCAAAAACATGTAAAGGTTGCCCAATTTCATGCAAAACATAGTTTGTAATATCTACTATATTATTGATTGGCGTTATACCAATTGCTTTTAATTTATTCTGAATCCACTCAGGAGAATCAGCAACTTTAACTCCACTAATACTTACTCCAGAATATCTAGGACAAAGTTCAGTATCCTTCACTTCAACAGTAATAGTTTTTTTAGTGTTAGCTACTTTAAATTCTTCTACTGACGGTTTACACATTTGTAATTTACTGCCTTTATGATTTAAAACAGTAAGTAAATCACGAGCAACACCAATATGACCCATAGCATCAGAACGATTTGGAGTTAATCCTATATCAAACACTATATCAGATTCTAATTTGAAATATTCACTAGCAGGCATACCTACTTTTGCTTTAGTATCTAATACCATAATACCATCAGTATCTTCTCCAAGACCTAATTCATCTTCTCCGCAAATCATACCTACTGACTCTTCTCCTCTTATTTTTCCTTTTTTAATCTTAAATTTATTATCATCATCATAAAGCCAAGTACCCACTGTAGCTACAGGAACCTTTTGCCCAACAGCAACATTAGGAGCTCCACAAACTATTTGTAATGGCTCATCTTCTCCAATATTTACAGTTGTAAGGCTTAGTCTATCAGCATTTGGGTGTTGTATCTTTGTTAGTACTTCACCAATTACTACTCCTTTTAGACCCCCTTTAATACTTTCTACAACCTCTATTCCCTCAACTTCAAGACCAGTATCAGTTAATAGAGTAGCAACCTCATCAGTAGGAAGATTAAGATTTAAGTAATTTTTTATCCAGTTATAAGATATTTTCATTTCGTGCAAAGATTGTTTTATGTTAAATACAAAAGTATAAAAATAGCATATTAGTTTACATTATTTTTATTTTGGTTTTAAACATAAAAAAAACCGAGCAAATGCTCGGTTTCTTTTGTATTATATTATTTAACTGTTAGTTACCGAAAACATAACCAACTGAAATTTGAAGTACACCATTAACAGAAACTTCATCTCCCATGGTATCATCATTTGTAATATCCATAAGACCCATACCATATCTAGCATCAATAAGAATCTGCTCGTTTATTAAATAAGAAGCACCAAAATTTAATCCTATATCCATGGCACTTATATCTTCCATATCATCACTTTCACCTTCAAATTTTAGCTTTGAACTCATTAAAAATGCAAAATAAGGTCCAGTGCTAAGAGCAAATCCACCATCTCCTAACATAAAAGCAAAATCAACTGGAACTTCTAAGTAATCTAAAGCCATAGTAACCTTAGCTAATCCAAGAAAATCTAAAGTCGCTCCTTTTTGGCTATATAAAGCTCCTGTTCTTAATTGAATTGCATCAGATAATTCAAACATAGCAATACCTCCAAACTGCATACCTGACTTACTGGAGATAGCTTCATTCATATCAGAATCAGACGAACCTACAGCTGAATTATTGAAACCAGCTTTTATCCCAAATTGCACTTGTGCAAAAGAAATTGTTGCAGTTAAAGCAACTACAGTTAAAATTGTAAATAATTTTTTCATAAAAATAATTTAATTTTGCTTACTCTAAAATTGGTTTTCAGCATCCCCTAGACTGTAAATATACAAAAAATTAATTAACGAACTCATTTTTAATTTTTACCAATTTCATAATATAACTAAAAAAGTTAATTATCTAA
>ENA-OWNS01001349-OWNS01001349.1-marine-metagenome-genome-assembly--contig:-NODE-1349-length-9876-cov-3.605878_pt1 | contig 9876 bp, 4 predicted proteins | sample MGYA00238137_ERZ651772 | MGnify/ENA primary metagenome ERZ651772 (study PRJEB26903, sample SAMN06264699) | marine metagenome | isolation source: Columbia River Estuary | place: USA:Columbia River Estuary... | reverse complement strand
TGTAGGAAGACTAAGGGTTGTGTAAGTGGCGGCGTGGAGTGGTATTATTACAGCCTAGCAAAAGCTGAAATGGAGTCAATAGGGCTTGAAATGATCGGAGATAATGGCGTTGTGCGAATGGATGTAGCGAGCAGGCGTTCCCAGCACCACCGAGGGAATTCCCTCATTAGCGATATTAAATGAACCTGCGTCCGTTCCGCCGCTCGTTCGCACGGTCACTTGATGAGGAATACCCTCCGCTTGTGCCGTTTCGATGGCAAAGCGGCCAAGACGTGGGTTCATGATAGCGCTCGGATCATGCAAACGAATTTGCACTCCCCCGCCGATCACCCCCTGACTCTCGGAAAGAGACATCCCCGGAGTGTCGTCGGCGGGCGGGCCCTCTAAAACAATTGCAACATCTGGCTGGGTGACATTGGCAAGCGTCTTGGCTCCGCGTAGACCGAGCTCTTCCTGGACCGATCCGGCAACGATCAACTCACAGCATTGAGCCTCGGCTTCCTGACCGACTTGAATCGCTCCCGCCATGCCGACGCGATTGTCGAAGGCCTTGGTCATATACCATCCCTTTTGCCGCATCGGCGTCCACGGGCTCCACGGGCAAATTGGATCGCCCAAGCGAACTCCCCACTCCTCGGCCTCGGCTTGCGAGCGCGCGGTGATGTCGACAAACATATTTGGCACCCCAATGACCTTGTTCCGCTCAGCCTCGGAAAGGAAATGCGGCGGGCGGGAACAAATCGTCCCCCAAACGCTCCACCAGCAAATCAACTCCCCCCCTGCACAACAACAGTACCAACAACCCCCTCAACAATATTACCCTCCCCCCAATACCAACAACAGCAGCAGTATCAATACCAGCCCCCCAACAATTACGGCGGGCGTGGCCGAGGACGCGGCGGTGGAAGAGGTGGCGGACGAGGCGGACAAGGAGGCCGTGGAGGCCGAGGAGGACGTGGAGGCTACAATCAACCCCCAGTAAACCAGGGGCAATTTAATCCACCCCCAGGATATCAACAGCAACAATATTCGGCACCGCAAAATCCAAACAAGCGCTACAAAAATGAAGACTACTGCCACACTCACGGCGCCGATCTCCCAGGCGGCCACAACAGTGGCAACTGCACCAAGCCGGGATACAACCATCAATACGCCGCCACCCGAAACAATGCGATGGGCGGATCAGCGAAGGGATCCCACAAGGTCGTGCTGCCTAGTGGCCGCATCATTATGCAGTGTGTGGGATGTGCTCCACCTCGAGCGTCACAAAACTATGGCGGTAGTAACTACTATTGACGGGGAGGGCGCGTAAGTACTCCACCTAGTGTAATGCATAGTAAAAACCCTGTTTGCAGCAACACACTAGGTAGTACGATAAGCCAGCCCACCAAAGCTAGTACAATACTAACACACAATAATCAGCAAAACTCCATCAGTCACGTGACCACATCGTCAGTCACCAATTTCACAAAAAACCATCCCAGTCACGCGAAACGAGTCACCAGCGCCACAACCCACACCAAAAACAAATACCCCTACATACCACCATACAACAGGACGTCCGGCAGGGCACAATATGCATTTGCAGCGCAGTCCCTACTACAAACAGTCGATTTCAAGCTACAAGACTTAAAAGACTGGGCCATCCTAGACTCAGGAGCCACAAGTCACTTCCTCATCACCACTGCTCCAGTAATTGACATATTACCAGCTACCAACCCAATGATAGTAAAAATCCCAAACGGGGAAAAAGTCACATCTACACACACATGCAATCTAGACATGCCCCACCTACCAAAGGCAGCAAGACATGGACATATCATGCCAGGATTAGCATCACACTCCCTCCTCTCAGTCACCAAACTTTGCGACGCAGGATGTGAAGTGCAATTCACCATGATTGGATGTAAGATCACTCACCGTGGTAGAACAATAGTATGCGGTAAAAAATGCACAACCACAGGCCTCTGGATGATACCCATCACAGAAAACAACCAACAAGTACAGCAAAATCCACCCATTACACAACCACAAGACCAACCAAACCTCAGCCTCAACACAAAAGAAGTAGCTAAAAATGTCATCCAAACCAGTACCGTGGAAGAATTAGCACAATACTACCATCAATGTCTCTTATCACCCCCCAAGGCCACCTTACTACGGGCCATCAACAATCAACCACTGACAACCTTCCCAGGACTTACCTATGATTTGATCAGCAAACATCTCCCACCATCCACAGCTACAGACAAAGGCCACATGAAAAGAAGAAGACAAAATATCCGGAGTACCAGGAGTAACAATGCCGCAGTAAAGCAAGCAAAATATGAAGCCAGTGACATGAACCCACCACAACAAATGTGCTCAGCATTGGACATGTTCTGTTTTGCAGCACTGGCAGATGCAAACGAGGGCACCATGTACACAGACCTCACAGGAAAATTCCCAGTCCGGTCCTACAAAAACAACCAGTATGTGTTTGTGGCATATTTCTACAGTATCAACGCCATCCTTGTCCAAGCCATGCCAAACAGAACTGATGCATCAATGGTTGCAACATTCAAAGACATCATTGAACACCTCAAATCATGTGGACATCAACCACAAATGAATGTCATGGACAATGAATGCTCCAAGGCAGTAAAACAATACATCACCAGTGAAAAAATTAACATCCAATTGGTAGAACCACATGATCATCGCGTCAATGCTGCTGAAAGAGCCATCCAAACCTTCAAACACCATTTCATTGCTGGTCTAGCTACAGTCGACATTGATTTTCCGGTACAACTATGGGATGAATTCCTCCCACAAGCCCAAATGACTCTCAACATGCTACGAACATCCAGACAAAACACCAATAAAACCGCATTTGAGGAATTACATGGACCATTCGATTTCAACAAGACTCCAATTGCACCACTGGGCACAAAAGCATTGATATATGATGACCCAGACTCAAGAACATCATGGGCACCACATGGCACTGATGCCTACTACGTCAGTCCAGCCCTACAACACTACAGATGCCTACGATTTTTCACACCAGATACAAGGGCATTTTGCACTTCTGGATCTTACAAATTATACCCAACCCACTGCAAAACCCCAACCATATCCCAAGCAGATCTAACAATACAGGCTGCAAATGAGCTCTACAAAGCACTCAGCACTCCAAAACTACTACAAAATAAACATCCACCACAACGAAAAATACAACACATCAAAGCACTTCAAGACTTGACAGACATCATCACCAACAGTACACCACCGAGGGTGGTCCCTATTGAGACACCACCACTTGAACCTGCAGAACCTCCGAGGGTGAATGCACCATCCACCTCAGTCAATCCAACAGCTGCAACCAACATCTACAAAACCAAACTTGTCCATCAACGAAAGACGAGGTCCAACACACCAATGCCTACCATCATAGAGGAGATTGAACCAACTAAAAATACAACAAATCAATCAAACAATCAACCAAACTTGGCACCGACCAACCCAACCACATTACCTCGACGTTCACCACGATTCAACAATGGAAAAGCCATCAATAGCAAACGGAACTCAGCCAAACAAATCTCCCGAAAGCGCCTACAAAAACTTATCGATGAACAAACAATACGCGACAAACAAATCCTACAGATGCAACAAACACATGACAAAATTCTCACCCAAAAATCTCAAAAATTGCCCACCACTTCATCCCTGATAACATACCACCATGTTCCTCCCAAAGGATACAAAGCAACCATCCCTAACATCACCCAAGACGAGGAGGATAACCACCCTGAGACTCAACAACCAGTCCAATACAACCCAATTCCAAAATTCAGGCAGAATAGACCAGCAGCAATCAGCCAAGAGGCGTTATACCACATCGTTGGAGTAGGATATACAAATGCACCAGAAATTACAATACCAGACAAATTGAAGTCATCCAGACTCACAATTGAACCTGCCATCGACATTGAAGAATTATGCAATGGTGTGGTCCATCCAGTCACACAAGAAACCATCACAAAATATCAAAAATTGGCCAAAGATCCCCTCCTCCAAAAAGTATGGACAAAAGCAATGGCAAAGGAACTGGGAAGACTTGCCCAAGGATTTGGCGACACAAAGGGCACTGATACCATCCGATTTCTTACAAAGGATGAAATCAAATGCATCCCAGCAGATCGCACAATTACCTATGCAAGAATTGTCGTAGACTACAGACCCCAAAAAGAAGACCCCAACAGAGTACGCATCACAGCAGGAGGCAACCTCATTGACTACCCATATGAACTTACAACACGCACAGCAGACCTCACCACTACCAAACTCATGTGGAACAGCGTCATCAGCACAGAGGGTGCAAAATACGCATGTGCAGATGCTAAAAACTTCTACCTCACTGCACCACTCGATCGCCATGAATATATGCGCATGCCAATCGAAATCTTCCCACAAGAATTTATTGACCAATATGGTTTGGCTGAAAAGGTCCACAATGGTTTTGTCTACTGTGCAATCATACGCTGCATGTATGGACTCCCCCAATCTGGAATCCTTGCCAACAAACTCCTCCGAGAAAGGCTCAGTGACCATGGCTACTTCGAAATGCCACACACACCTGGATTTTGGAAACATGTCTCCCGACCAATCTCATTCACATTGGTGGTGGACGACTTCGGCATCAAATACGTTGGAGAGGAACATCTCAATCACCTAATTGGAGTTCTGGAAGAAAATTACACAATGGACGTTGATACTACTGGTGGCCTCTACTGTGGAATCAAATTAGACTGGCACTACGACCAAGGATACGTCGACATATCCATGCCAAATTATGTTCAAAAGAAACTCATCGAATATGAACACATCAAACCAAAAAGACCACAAAACTGTCCATACTCACCTAATCCAATTCAATATGGCAAAGCAACACAGGATCCACTCCCAGAAGATACTAGCAATCTACTTGACAAGGATGGAAAGAAATTTGTACAACAAGTCATCGGAAGCTTCCTATTTTATGCACGAGCCATCGACATGACAATCCTACTTGCATTGAATGCCATCGCAGGTGCACAAGCAGCACCAACACAAAATACACTGAAAAGGGTCCATCAACTCCTGGACTACATGGCAACCAATCCAGATGCAATTGTCAGATACCGCGCATCAGACATGGTCCTCAATGTCCACTCAGATGCTTCATATCTATCAGCTCCAAAAGCCCGCAGCAGAGCAGGAGGCTATTTCTTCCTTGGCAGCCTTCCAAAACATGGTCAACCAATTCAACTCAACGGAGCCATACATGTCACATGCACAATACTCAAACTTGTGGCAGCATCTGCCGCAGAAGCAGAACTGGGAGCATTATTCCACAATGCCCAACAGGCTAAAATTATTCGTTTAACCTTACAAGAAATGGGACACCCACAACCAGCTACACCAATTCACATTGACAACACTACAGCCGTGGGAATAGTTAATAGCACAATCAAGCGACAACGCTCCAGATCCATGGAAATGAGATACTTCTGGCTACTAGATTGCGAAGCACAGAAAAACTTTATCTTCATCTACACCCCAGGTCAAGAAAACCTGGCAGATTATCCAACAAAACATCATACAGCAGAAGTACATCGACATGTCAGACCCTACTATCTGCAACAAGCCAACTCACCTATCCAGCTCATACGCGCTGCAAGACCTAGTGCTCGGCGAGGGTGTGTTGAAACACTGGCAGATGGGTATCTAAAGAAGATACCTCTGCCACGTGTCCCATCTATTGCCCAAGCACAGGCCCACACAGCACACGTACACCTGTATCGTACCCTAGTTGCAGGCACACGACACACCAAGGTTCCACGTGTAACTAGGGTACCTAGTGATAAGGGGTTAACCTTAACCCCAGTACCACTACGACATGGGACTCGAGTCCCACTAAGTTCTGGGACTACAGTCCCACATCGACACTCTCAGAGAATCCACGAGATGTCGCTCGCAATCACGAGCCTAGCACGAGCATTTACATAGCTCATAATAATACTAATCTCGTTGTTAGCTATTCTTTATTAGATTGATTAAGTCTCTTTGACAGAGATTAGTATTACACACTAAGAACAACAACAAAGCACGTCGCTGCAACAGTAGGCCAACAACCGCCACTATGCCCGACTATTCTCCCACCAACGTCGCAGATATGCGCGCTGTCTTCCCTGACAAACCGGTAGCCATCACCCAGGAGCCTACACTCCTCGAACTGCTCCGTATACTCAAGTATCTCATGGACTGCTCACAGACCCATGAGACAACCATCTCCGACTGCAATCTCCTATTTCTTTGCATCCCGCCGGAACTATACGCCACGTACACCAATACGGCGTATCCACTCCTCCCGCTGGACCCGGGCGTCACACCAAACTACTTTGGTGCAAACGATGCAGCAGCTCGCGCAACCGTCAAGGCGCAGTTTGAGAATGCATCAAAATTATTTCAAGAATGCAAAAACATGAATAAATCACTCACCGAGGAGTTTCTATCTCTCGTCTCTCCACTCTACACCGAAGAATTCAAGAAAGCCCGCATCGGCAACCCCAATATCTCCTTCCGCGATGTGTTCCAACAATTTTTAACCCTCTACGGCGAATCCGCCGAGACTGACCGGAAAGAGAACAAAGACCGCATGGAAGCCAAGTGGCACCCCAATGACGGCATCCAACGCCTCATCAGCCAAATTGCAGATGGGATTGAATATGCCCATTTCGCTGGCCAAGCGATACCCGATGCTGAAGCCATCGACATTGGCATCCGAGTCGTGATGAAATGTGGATTGTTTATCCACGATTACGAGCTGTGGCAACAGGAGCACGACAAATCCTGGCTCAACTTCAAGATTTTCTGGAAGAGCCGCGCTAAAATCAAAAAGAAAACAGTCCGAGCCGGACAGTTGGGATACGGCATGAACGCCGAGGAGGTACCCACCACGGAAGACAACCGCCTGTTCGAACAGAGCGTGGACCAATTCGGGCAAGCCCATGCCGCCACCCAAGCGGCCATTGAATCCCTCACGACCAATAACGCCAACCTCACAAACAACGTCGCTGCTTCCGTCTCTGCTCTTCAGCAGCAGATGAATGCAATTCAGTCAAGTCTCCAAAATCTCGCGATGGCGGGAGTAAATCGGGCACCATCAGCTCCACCTGCTGCACCTCAACAGGCGTACCAGCAGCCTCCCCAGAATAAATTCCAACGACCTCCCCAAAACCAAGCACCCCCACAACAATACTACCCTCCCCCTCAATTCCAACAGCAGCAGCAATATCAACCACCAAATTATCAAGGCGGAAGAGGAAGCGGACGCAGCGGTGGACGAGGCGGAGGACGTGGTGGACGTGGAGGACGTGGCGGACGCGGTGGCTACCAACAGCAACAGCCAGGAGGACAGGGCCAGTATTTCGGAGCACCCACGAATCCCGGCCAGCAATTCTCGGCCCCGCAGAACCCCAACAAGCGATACGAGAACGAAGACTATTGTTTCTCGCACGGTGCTGATCTCCCTGGCGGTCACAACAGCGGAAATTGCAACCGCCCGTTGCCAACCCATCAATACTCTGCCACACGAGGAAATGCAATGGGCGGCTCGGCCAAGGCGGCGCACAAAACAATTATGCCAAGTGGCCGTGTGATTGGACCATGTGTGGGATGCGCGCCACCTCGCCAGAATTATCAAGGGGGCAACTACAATTACTACTGACGAGGGGGGCACGTAGATACAGATACTAGAGTAATGCATAGTAAAAACACTGTTTGCAGCAAAACTCTAGTAGAAGTACCACGCCAGCCCACTCCCCACTTTTCAAACCCCCCCCCAAAGCATCATGGATATCCAAGAAATCCAAGAAGGATCACAACAGCCCCAAATCGAGCCTTCTCGTCTACCACAAAACATCACGAGTCACACCGACACAATCACCAGTCCCGCGAGCGGAGCGCCAGTCACTAACACAACCCACACCAAATTTCGATACCCGTACATACCTATGTACAGCAGGACGCACGGAAGGGCACGATATGCTTATGCAGCACAGGCCTTGCTACAGACTGTAGATTTCAAGCTAGAAGATTTAAAAAACTGGGCTATCTTAGACTCAGGCGCCACGAGTCACTTCCTAGTCACAAATGCACCAGTAAATGACATCCTACCAGCAGCCAACCCACTAACAGTTCAAATACCAAATGGGGAACGTGTGACATCAACACACACATGCAACCTGGACATGCCCCACTTACCTGAACCAGCACGACAGGGGCACATCATGCCAGGACTAGCTTCACACTCCCTACTTTCAGTCACCAAACTCTGCAATGCTGGTTGCACAGTAGAATTCACAATGATTGGATGTAACATCACATACCGAGGCAGAAAAATCGTATGTGGTAAAAAATGCACTGCAACTGGCCTCTGGATGATCCCCATCACAGACAAGCCCAACGCTATCCAACCTACAATCAACCAAACTAGCCCACCCACCCACAATTTTGACACAATTAATTCGGCAAAAGAATTCGCAACCAATACCATCCAAACAAGTACCATGGAGGAATTGGCAAAATATTACCATCAATGTCTACTTTCACCACCAAAACTAACATTACTACAATCCATCAACAATCAACCACTCCGGACCTTCCCTGGCCTTACATATGGACTCATCAGCAAACATCTCCCACCCTCTACAGCAACGGACAAAGGGCACATGAAACGACGGAAACAAAACATCCGCAGCACAAGAAGTAATAAAACAGACATCCAACATGCAAAATTTGAGGTCATGGACATGCACCCACCACAACAAATGTGCGCAGCACTGGATATGTTCTGTTTTGCAGCACTAGCAGATGCAAATGAAGGCACCATGTACACGGACCTCACCGGAAAATTCCCCGTCAGATCATACAAAAATAACCAATATGTTTTTGTGGCCTACTTCTACAGCCTCAATGCAATCATTGTCCGGCCAATGCCCAATCGCACAGATAATGCAATGGTAGCCACATTCAAAGACATCATTGAACATCTCAAATCTTGTGGTCATCAACCCCAACTCAATGTCATGGATAATGAATGTTCCAAGGCAGTCAAAACCTACATCAACAGTGCAAACATCAATATTCAGTTGGTAGAACCCCACGACCATTGTGTCAATGCTGCTGAAAGAGCCATCCAGACCTTCAAACACCACTTCATTGCAGGACTAGCTACTGTGGACATAGATTTTCCAATCCAACTGTGGGATGAATTCCTCCCACAAGCACAAATGACACTCAACATGCTACGCACATCCAGACAAAATCCAAATAAAACAGCGTATGAAGAATTACATGGCCAATTCGACTTCAACAAAACTCCAATTGCACCACTGGGAACAAGAGCACTCATCTACGACGACCCAGACTCAAGAACATCATGGGCACCTCACGGCACAGATGCATTCTACGTCAGCCCAGCACTACTTCATTACAGATGCCTACGATTTTTCAACCCAGAATCAAGATCATTTCGCACATCAGGATCCTACAAACTATATCCAACACATTGCACTAACCCTTCAATTTCTCAGGCAGATCTAACACTCCAAGCTGCAAATGAACTATGCAAAACCCTCCAGATGTCACATGCCCAGAAAATGATGTTATCAACACAACAAAAATTACAACACACAAAGGCCCTGAATGAATTAACAGACATCATCACCAACAGTACACCACCGAGGGTGGTCCCTAATGTGACACCACCACTTGAACCAGTAGGACCTCCGAGGGTGAATGCACCATCCACCTCAGTCAATCCAACCTCTCCAAACAACATCTACAAAA
>ENA-OWNS01001348-OWNS01001348.1-marine-metagenome-genome-assembly--contig:-NODE-1348-length-9887-cov-3.229664_pt1 | contig 9887 bp, 8 predicted proteins | sample MGYA00238137_ERZ651772 | MGnify/ENA primary metagenome ERZ651772 (study PRJEB26903, sample SAMN06264699) | marine metagenome | isolation source: Columbia River Estuary | place: USA:Columbia River Estuary... | reverse complement strand
GATATCTGCGGACGCTTTCCAGTTTACGTCTAGCGCCTTTTTGGGTGAGCAGTGGGTATCATCCTGCGGGTTGCCGTCCGGTTAGGCCCGGCCTTGTGGGAGTTTACGCGCCGAGCGCGCCTGATATCGGGCTTTCCAGCGGTGTCTTACCTCAAATAAGGGACACGCCTCGGCTTGGAAATGTGTTATGGTTCAGAGACTTAGCACAGTAGGGTGAGTCCATGCACTGTCCGTTTTGCCAAGCGGAAGACACTCGGGTAATCGACTCAAGGTTGGTCGCCGAGGGTGATCAGGTACGTCGTCGCCGCGAATGTCTCGACTGCTCCGAGCGCTATACCACGTATGAGACCGCAGAACTGGTCTTGCCCCGGGTAATCAAGCAGAACGGTAATCGCGAGCCGTTTTACGAGGCTAAAATGCGTGCAGGGTTTCAGCGCGCTTTGGAAAAACGGCCGGTTTCCGTCGAGGATATCGAGGCGGTGATTAACCACATCAAACATGCCCTGCGCGCCACCGGAGAGCGCCTTGCGCAGCGCCCCCTGCCCGCCCGCCCGCAAGGCGGCGGCCAGCTTCAACCCGGCGCATCGTTTGATTGACCAACATACCGAAGCGCCGACGCAACATAGGCTGCGGCCCAAGGCTGAAAGCGAGTTAGATGGTATGGAGCTTTACCGCCGTCTACGCCTGCCAGATCCCGATCGCATTGGCTTTCGCTATCCGCACCAAGTGTCCGGTGGGCAGTTGCAGCGGGCGATGACTGCGATGGCTATGTCGTGCCGGCCTGATTTGATCATCTTTGATGAACCCACCACGGCGCTGGATGTGACCACTCAGATCGAAGTTCTGGCCGCCATTCGCGACATTGTGGAGCAGTTTGATACGGCCGCCATTTACATTACCCATGACCTTGCAGTCGTGGCGCAGATGGCGGATCGGATTAAAGTATTGCTGCGCGGTGATGAGGTGGAAGAGGCGGAGACCCGCGCCATGCTCTCGGCGCCGCGCGAAGATTATACCAAGTCCCTTTGGGCCGTGCGGTCGTTCCAAAGACCTGCAAAACCGGTGGTTTCAACTGGGGTAACGCCGATTGTGTCTTTGAAAAACGTCTCAGCGGCTTATGGGAAATCCCCTGTTTTATTTGATGTCGCCTTTGATATCCACGCGGGCCGCACGGTGGCGGTTGTGGGCGAATCTGGATCTGGAAAATCGACGACAGCGCGTTGCATCACCGGGCTATTGCCGCCCAGTCAGGGGCATATTGACTTTAACGGCGAAGCCTTGCCGTTGGATTATCGTAAGCGCAGCAAGGATCAATTGCGTCAGGTGCAAATGATTTACCAAATGGCCGATACAGCGCTCAATCCGCGCAGCTCGATTGGTGATATTATCGGCCGGCCGGTGCAGTTTTATTCTGGCCTCACCGGCTCTGCAAAACGCAAACGGGTTGAGGAGCTCTTGGCGCAGATTGAGCTGGAGCCGGAACAATATATTGACCGCCTGCCCAGTGAACTCTCTGGCGGGCAAAAGCAGCGCATTGGCATTGCCCGCGCTCTGGCCGCCGAACCGCAGTTTATTATCTGTGATGAGGTGACCTCAGCGCTGGATCAACTTGTGGCGGAGGGAATTTTGAAGCTTCTTGCGCAGCTGCAAGACGACTTGGGCCTGTCTTATATGTTCATCACCCATGACCTCGCGACTGTGCGTGCGATCAGTGATGAGGTTGTGGTCATGAAAGATGGCAGGGTGGTTGAGCAGGGGCCAAAAGCCGAGATGTTCCAACCACCACACCATCCCTATACGGATCTTTTGCTCTCATCGGTGCCTGAAATGGACCCAGATTGGCTTACAAACCTGTTAAATGGCCGTGGAGTGGATAACATCGGTGACGCAGCGGTTGGGAAGATGTAGGATCGAATCACCCCCCCTGCTAAATAGGGGGCGCGGGGCGACCCGCCAAAAATGAAAGTAACCAGGGAGAAGATGAATGTCTCAATTCAGTAGACGTGGACTTTTAAAAACAGGGGCCGCCGCCGGTGTGATCGCCGCGACGGGTCTGCCAGCGAAATCTGCCGCAAAACGCGGTGGCAAGCTGCGCATGGGCTTGAATGGTGCGAACACATCTGACAGCTTCGACGGCCGGACGCATTCGGATCAATTCATGATCCACATGGGGCATGGGACCGTGTTTGACTGCCTGACAGAGGTCACGGCCGCCGGTGAGCTCGTGGGCGAATTGGCTGAAAGCTGGGAAGCCAGTTCAGATGCCAAAACATGGACGTTTAACCTGCGCAAAGGTGTGACGTTCCACAACGGCAAATCCTTTGGTGCGGATGATGTTATCGCATCTCTGAATATGCACACTGAGGAAGGTGCGAAATCTGCAGCGCAACCCATCGTGGCTGCCATCACCACCATGAAAAAGATGAACGATCACCAGATCCAGTTCACTTTGGCAGCGGGTAACGCTGATTTCCCATTCCTGCTGTCTGACTATCACATCTTGATGTATCCCGCCGGAATGATCGACGAAGCCATTGCCAAAGGCATTGGCACAGGGCTTTACAAAGTTGTTAGCTTTGATCCAGGCGTGCGCTGCGTGCTCACCCGTGTGGACAGCCACTATAAAGACGGCCGCGCCGGTTGGTTTGATGAGATTGAATGTATCGCGATCAATGATTCCTCTGCGCGGATGAACGCCTTGATGACGGGTCAGGTGGATGCGGTGAACCGCGTTGACTTTAAGACCGAGCCATTGCTGCGGGCCAATCCAAATGTTGAGATTTTTGAAGTGACTGGCAACATGCACTACACATTCCCAATGTTGACAAACCAGGCACCGTTCGACGATGTCAATGTGCGTAAGGCGTTGAAATATGGCCTGAACCGTCAGGAAATGGTCGATAAAATCCTGCAAGGTCACGGCATGGTTGGCAACGACCACCCGATCGGCCCGGCGAACCAATACCTTGCCACCGATATTCCGCAGATTGAATTTGATGCGGATAAGGCGAAATTCCACATGAAGGCGGCTGGATTAACAGAGCTGAATGTAGATCTTTCCGCCTCAGACGCGGCCTTCAACGGAGCGGTTGATGCCTCGCAACTGTATCAAGCCTCTGCTAAAAATGCCGGGATTAATATTAACGTGGTGCAAGAACCAGCAGATGGCTATTGGTCCAACGTTTGGCTCAAAAAGGGTTGGTGCGCTTGCTACTGGTCTGGCCGTGCAACAGAAGACTGGATGTTCTCAACGGCCTATGAGAGCGGTGTGCCTTGGAACGATACCCATTGGGATAACGCCCGTTTCCAAGAGCTGTTGCTGACAGCCCGTGCGGAGCTGGATAGCAATAAGCGCCGGGCGCAATATGCTGAAATGCAAATGCTCCTGTCGCAAGAAGGTGGAACGATCATTCCAATGTTTGCAAACACGGTGGATGCGGCCTCCACAAAACTGGCCCACGGTCCAGATATCGGCAACATCTGGCAAATGGACTCGAGCCGTTTGACTGAGCGCTGGTGGTTTGCGTAAGACCTTTGGGTTTTAACGATCAAAGGCCTCGGATTTTCCGGGGCCTTTTTTGTGTCATCTGTGATTGCCAAGTCGGTTGTCTCGTTTGCACCGCTTCCATGGCCCGCTCTGTTCAATAACCTTTTGAAAGAATCGCCGTTCTGGGATTGAAACCGCTGGGCAAACTCTGTAATGGGTACTTAATAGCGGCGTTTCGGCTTCCACCCCCGAAATTCCACCGGAAAATATCACGGGCCGCGCGCCCGTTTTTTTGTGCCTGAAAGGTGCCTATGACAGATCTGATTGCCAAGGCTGCAATGGACCAGCGACTGCTCAAGATCCTGAACCCGATGATTGAGGGTTTGGGCTATGAGGTGGTGCGTTTACGTTTGATGAGCGGCAATACCCCGACGTTGCAAATCATGGCGCAAAAGCCTGATGGTACGATGGAAGTGGATGGCTGCGCTGAGATCAGCACAGCAGTTTCTGCTTTGATGGATGTCGAAGATCCGATTATTGAAGCCTATACGCTTGAAGTTTCAAGCCCTGGAATTGATCGACCTTTGACTCGATTGAAAGATTTTGACCAATGGATTGGCTATGTGGCCAAGATTGAAACTGAACAATTGATCGACGGCCGCCGCCGCTTCAAGGGAGACTTGGCAGGCACGGATGGAGATGAGGTTTTGATCACCATCGAAGAGGGGACGATTGGTCTCAAATTTGACTGGCTGGCTGATGCCAAGCTGATCTTGACGGATGATTTGATACGCGCGGTTCTCAAAGGTCGCAAAGACGCGGGTCAAATTGATGAAACACAATATGATGAAGTGCAAACCATCGTTGATGGAGAGGAAGACTAATGGCCATTACATCTGCAAACCAGCTTGAGTTGCTACAAACCGCCGAAGCTGTTGCTCGTGAAAAAATGATTGATCCCGGTCTGGTGATTGAGGCGATGGAAGAATCCTTAGCGCGGGCGGCGAAGTCTCGCTATGGCGCAGAAATGGATATCCGAGTTTCTATTGACCGGAAAACTGGCCGAGCGACCTTCACCCGCGTGCGCACTGTTGTGGAAGAAGAGTTGCTGGAAAATTACCAAGCGGAATTCACCGTTGAGCAAGCCAAGCAATATATGGAGAACCCAGAAGTGGGTCAGCAGTATATTGAAGAGGTTCCTCCGGTTGAAATGGGCCGCATCGCCGCGCAATCTGCCAAGCAGGTCATTTTGCAAAAAGTCCGCGAAGCCGAGCGGGATCGTCAATATGAAGAATTCAAGGACCGTGCTGGCACGATTATCAATGGTCTGGTGAAGCGCGAAGAATATGGCAATGTCATTGTCGATATTGGCCGCGGTGAAGCTGTGTTGCGCCGCAATGAAAAAATTGGCCGTGAAAGCTATCGCCCCAACGACCGTATTCGCGTCTACATCAAGGAAGTGCGCCGTGAGCAACGCGGCCCGCAGATCTTCCTGTCGCGGACGGCGCCAGAATTCATGGCGGAATTGTTCAAAATGGAAGTGCCAGAAATCTATGATGGCATCATTGAGATCAAAGCCGTGGCTCGTGATCCTGGATCGCGCGCGAAGATCGCTGTGATCTCTTATGACGGCTCCATTGATCCTGTTGGTGCCTGCGTTGGGATGCGCGGCAGCCGGGTGCAAGCGGTTGTGAATGAACTTCAAGGCGAAAAAATCGACATTATCCCTTGGAATGAAGATCAACCGACTTTCTTGGTGAACGCTCTGCAACCTGCGGAAGTGACCAAGGTGGTTCTGGATGAAGAAGCCGGCAAGATTGTTGTTGTTGTACCAGATGAGCAGCTTAGCCTGGCCATTGGACGTCGCGGTCAAAACGTGCGTTTGGCGAGCCAGCTGACCAGCCTCGACATCGACATCATGACAGAGGAAGAAGAATCCAAACGTCGTCAGGCCGAATTTGAAGTGCGCACCAAGCTCTTTATCGACAGCTTGGATCTGGACGAATTCTTTGCACAGCTCTTGGTGTCTGAAGGATTTACCAGCCTTGAAGAGGTGGCCTATGTGGAGCTTGATGAGCTTTTGGTCATCGACGGGGTGGATGAAGCCACGGCAGGTGAGCTGCAAGCACGTGCGCGTGATGTGATTGAAGCTGAAAACACCCGTGCAATGGCCCGCGCTCGTGAGTTGGGTGTCGAAGATAGCCTGGTGAATTTCGAAGGCTTAACGCCACAAATGATTGAAGCTTTGGCTGATGATGGCGTGAAAACCTTGGAAGATTTCGCCACATGTGCCGATTGGGAATTGGCCGGTGGTTGGACCACTGTGGAGGGTGAGCGGGTCAAAGATGACGGCGTGCTTGAAAAATTCGATGTGGATTTGGCAGAAGCGCAAAATATGGTGATGACGGCTCGGATCATGCTGGGCTGGGTGGACCCTGAAGAATTGCTCGATGAAGAGGCGGAAGTCTCAGAAGACGATGCGGAACAGGTGAGCTAAATGAGCCACAGCGGCGCCCACATTGCGGAAAATCTGACCGAGCGTAAATGCTTGGTCAGCCAGGAGTCTGGTCCAAAAGCGGGGTTAATCCGCTTTGTGACCAGCCCTGATGGGGTGGTCGTGCCGGATATACTGGAAAAATTGCCCGGTAGGGGGTATTATGTCACTGCCGACCTGCATATTTTGGAAGACGCGGTAAAGCGCAAAGTTTTTGCCCGTGGTGCGAAAACGCAGGTGAGCGTGCCAGACGATCTGATTGCTCAGATTGACCGGCAGCTGGCGCGCCGGGTGGTTGACCTTGTATCAATTGCCCGCAAAGCCGGCAAAGCTGTAACAGGCTTTGAGAAGGTCAAAGGGTGGTTGGCCGAGGGCCGGGCCAAAGTCTTGCTGCAAGCCAGCGATGGATCTGCCCGTGGTAAAGACAAACTATGGACCCCAGAGGGTGGACGATTTTTTGGGTGTTTAACGGCGCAGGAATTGGGTTTGGCATTTGGGCGCGGGCATGCGATACACTGCGCACTCTCCGGTGGCAAACTTAGCGAACGTGTAGTACATGAGGCCGCAAGACTGCGCGGATTACGAGAAGCCACAAAGGTGGCATAGGGCAATAGCCCTCTGAAAAGGACAATAGAGCTTTATGAGCGACGACGGAAAAAAAACACTGGGTTTGATGGGCGGGTCACGTTCGGGAAATGTGAAACAAAGTTTCAGCCACGGCCGGACCAAGAATGTTGTGGTGGAAACCAAGCGTAAACGCGTTGTCGTACCTAAGCCTGGCGCAGCAAAACCTGCCGCTCCTGGAGCTGTGCGGGGCGGCGATCCTGCACGCCGGCCGGCCGGAATTTCTGACGCGGAAATGGAGCGTCGGTTAAAAGCTGTTCAAGCCGCAAAAGCGCGCGAGACAGAAGACGCAGCACGGCGCGCGCAAGAAGATCTCGAGCGGGAGGCTGAACGCAACCGTCGCCGCGAAGAACAGGAAACAAAAGAGCGCGAACTGCGCGAACGCGAAGAGCGGACGCAGGCAAAAGTCGCTGCTGAAGAGCAAAAGAAGCGCGAAGCGGAGGCCGCAGCACTGCTTGCAGCCGCACCGCCACCGACACCCGAAGAGCGGGCTGCCAAAACCGGCGTTGTGCGTAACAAAGTTGCTGAGCCTGTGCGCCGTGAGGAACCTGCGCGTCCAAGCCGCAACAAAGGCCGGGAAGACAATCGTCGCTCTGGCAAGCTGACTGTTAATCAGGCCAGTGCTGGAAATGATGGGCGGCATCGCTCAATGGCGTCGATGAAGCGCAAGCAAGAGCGCGCCCGTCAAAAAGCGATGGGTGGGACTGTTGAGCGTGAAAAGATTATCCGCGACGTGCAAGTGCCGGACGCGATCATGGTGCAAGAGCTGGCCAATCGTATGGCTGAGCGGGTCTCTGATGTTGTGAAATCTTTGATGCAAATGGGCATGATGGTGACACAGAACCAAACCATCGACCAAGATACAGCTGAGTTGATCGTAGAAGAGTTTGGTCACAAAATTGTGCGCGTTTCTGATGCGGATGTTGAGGATGTGATTGACCAAGTGGTTGATAGTCCTGAAGATCTCAAGCCTCGTGCGCCAATCATCACGGTTATGGGCCATGTTGATCACGGGAAAACCTCGCTTTTGGATGCGATCCGTAATGCGCGGGTGGTCTCCGGTGAAGCCGGCGGTATTACCCAGCATATCGGCGCCTATCAGGTTGAGCAGAATGGCGATCTTTTGACCTTCCTCGACACCCCGGGCCACGCGGCCTTTACCTCGATGCGCTCACGCGGTGCGCAGGTCACAGATATTGTTATCTTGGTTGTTGCTGCAGATGATGCGGTGATGCCACAAACAATTGAGGCGATTGCCCACGCAAAGGCGGCCAATGTGCCGATGATTGTGGCCATCAACAAAATTGACCGCCCTGCAGCTGACCCGCAAAAAGTGCGGACCGATTTGTTGCAACATGAGGTGATCGTGGAGCAAATGTCAGGTGAGGTCCAAGACGTGGAAGTCTCTGCGACAACGGGCCAAGGCTTGGATCAATTGCTGGAAGCGATTGCTTTGCAGTCTGAAATTTTGGAGCTGAAAGCCAATCCAAGCCGTTCGGCCTCTGGCGCTGTCATTGAAGCGCAGTTGGATGTTGGCCGTGGACCAGTGGCTACTGTTTTGGTGCAAAACGGGACATTGAAACTTGGCGATATTTTCGTGGTTGGCGAACAATGGGGCAAAGTGCGCGCCTTGATCAGCGACTCCGGGGAACGGATCAAGACCGCTGGGCCGTCAACGCCTGTTGAAGTTCTGGGCCTGAACGGCACACCGGAAGCGGGCGATGTTCTAAATGTGGTTGAAACCGAAGCCCAGGCGCGCGAAATTGCAGAATATCGTGCGCAAGCGGCCAAAGATAAACGCGCCGCCCTAGGTGCCGCGACAACTTTGGAACAGCTCATGGCCAATGCGAAGGCCAATGAAGATATCAGCGAGCTGCCAATTCTTCTGAAAGCCGACGTTCAGGGCTCTGCGGAAGCGATCGTGCAGGCCATGGCGAAAATCGGCAATGACGAAGTTCGGGTGCGGGTTTTGCACTCTGGTGTCGGTGCGATCACAGAAACAGATATCGGATTGGCCGAAGCCTCTGGGGCGCCGGTGTTTGGCTTTAACGTGCGGGCAAATACCTCAGCGCGGAACACAGCCAACCAAAAAGGCGTTGAGATTCGCTATTATTCAGTGATTTATGATTTGGTTGATGATGTGAAAGCGGCGGCCTCTGGTCTATTGAGCGCCGAAATTCGCGAAACATTCATTGGTTACGCCAATATCAAAGAAGTGTTCAAAGTTTCGGGCGTTGGCAAAGTGGCTGGTTGCTTGGTGACCGAAGGCGTGGCTCGGCGCTCCGCTGGGGTACGCTTGCTGCGCGATAACGTTGTTATTCATGAAGGCACACTGAAAACACTTAAGCGCTTCAAAGACGACGTAAAAGAGGTGAACAAAGGCTTCGAATGCGGGTTGAACATCGAGAAGTTCAACGACATCAAAGTCGGTGACGTGATTGAGGGCTACAAGCAGGTTGAGGTTCAGAGAGAACTCTAAGAATCACCTTTTTTGTTGAGCGCTCACTTTACAGGGTTTTCGTATCAGATTCAACGCGTCCGTCTTTGAGACGGATGATGCGCTTAGCATGTTGAGCAATTTCCTCTTCATGGGTCACCACAATCAGGGTATTCCCCTGTGCATGGGTAGCGTCAAATTGCTTCATGATCTCCTCTGAGGTTTCAGAATCCAGATTGCCAGTTGGCTCGTCAGCTAAAATCATGGAAGGCTTGTTCACCAGGGCGCGAGCAATGGCTACACGTTGACGTTGACCACCAGATAATTGGTTGGGTTGATGGTCCATGCGGTCATCCAAGCCTACATCTGCCAATACCTCAGCCGCGCGTTGCAAGCGATCGGCTTTCCCAATCCCGGCGTAGACCAATGGCAGAGCGACGTTTTGCAAGGCTGTCTGGCGGGGAATGAGGTTGAATGTTTGAAAGACAAAACCAATTTCTCGGTTGCGTATGTCTGCCAATTGATCGTCAGTCATGTCACTGACATCGTGATTGGCAAGGTTGTAGCTGCCTGATGTTGGGGTGTCTAGGCAGCCTAATAGATTCATCAAGGTAGATTTACCAGAACCAGAAGGACCCATTAAGGCTACAAATTCTCCCTTTTTAATGGTTAAGGTAACCGATTTTAAAGCGTGAATGGTTTCTGCACCAATTACGTATTTACGGCCTATATCGGTAATCAGAATTAAATCTTCTTTTGACATGGTTGTTTTTTTTATTGTTAAGACAGCACCATAGCGCTATTTGTTACAATTGCTTATGATTTTATGAAGGAATTTTCTTGCA
>ENA-OWNS01001345-OWNS01001345.1-marine-metagenome-genome-assembly--contig:-NODE-1345-length-9902-cov-2.428702_pt1 | contig 9902 bp, 8 predicted proteins | sample MGYA00238137_ERZ651772 | MGnify/ENA primary metagenome ERZ651772 (study PRJEB26903, sample SAMN06264699) | marine metagenome | isolation source: Columbia River Estuary | place: USA:Columbia River Estuary... | reverse complement strand
CGAGTCGTTGTCCAATGTCCGCTGTACGCATGTCAGCGTTGCGGAAATACGAGAAGCGGGATAGGAATCGATCAGGGTTAAAGCGGAGCCATGCATCGCATAAATCAAGGGACGTACATGTTCTCGTAAAGGCCTTTCGCTCATAGTCCTTGCATCCAGGGAACAGAGATTGGTCATCGAGATCCTTGTAGATACGATGTCTTGTGGATATATCCTCATCCAGGGGGACAACATTCAAGTCACCTGTCCACATAATTGGCGAGTCAGGGTGTGAGTCCAGTACGTGTCGTAGATGGTCATGTAGATTGCTGTCGAACAGCTGTCGAAACTTGTCTTTGTCAGGCGCATGTGGGTTACATGGCACTTCAGGATGGGGTGGCATCGATGAGCAAGGTACATAGGTGTGTATGATGCTAAAACCAGGAAAAAATAACGTGAGGACACGTCCCTGCTTAGAGTCATCAATAGAGGCAGTTGGATGGATGAAGCCTTTAAGTACACAGATAGGAGAGATCCTGCAGAAGGCAGCAACACCGTTGTGGCCGCCATTACCTTCCAGCTGTAGGTGCCAGTAACAATATGTGTACCCAAATAGGTGTAGCAAGTTGTGTAGTGAGTGATTCTTCTTCACACGATTCAGTCCGAGTTTAACCTCAGACAGGAGCAAAATAGTTGGGCGTCTGGTAAGCAAGAATTGTAGGAGGGCGCCCGACTTGAAGACAGACCAGATGCCATTGACATTCCATGTCGCAATCGTAATGCGTAGAGGGTTGAGGGGGCGTAGTAATGCATCAGAGATCGCCTTAGCATGTGTGGGTTCAGTAAACGCGTCTTGAACAGATGGTTCGAAAGTTAATGGTTGGAACCGGGTCTGACGCGAGAGACCGGTTATGATTTCGGGCACAAAAAATTGCCTCTTCTGATTGGTTGTCTTGGCTTGGCGTGGTCGGGACCGCTTTGGTAAGACCGGCTTAGGGCGGTTCTGGGTCTGGTTGTCCTTTGTGACTGTACGATGACTGTTGGAGGTGTCCGTGGCACCCTGGCTGGTTGGAATGGATGAAGATGATGTTCCTTTCTAGTATTTACCTACAACTATTATTTTTTAAATTTCAAATTAAACTAGTAATTTAGTTTGTGAAGTATTACATATTTTGGCTAAAAACACCCTTTAAATAAAATAATTTTGTGTTGAGAAATTTGATCATTTTTTTATTGTTTCTGTTTGTCTCGAATTCTATTAGTGCCTCATTTATTTATGTTCCAATGAATGATGATAATCAAATAAATCATTTGAAAGCTTATGGAATTGTTTATTATTCTCTGGAGGTAGGTCTAAAAGCCAAATGGTTATTAAATTATGATGGTGGAGCATTTTTGATAGAAAATAATAAAATCATTGAAAATGAATGCAACATAAGAGGTGTTACGTATCAAGTAATTTCAGATGCTAAAGCACAATTAATATTAGAAGATATTTCCTCTCCTTCAAAAAATCAAGAAGCAGTTAGTCTTGAAAAAGCACCAAAAATAGCTGTATACTCTCCAAAGGATAAAATGCCATGGGATGACGCAGTTACCATGGTGTTAACTTATGCAGAAATTCCATTTGATGTTATTTATGATGAAGAGGTTTTAAATGATAAATTAATACTTTATGAGTGGCTTCACCTTCATCATGAAGATTTTACTGGTCAATATGGTCGTTTTTATGGAGCGTTTAGAGCTACTCCCTGGTATGTGAACGGGAAACTTCAAGCTGAAAAATCTGCAAAAAAATTGGGTTTTAATAAAGTTTCAAAATTAAAACTAGCCGTAAGTAAAAAGATAAGAAATTTTGTAATTGGTGGTGGTTTTATGTTTGCTATGTGCTCTGCAACTGATAGTTTTGATATTGCTTTATCCGCAGATGATGTAGATATTGCAGAATCTATGTTTGATGGCGATCCCTCAGAATCTGATTATCAATCTAAAATTAATTTTAATAAAACCTTTGCATTTAAAGATTTTAATTTAATTAGAAATCCAACTACCTACGAGTTCTCTACTATAGATATGACTACAAAACGTTTCATTCCCAAAACTTCTGATTACTTTTCATTAATAGAATTTTCAGCTAAATGGGATCAAGTGCCAACTATGCTAACTCAAAATCATACGCAGTTAGTAAAGGGATTTATGGGGCAGACAACTTCTTTTGATAGATCTACTATTAAGTCAAACATTTTAGTTTTAGGAGAAAACAGAACAAACAGAGAGGCTAAATATATTCACGGTACAAGAGGAAAAGGAATGTTTACATTTTATGGCGGTCATGACCCTGAAGATTATACCCATAGAGTAGGAGACCCAAAAACTGAATTAGAACTTCACAAAACCTCTCCAGGTTATCGTTTAATATTAAACAACGTATTATTTCCTGCAGCTAAAAAGAAAAAAGAAAAAACATAGTTAATAACCTTGTTAACTTTGTAATTAAATAAACCTTGTCAAATGTTTTTTAAAAAATTACTTTTGTGAAACAAATAAAAATTAATGGCTACAATTCAAGAATTACAAGATTTCACACAACAAGTTAGAAGAGATATTTTAAGAATGGTTCATGCTGTAAATTCTGGTCATCCTGGAGGTTCTCTTGGTTGTGCAGAATTTTTTACTGTATTGTATCAAGAGGTGTTAGAATATTCAACTGAATTTTCAATGGATGGGAAAAATGAAAATTTATTTTTCTTATCTAACGGCCATATTTCACCAGTTTATTACAGTGTATTGGCTAGAAGCGGTTTTTTTCCAATTGAAGAATTGGCAACTTTTAGAAAAATGAATACTCGTTTACAAGGACATCCAACTACTCACGAAGGTTTGCCTGGTATAAGGATTGCATCAGGGTCTTTAGGACAAGGAATGTCTGTAGCTATTGGAGCAGCTGAAGCTAAGAAACTTAATGGGGATGATAAAATTATATACACACTTCATGGTGATGGTGAATTGCAAGAAGGTCAGGTTTGGGAGTCTGCGATGTACGCTTCTGCAAAAAAAATAGATAATCTGATATCTACTATCGACTTAAATGGTAAGCAGATTGATGGTGCTACTGATGATGTATTGCCAATGGGAAGTATCAGAGCTAAATTTGAAGCTTTTGGTTGGGAAGTAATTGATATAATAAAAGGAAATGATGTTGATTCAATAATAAAAGGACTTTCTGAAGCTAAATCTAAAACAGGAAAAGGAAAACCAGTTTGTGTATTATTACACACTGAGATGGGTAATGGAATAGATTTTATGATGCATACCCATGCATGGCATGGAAAAGCACCAAATGATGATCAATTAGCTGTTGCCCTAAATCAAAATCCAGTAACACTTGGAGATTACTAACAATAGTCACCAATAAAATTAAAAACCTATTGATATTCAATAGGTTTTTTTTTACTCTAACCTTACTTTTTTATGTTTTTATTTAGATATGCCCCGTCAGTAAAAAAGTATCTTTGTAAAAATATTTTTAATAAAAAATGCGAATAGGAATTGTTTGTTATCCAACATTTGGTGGAAGTGGAGTAGTAGCTACAGAGTTAGGAATGGCATTGGCTGATAAAGGCCATGAAGTCCATTTTGTTACGTATAATCTACCTGTTCGTTTAGATTTTATCTCTCACAAGTTACACTTCCATGAAGTATTAATGGAGGAATATCCATTATTTCAATATCAACCCTATGAGCTAGCATTGTCTACAAAGTTAGTAGAAGTTGTATCTAAATATAAATTAGAAATTTTACATGTTCATTATGCTATTCCTCACGCTTATGCTGCTTACATGGCAAAAATGATGCTATTAGAGAAAGGTATTGATATAAAAGTTGTGACTACTTTACATGGAACCGACATTACTTTGGTTGGAAGCCATCCCAGTTATAAGACAGCAGTAGAATTTAGCATAAATAATTCTGACATAGTAACTTCAGTTTCAAAAAGTTTGAAAGAGGATACGCTTCGTTTATTTTCAATTACCAATGAAATTAAAGTAATTCATAATTTTATAGATACTGAAAAATATGACCTTGAACTACAAAATGATTGTCAACGTATAGCTGTGGCAAAACCTAATGAGCGAATATTAACTCACATTTCTAACTTTAGACCAGTTAAAAGAATTAAAGATGTAATTAAGATTTTTTATAAAGTTCAACAAGAGCTACCCTCAAAATTATTGATGGTTGGAGAAGGCCCAGAAAAAAGAAATGCTGAATTACAGGTGAAAAAGTTAGGGATAGAAGACAAAGTTATCTTCTTGGGAAACAGTCACGAAATATCTAAAATTTTATGTTACACTGATGTTTTTTTATTGCCCTCTGAAAGTGAAAGTTTTGGATTGGCTGCTTTAGAGGCCATGGCTGCTTCAACTGCCGTTATTTCCACAAATACTGGAGGATTACCTGAAGTAAATATTCATGGGGAAACAGGTTACCTCAGTAATTTAGGTGACTGTGATAATATGGCAATAAATGCAATATCAATTTTGAAAGATGATGAAATTTTAATGAAATTTAAAAAAGCTGCCAAAGAACATACTAAACAATTTTGTTTAGATAACATTTTACCAGTTTATGAAGATATTTATAATGCTGCATTAAATAAAATTCATTAAGAATTATAATACTCAATACTTTCAATCAGTAATTTGTTGCTTATTTTACAGTCCAATTTAAATTCTTCAAAATCATTTAATAAAACGAAGTTTACCTCGCCACTTGTATTCTTTTTATCATGCTTTAATAACTCAAAAATACTGAAATAGTCATCCTTTTCGATAGTTACTTTTTCATACATAGCACTTACCGTATTTTTTACAATAATTAATTTTTCAATAGGTAATTTTAGAACTTTATATGAAAGATATGATTCACAAACCATACCAATAGCTATAGCCTCACCATGGGTAAGGCTGTCTTTGTTATTGTTTTCTAAAAAATAAGATTCTATAGCATGCCCTAATGTATGTCCGAAATTTAAAACCTTTCTTAATCCTTTTTCTCTAGGATCTTTCAAAACTATTTCGTTTTTAATTTCTATAGATCGATGAATGATTTTATTAATAGTTGATTTTTCAAAGGTTTTTAAATAATCAATCAAATTGGTATCATAGGTTAATCCATATTTTATAATTTCGGCAATACCAGAATTATATTCTCTATCATTTAACGTAGTTAAAAAATCTTCATCAATTATAACAATTTGTGGGTTTACGAACAATCCAATCTGATTTTTTAAAACTCCTAAGTCTACACCAGTCTTACCCCCGACAGATGCGTCAACCATGCTTAGTAAAGTTGTAGGGATATTTACAAAATCAATACCACGTTTATAAGTAGCCGCTACAAAACCTCCTAAATCTGTAATAACTCCGCCACCAAGTGTTATTAATAAGCTATTTCTATCTGCGTTTAATTCAGTTAGCGCATTCCAAACACCACTGCAGGTGTCTAAGTTCTTATTAATTTCTCCAGATTCAATTTCTATAATTTCTATTCGTTTATCTGTTTCTAGTAAAGGAATAAATTTTGGATAGCAATATTCTAAAGAATTTTCATCAACCAAAATAAAAATTGAAGAATAACCTTCATTTTGAATTAAGGAATTTAATTCTCCATATCCATTTTGCTTAAAATGAACATAATATGTAGCCGCTTTAATAGATTTCATGTTCTATAAATTTCAAGTACAAATAAACTACAAAATATTGAATAATTTGAATCAGCTAACTATCTTTGTTTATATATTTTTTAAGTTTATGAATCTCTTTAATAATACCAAAATTGCTTTTTCATTAAAGTCAGACTCAGAATTAGAAAGAGCTTTTTTCTTATTCAAATTAATTCAAAGTCAACCAATGGTTAAAATAGGTACAGCCGTTACTAACTTTGCTTTAAAAGCACACTTACCTGTTGAGGGGTTAATTAGATCTACAGTATTCGATCATTTTTGTGGTGGAGTTACAGAGGAAGATTGTTCTCCTATCATTGAAAAAATGCACCATCAAAAAGTCTATTCTGTTTTAGATTATTCTGTAGAGGGTAAAGAAACAGAAGAGCAATTTGACATTGTAAAAGCAACAACATTAAAAAATATAGAATTTGCCAAGGAAAAAGATGCGATTCCATTTGTGGTCTTTAAACCAACAGGGGTGGGGCGTTTTTCTTTGTATCAAAAAATTACAGAAAAAAAATCACTTTCTAATGAAGAAAAAAGTGAGTGGATAACTGTCATGAATCGTTATTATGAAATATGTGACAAGGCAATAAAATATGATGTTCCTATTTTAATTGATGCTGAAGAGAGTTGGATGCAAAATGCGGCAGATGTATTGGTAGAGGGCTTAATGGAAAAGTATAATGTAAATAAAGCTATTGTTTTTAATACATTACAAATGTATCGCCATGATAGGATGGATTATTTAAAAGAATTACACCAGAAAGCTTTGAAAGGAAATTATCACATAGGATTAAAAATAGTTCGTGGTGCTTACATGGAAAAAGAAAGGGAAAGAGCAATAGAAAATAAGTATCCATCTCCAATCTGTATCGATAAAAATGCTACTGATAAAAATTTTAATGATGCCATAAAATTTATGATGGAACACGATAAAATGGCTCTTTTTGCTGGCACACATAATGAAGATAGTTCTTATTTTTTATTGGATTTAGCAAAACGCCACAACATAACTCCAAAAGACAATCGATTATGGTTTGGTCAATTGTACGGTATGAGCGATCACATAAGTTTTAATTTAGCTAAAGAAGGATACAATACAGCTAAATATGTTCCTTTTGGACCTGTTAGAGATGTAATGCCTTACCTGATTAGAAGAGCAGAAGAAAATACTTCTGTAGCTGGCCAAACAAGTAGAGAACTAAATTTGATTAAAGAAGAAAGAGTAAGAAGAAAATTAGAATGAATACTGTAGAAGAAATAAAAGAACTCCTTCAAAAAAATAAAAAACGCTTAGATAAAGAACTTCAGCAAAGTAAAGAAGCAGTTAGTTTAATAAAAAAATCTATGCATTCCTCTTTATCTGATGAGGAAAAAGAAAAAGTTAAAATCCAGTTATTAGATATTTGTAAAGCTATTCCTGCATTTACAGTATTTATGTTACCCGGCGGGGCTTTGTTATTGCCCCTGTTAATCAAATTAATTCCAGATATTTTACCATCAGCTTTTAGAGATGATGAAGAGCTAATAAATTAATGCTAATTTATTCATTCTCTTAAAGTAAAACACTACTTTTGCAACTTCAAAAAAAGCAAGCATGCAATCAATTAGGAATATTGCCATTATAGCCCACGTAGATCACGGTAAGACTACATTAGTTGACAAGATTATAGATCAAGCAAAAATTTTAGACGATCGTAAAGAACGTAAAGATTTACTATTAGACAATAATGATCTTGAAAGGGAAAGAGGAATTACAATCTTATCAAAAAACGTTTCTGTTAACTACAAAAATGTAAAGATAAATGTAATAGATACCCCTGGTCACGCAGATTTTGGTGGTGAAGTAGAGCGCGTATTAAAAATGGCTGATGGTGTTTTGTTATTGGTAGATGCTTTTGAGGGTCCGATGCCACAAACACGTTTTGTATTAGGTAAGGCTTTAGAATTAGGATTAACACCTATAGTTGTTGTGAATAAGGTAGACAAAGAAAATTGTACACCAGACTTAGTTCATGAAAAAGTATTTGATCTGATGTTTGCATTAGAAGCTACTGAAGAACAATTAGATTTTACTACAATTTATGGTTCGGCAAAAAATGGTTGGATGAGTACAGATTGGCAAGATCTAAAGGATAATATCTTAGACCTATTAGATGCTGTTATAGAATCTATACCTGAGGCACCTTATAGAGACGGATCTCCTCAAATGCAAATTACCTCGTTAGATTTTTCTTCTTTTACTGGTAGAATTGCAATAGGAAGAGTTTTTAGAGGTGATTTAGAGGAGAATAAAGATTATATGTTGTGTAAACGAGATGGTTCTACCAAAAAAGTAAGAATTAAAGAATTACACGTTTTTGAAGGGATGGGGAAAGCCAAAACTTCAAAAGTAAGAAGTGGAGATATTTGCGCTATAACTGGATTAGAAGGTTTTGAAATTGGTGATACTATAGCAGATTTAGATGCACCAGAGGCTTTGCCAAGAATAGAGGTAGACCAACCTACTATGAGTATGTTATTTACCATTAATAATTCTCCATTTTTTGGAAAAGAAGGAAAGTATGTTACCTCTCGTCATTTACGTGACCGATTGTTTAAAGAGATGGAGAAAAACCTAGCCCTTCGTGTAGATGAAACAGATACAGAAGATAAATTTAATGTATTTGGTAGAGGGGTTCTTCATTTATCTGTATTGATAGAAACAATGCGTAGAGAAGGGTATGAATTACAAGTTGGAAGACCACAGGTAATACTTAAGGATATTGATGGTGTAAAATCTGAGCCATACGAAACTTTATCCATAGATGTTCCAGAAGATGTTGCTTCCAAGGCAATAAATTTAGTTTCATTACGTAAAGGAGATTTACTAGTCATGGAGCCAAAAGGAGATCTTCAACATTTAGAGTTTACTATACCCTCAAGAGGACTTATAGGATTACGAAATAAGATTTTAACTGCAACAGCAGGAACTGCTATCATAAACCATAGATTTTCAGAATACGGTCCTTTTAAAGGTGAATTTTCTGAGGATATTAAAGGAGCCATTGTTTCTTCTGCAGCAGGAAAAGCTACAGCATATGCAATAGACAGGTTGCAAGACAGAGGACGCTTTTTTATAGATCCAAACCAAGACATATATATAGGTCAAGTTGTTGGTGAGAATAGTAAGGATACGGACATGGGTGTAAATTTAATCAAAGGAAAAAAATTAACGAATGTTCGTTCATCTGGAACAGATGACAGTGTTAAGATTGCTCCAAAGATCGATTTTTCATTAGAGGAATGTATGGAATACATCAAGTTAGACGAGTATCTAGAGGTTACGCCAGAAAGTTTACGAATGCGAAAAATTTCTTTCAGACCTTAATTTTAAGTATTAGTTATAAAAAAAGCTCAAGTTTTACTTGAGCTTTTTTTATTTTAGATCAATCATGTACTTTTTCAGGATATTATAATCCCTAATTATTAAATTAGCATCCTTGAGAGTTTGATCACTTACTAGAGGATTTTCATACCCAACAACAAATATTCCTGCATCGTTAGCAGCTTTTATTCCATTGTCTGAATCTTCAATCACAATACACTGTTCTTTTGATACACAACCTAGAATAGCTGCCTTTTCAAAAATCTCTGGGTGAGGTTTAGAGGCAGTTAGATCTGCACCACTAATTTTCGCAGTAAAATATTGATTTAAATCAAATCTAGAAAAAACGCGATTGATGTTTACCATAGCAGAGGAGGAGGCTAAAACTAGTGTTAGATTTTGTTTGTATAGAAACTGAATCAACTCTTTTACTCCATTAACCAACGATAATGTTGGATCATTTTCAAAGTAATTTACATAACATTTTCTTTTTTGAAGAACTAACTCTTCCGGAATATCATCTAGATTAAAATGATTCACCAACTTTTGAAATGCATTTATAGTAGATGAACCAGTCATTGTTTTATAAAGCTCTTCGGAAACGTCAACTCCTAGACTGTTAAAAGTCTCATAATAAGCTTTTTTATGAATTTCTTCAGAATCTATAATAACACCATCCATATCAAAAATAACACACTGTAATTTTTTTGGAAACTTCATTTAGTTTAAAAATTTAGAATTTAATTTTTTAGTGGGGATCATACATTCTTCTTTTTTTCCAAACCAACGGTATCTATTTCTAGCAATAAAGTCATAAAAAAAGTC
>ENA-OWNS01001338-OWNS01001338.1-marine-metagenome-genome-assembly--contig:-NODE-1338-length-9924-cov-3.261806_pt1 | contig 9924 bp, 3 predicted proteins | sample MGYA00238137_ERZ651772 | MGnify/ENA primary metagenome ERZ651772 (study PRJEB26903, sample SAMN06264699) | marine metagenome | isolation source: Columbia River Estuary | place: USA:Columbia River Estuary... | reverse complement strand
GCGCCGCATCATCAAGATCATTAATCTCTAGAGTCACTGATTGGGCTTCACTGGCATTACCTGCCGCATCAGTGGCAATCACTGCAAAGCTATATTGAGCCTGTGTCTCATGATCAGGATCAGTGGCTAATGTCACTGCACCTGTTACTGCGTCAATTGAAAGCGCAGCATCACTGCCCTCTGCCAAGCTATAGGCAATAGGTGTGGCTGCCACATCATCATCTGAGTCCGTCGAAGTCGCTGTATAAATTACCTGACCAGCACCAGAGTTCTCATCAATAGCAACTGCAGTGGCACCTGAAGTCACAGTAGGCGCCGCATCATCAAGATCAGTAATATCCAGTGTTAATGACTGTGCTTCACTGGCATTACCTGCCGCATCAGAAGCCACAACAGCAAAGCTGTATTGACTCTGGGCCTCATGATCTGGGTTAGTATCTAAAGTGACCTCACCAGTTTCTGCATTAATCGAAAGCGCAGCATCACTGCCCTCTCCCAAACTATAGGTAATCGGTGTGTCAGACACATCATCTAAGTCAGTTGACGTCGCTGTATAAATTACCTGGCCAGCACCAGAATTTTCATCAATAACTAAAGCAGTCGCACCGGAAGTAATTGTCGGAGCCGTATCATCAAGATTATTAATCATAAGTGTTACGGATTCTGGAAAACTTGTATTACCAGAAGCACCAGTCGCAATGACAGCAAAGTTATATTCGCTTTGGACCTCATAATCAGGATCAGTTGTTAAGGTAACTTCACCAGTATCAGGGTTAATTGAAAGCGCATTATCACTACCCGCCTCTAAACTAAATGTAACGCCTTCAAGAGCGTTTTGCTCCTCAATTAATACTGCAGTGTAGATTACTTGACCCGCACCAGAACTTTCAGTGATATCAGACACATCACTCGAATCAATTATTGGTAATTCTGCAGAATCTTGATCTCGATAATAAGCTGTGGCCCCCAGAAAACTTAAAGAACCCAAAACAAGGGTTTGCGTCGATAGCTGGCTTAAATAAACACCAAAACCTTTAGCCGCTGACTGCTCAGCAAGCGCCTCGGCAACTTCACCCTGAACCTCAGAAGTGCCATCAGCCTCTACAGCCTCTTCACCAGCCGCATCAGACTGCTCTGAATCAACTACCGGCTCATCTGCAGACTGTGCAACCTGCTCAGCATTGTCTTGCTCCAGCTGATCTTTCTTTTCTTTACGTTTAGATTCTTTGTCTTCAGCATTATCTGCCATCGCTACAATCTGGCTTTCTGGTAAAGCTAAATCAAGCTGCTCACCTGCAGCCACATCTGCAGTCTCTTGACTAAATTCGACACCGCTTTCCAATACAGGCTGCTGCTCAGCAGGTTTATTGACCAGCTTCTCGCTCTCAACAGCGTCGTTAGTTGGCTTGATATTGGAATCTTTATCTGTAGTTTTCATTTAACTCACCTAAACGTAAAATTTTTTAATTATCTCTCGCCCATTGACTCTTTAAGCGTCTTAACAATCGGCTTGAGCAAGTAGCTAAGTACTGTGTTTTTCCCTGTTTTCACTTCAACAGTGGCGGTCATACCCGGCAATATTTCAAGCTTGGCATCCGGGCGCCCGCTAAATTTTCGTCCTTGAGTTCTAATATGTACCCGATAAAAAGGCACATCGCCTCTCTGGGTATTTTCTTCCAATGTATCGGCGCTTATATAGGAAAGTACGCCATCAAGATCACCATAAATGGTGTAATCATAGGCTTCAATTTTAACCGACACATCAAGCCCCACTTCAAGAAAACCAATATCCTGAGGCGCAACTTTTGCTTCAATCATAAGGTCATCTTCGAGAGGAACAATTTCTAAAACATCTTCACCGGCGCGGATAACACCACCGACGGTGGTTAAACGTATGCTTTTAACAATACCCTTAACTGGCGCAGAAAGCGTCGTACCCTCTAACTGCTTTTTTCTTTGTATTAGTAATTGAGATATACGTTCGAATTCTTCTTCTGTCTCGTTATATTCTGCTTGAGTACCCTGAAAGTAGTCATTACTAATCTTACCACGCTGGGCAACCAGCTCTGCTTCTTCACGCTGTAAGCGTAAAATTTCTGTTCTACTCACATCACCGCGAGCTAGTAATGGCTCATTCATCTGGATCTCTTCACGCACTAAAGCCAAAATTGCCTCAAGATTCTCAATTTCTTCATTTTTAGCCGACTGCCTGCGATCAAACAAAAGCTTTTGGCTCTTAACAAAATGTGGAAACTCCAGGCTGATATCAGCAAACTCTGGCGCTGAGCCAAACAGTTCAGCGGTCAATCGAGACATTGCCGCCGAAAGCGCTGCAACCTGTGCCTTTGCTTCTTGATAATCCGCTTCGGCATTGGTAGTTTCAAACTGAGCCACCACCTGACCCTGCTCAACAATCTCGCCTACCTTAACTGGCAGACGCTCTAAAACGCCACCGTCTTTAGACTGAATCAACTGCACATTAGAGCTAGGAATGACTACGCCTGGTGCTCGAGTAATTTGATCAATTTCTGAAAAATTAGCCCACACAAAAAACGATGTCAGAGCAGCAAAAACCGCCCAGAGTACCCAGCGAGAACCGCGCAACTCTTCATTGATTGCACGCTTCTCCATATCAGAGGAATTAGCCGATCTAAAAAACCATAATGGACTCATTTCGCGCCCCTCTTCTTTGCCTGCTCGGCTAAATAATCAAGAACTTCCTGCTTAGGCCCATCCAAGGTAACCCGACCCGAGTCCATCACCACAATACGATTAACATGTTTTAAAACACCCGCCTTGTGGGTCGCCAAAACAATCACCGAATCATCAGGAAGTTGCTCAAACAGGTGATTCATAACAAACTCTTCAAGACGCGTATCCATAGAAGCTGTAGGCTCATCAAGCAACATCACCTTAGGTCTTGCCAACAATAAACGAGTCAAACCTACTAGCTGACGCTGACCGCCCGACAAACCCTTACCACCTTCAGAAATATTAATCTCAAGACCGCTTGGGTGATTCTGAATCGCTTGATCAAGACCGGTTAAAGCGGCAGCTTTAAGGATTTGCGTATCGCTCATGGACGGCAAGCCCAAAACAAGATTTTCTCTTAGAGTGCCGTTAAATAGACGTACCTCTTGCGGAAGATAACCAATTTGCTCGCGAACAAACTCATTGGCCACCAAAGACATATCCATATCGTCAAGGAATACACCGCCCTGCTGAGGCTGATATAGACCGGATAAGATTTTGATCAGTGTGGACTTACCTGAACCAACTGCGCCTAAGACCGCCACACGATCTCCCGGCTTAAAGGCAAGTTTCTCAACAGTAACCTGTGGCGCATTTTCTTCATAAGCAAAGGCCACCTGCTTCAGCTTGATCTGGCCGTTGCAGTTATCAGGGACCACCAAACGCTGATGCTCTCTCTCGCTAGGTAGGGCCATAATACCATCCAACACATCCAGGGCGATCTTGGCATGCTTCCACTGCACAATCATACTAGGCATCTGAGCCAGAGGCGTAAGCGCACGACCCGAAATAATCGAACAGGCAATCAAACCACCCATGGTCAAATTACCATTAACAATAGAATAGGCACCAGCAGCAACAATACCCACATAACTTAACTGCTGAATAGACTGGGTTGAACTGGTCGAAAATGCTGTTAACAACTTAGACTTAAGGTCAGTGGTAGTAATGGTTTTAGTAAGCTCACGCCAACGATTTTCTAACTTCCATTCAGCAGAGGCCGCTTTAACCGATTCAACACCATCAATAGCCTCAATTAGTAAGCCATTTTTCTTATTTGACTCTTCCATACTTTCAGCCGTGTAGCGCTCAATTGGGCCCTTCATGGCCAAACCAATCAAAAGACCCACTGGAATCATCAACAATGGTACAAAAGCCACTGGACCAGCAATAATGTAAATCACCAGAATAAATATCAAAGCAAACGGCGCATCAGCCAAAATAAACAATGCTGATGAGGTCATAAAGTTTCGTACCGACTCAAAGTGCCTAATTTGTGAGGCAAAAGTACCCACGGTTTGTGGACGGCAATCGGAACGAATCGCAAGGGCCTTAGAAAAGAACACACCAGACAACTCTAAATCGATAGCTTTACTCGCCTTATCGACTAAATGTGAACGAACCAGCTTCATGATTAGCTCAAAGAAGATCGCAATAAATACACCAATGGTCAACACCCAAAGCGTGCTAAAGCCCTTGGTAGGTACCACTCTATCGTAGACCTGCATGGTGTATAACGCAGACATAATTCCAAAGGTACTTAATACAAACGTAGCGAAGATCGCCTCAAAAAATACACTGCGACGTTTTCTAGCCGCATACACAAACCAATCCTTTGCAGAGAACCCAGCCATCTCAGCCTGCAAGCTCTGATCCTGATGAACCAATAGCTGTATAACCTGCCCCTCAGCCATATCCTCTTCTGAAACAGAATCTACCTTCCAATCGGAACCCTCAGCTATGTATTCACCATTCTGTTTGCCGCGCAATAATTTAAGCTGTTCGCCATCGGCAGATACCCAAAACACCGGAAAATCAGACTTAACTAATTCCGAAATCGACAACTTGGTTATAGGGCCCTCAGGAAAGCGTTCATTCCATATTGCTATGGCCTGATCAACAACGGGCATATCCTCTAAAGCAACGCCAGACTCAGCTTCTTGCTGATAAACAAAGCGATGTGCAGGAACAGCAACGCCCTGCAGCGATGCAAGGCGTGATAACAAGGCGGCGAGTTCTTCTCTAACACCATCCTGCTGATAAGGGGTAGTCGATTCCATCTTGGAATCGTCAACTAAATTACTCAAAGCTTAACACCTAAAATTGTCGGATTAATTTCATTCATCAAAACCCTTAATCGATAAATTGAAGTGAGATACTGCACCTCAAAATCAACCAGGGTATTTCTTGCCTGCGTTGCCTCACGCTGTGCATTTAAAACATCTAACCAAGACTTCTTACCTACCGCATACTGACGCAAATAGGATTCAATCACTGAATTTGTTGCATCAACTAACATCTTTGAGGGCTCTAACTGAAATGAAACCGAGGCATATTCATTCCAAGCGGTTTTAATCTGACGGCGTAATTCGCGCTTCTCAGCTTCAAGACTGTCGCGAGCAGATTGCTTTCTTTGTTTAGCGGCAGAAATTGAAGAAGCCACAGCAAGACCGGCGCCCGGCTGAAACTGAACAGAGACAAAAGTCTCTTCTTGATCATCACCAGAAGAACCAGGGTCGATAGAGCGTTTTTCGTAACCCAAGGAAACCTGAGGGTACAGAGCAGATTTAGCTAATTTTATATTGGCATCAAAACCCTTAATCTCTGACTCAATACGCGCGACACGCGGAGAAACAGCTATACCCGTAGCAACCGCTTCATTAAGACTAATACCGAAGGGGTCAGGGTTATTATTAACAAGCACCGCATCGATAACACGACCTACAGTCAACTCAAGGGAAGCTTTAGAAATATCTTTGATACTGGCTGCCTGAATCTGAGCAGATCTAGCGGACTGCAATCGCGCCTGCGCCAACATGGCATCTACATCGGGGCTGGTTGCCGCCTCAACACGACGCTCAATAATTTCATATAAACGCTGATGCTCATCAATATTTTGGCTAGCAATTTCTAATTTTTTCTCAGATTTAAAGTAATCAAAAAACAAACCAATGGTTTCAAGCATCACCGATTGCTGCGCCTCGGAAATACCAGAAAGTGCACCATCTCTATTAGACTTGGCCAAATCAATATCAGCATTGATGCGCCCACCCATCCAAAGAGGCATGCTCGCCGTGGTCACATCCTGCTTTTCGTCAAAAGAATTTTCTCTGGCACTAGCCCCCACTGTTGGAAAGCGACTCCAGCGAGAAGCAGTCAACTCACTTTTAGCCGCACGATACTGACCTTCAGCACTCAATATCAAAGGATGGGTCTTAATCGCATACTGCATAGCTTGATCGACGGATAAAGCTTGCGCCTCAATAGGGCTCTCAGCCTGCAATGCAATAGAAACCGATAGTGACAATAAGGCTATTATTTTTTTAAAATTATTTAAAGATCTCACGTTTTAACCACGCAATATTATTAATATTTGTTGTTTTTAAATTTTCTAATCATAGCCTGCAAAAAAGCAGTGTATGGACCGCTAGAAAAAACTTATCCCCTATACCGACTTTAGGGTTTCTAGACTCCAAAGTCAATCCGATAAATGCCCAAATAGCCTGATATAGAGACAAATATACTATATGAAAAAACAATAGAAATAATTTAGCAATAAATAGAAAAAAACAAAGAAATAAATCAATAACAGCTGCATTTTTATCACCATTAACACAAACTAATAGGCGAAAAAAAACGGCCGCAAATGCGGCCGTTTTAATTTCATCTCTAATGGTTAAAACATTAGGGAGTCATGCTATCGATATAAGCTTCAATATCTGCAGCAGTAATTCGCGTAGCACCGTTACCAACAGCACCTGATATTACCGCGTCGCCTGTCAAACCAAATAGCGAACGAAGCAACATCAGACCATCAGTTAATGCATCAACCACACCGTTGCCATCAATATCAGCAAATGAGCCAGATGCAGTCTCTAACGCCGCCAATACTTCTTCAGAAGACATTGGTGAATCACCTGCAATAGCACCATCTGTTACAGCGGCGCCAGTAAGACCGAATGCATATCTAAGCAACATTAGACCATCTGTCAACGCATCAGCAGTACCATTACCATCGAAATCAAAGCTTCCGCTTAGAATATCCATAGTATATGGCGTTGCATCAAACTGATAACCAGCAGCGTTACTTGCAGCAGAGAAGTTAATCACTGTGTTTACCAGACTGTCATCGTCAGCAACATTAAATGTTGCAGTCAATAGGTCAGCTGGTAATGACCCAGGCCAGTTACCAAACAAAGATGCCCAGTTTGCAGTAATGTACTTATCAGTTGAAGCATCACCATCTTCATTATCAGTATCATTCGCAGGCTGGCCGGATGAAATATTATCTGTAGACAATACATCAGCAAACTCAACAAATGTCAGTACTGAACTATCGTAATGAACACGTAAGCCCAAGCCAGTTAATGATGCATCATCATCAGAAACGTCATAACCAACAGTTACAGATACTGGCGAACCAACCATACCCTTAGGCGAACCACTTACAAATACAGACTGCTTAGGACCTTCCTGAACTGCTGGATCGTTAGGTGCAAAGTCAGCATTATCACCTACACCATCATTGTCGCTATCAGCAGTTTCTGAAGCATCGTTCGGGAACGCATCTGCATTATCACCAGTTCCGTCACTGTCAGAGTCAGCTGTTTCAGAAGCATCGTTCGGGAACGCGTCTTCATCATCGTTAACACCGTCATTGTCAGAATCAACTGGGCCAGCTGGAGCAGCTGAGATAGCAATATCTGTAACAACTACGCCCACATCCTGAGTATCTAGATACAACAGGAATGAACTAAACGTGTTAACACCCTGAGCAGGTACATCCACTGAGTATGTCGCTGCATCCGCACCACTTACAGTCACTGCTGCAGTATTGAACGAAGGATCAACATCTGGATGTGGATTAAACTCAAAGCGGAAGCGAACATCAGCATCACCACCTGCAGGTACAGAACCTGTGAAGGTAATTACACTGTCTTCAGCAATTGTAATTGGGTATAGCGAAGTATTCATATTAGCGAATCCACCCCATGAATCGGCAGAAGCTGGGAAGGTAAACAATGAACCATCACCAATCGTAGTATTACCGAACGCTTCAGTAATCACAAAACCATCTGCTGGCGTTAGCTCTGGATCAGTTCCACCAGTATCACCGCCACCATTGTCGCCAACTGGACAGCCGTTATAAACGTCAGTCGCAAGCGTTACATCACCAGTAACAGTCACTGCACGGTTAGCACCAAGCGTATTATCACAATCAGCAGGAACTGCTTCCTGAGATACCCACGCACCTAATGCATATTTATACTCATGATCGCCCTGTGGAATATTAACTGTAACAGTCCAAACGCTGTCACCATCGTCGTCTGACATTGGATTACAATCACCACACCAGCCGTTGAACGTGCTCTGGAGGGTTGGGTTGCCGTCAGTTAAATCAACGCCTGTCATATCAACAGAGAAAGTAACATCACTGTTTACAGGACCAGTATCGGCGCCGCCATCAGCAGGCGTATCAGAACACTCACCAAATACCGCTCCAGTTACATCACCTGATCCTGAGTAAACTCGGTTAGCACCCCAGTCACCTGAGTTCAAACCGTCATTTGCACAGTAACCAGCGTCAACGTCATCTTTTAGATTCTCTTCAACACCATCAGCGACCCACTTGTAGTTTGCGTTAGCGCCCCAAGGAGCTGGAATAGTTGCAGTCCAGGTACCGTCACCATTGTCACTCGCAACACCATCCGCATGATTAAGATCCCAACCTAATGCGTCTGAATGTAAACGTGCAGATGCTGTACCAGCAGGTAGTGTTGCAGTAAAGCTTACTGTTGTGTCTGGCTCTGGATCAGAAGCAGCAGGTGTATCAGAACAATCGTTAGCAACATCAGTTACAGACGTAGTTCCAACTCTCAACCAACGGTTAACACCACCGCCCCAATCATTTAGATCATCTGAAGCACAGTAACCAGCATCAATATCATCTCTTAGATTTTCTTCAACACCGTCAACTATCCACTTATAGTCAGTATCAGTTGTCCAAGCAGGATCTAGAGTTAATGACCAAGTACCGTCACCATTATCTGAAGCAACACCGTCAGGATGATTTGCATCCCAACCAAAGGCACCTGAGTGCATTTGAACGGCTGTTGTACCAGCAGGCGCTGTTACCGTAAAGGTCACAGCAGTAGAACCAGTATCTCCACCAGTATCACTATCATCACCACCACTTGTATCAACAGAGATAGCAATATCCGTAACCACTACGCCCACATCCTGAGTATCTAGATACAACAGGAATGAACTGAACGTGTTAGCACCCTGAGCAGCAACAGCAATTGTATAAGTCGCTGCATCCGCACCACTTACTGTAACTGCTTCAGTGTTGAACGAAGGCTCAGTATCTGGGTGTGGGTTCTTTTCAAAGCGGAAGCGTACATCAGCATCACCACCTGCAGGTACAGAACCTGTGAAGGTAATTACGCTATCTTCAGCAATTGTCATTGGGTAAAGCGAAGTGTTCGTGTTAGCGAAACCAGCCCAAGCTTCAGTACCTGCTGGATAGGTATAAACTGAACCTTCTCCAATCGTAGTACCACCAAACGCTTCAGTAATCTGGAAGCCGTCTGCTGGCGTTGGCTCTGGCTCTGGCTCTGGCTCTGGCTCAGTCGCAGCTGTACCAGCACATGCATCGTATGTGTTAGCAGCATCACCTGAATCTAGAACAAGTACACGATTCGCCCAGCCTGAGTAATCAGTGATCAATGATCCACCGTCAATCTCAGCTGTACACTCAGCATTCGCAGCATTGTCGATTAGGTTCTCTTGAACACCATCAACAACCCACAAGTACTCCATGTTCTCAGTCGGTGCAGGATCTAAGGTTACTGTCCAAGTACCGTCACCATTATCTGACGCTTCTGGACCACCATTTGGATCCCAGCCCCACCAAGGACCGGTTAGACGTACTGCAGCTCCATCAGTGGTTAATACTAGATTAACGCCTGTTGGCTCTGGCTCTGGTGCAGCTGTACCAGCACATGCATCGTATGTGTTAGCAGCATCACCTGAATCTAGAACATGTACACGATTAGCATAGTTAGCGTAATCAGTGATTAGTGCTCCACCATCGATCTCAGCTGTACACTCAGCATTCGCAGCATTGTCGATTAGGTTCTCTTGAACACCATCAACAACCCACAAGTACTC
>ENA-OWNS01001321-OWNS01001321.1-marine-metagenome-genome-assembly--contig:-NODE-1321-length-10051-cov-4.448065_pt1 | contig 10051 bp, 5 predicted proteins | sample MGYA00238137_ERZ651772 | MGnify/ENA primary metagenome ERZ651772 (study PRJEB26903, sample SAMN06264699) | marine metagenome | isolation source: Columbia River Estuary | place: USA:Columbia River Estuary... | reverse complement strand
CCAAATTCTCGCAATTGTCCTCTTGAACCAACTCTAGCTCTGCTTCATCAAAAAGAATAGTAATACCTGCACGTGGTCCATTGAAAATCATTTGTGCTGATGTTGCATTGTGAATTTGCTCTGTTATTTCAAGATGACTGTAGTAATGTTGTAGTATCATTATTTTCTAGTCCAGTAGGTGACGATTGTGGATGGTCTATTATCCATATCTATACTGTATCTGACGATTGTGGAAATGTTACTGGAGATTTCAAAGTATACTACTCAGGTGAAGATTTAACAGCACCAGAATTAGTAGGAGTTCCTGCTGATACTACAATTGAGTGTACTGATGATATTCCTGCAGCTGCCGATGTAACTGCTATTGATACTTGTGACGATGACGTTAAAGTTGATTTTGATGAAAGTACAGTTAGTTATGATTGTGCTGGAAACTATGACATCATTAGAACTTGGACTGCAATGGATGACTGTGGAAATGAAGTATCTGCAACTCAAACTATTCAAGTTAGAGATAATGAAGCACCATATTTAGTAGGTGAATTACCAGAAGGTGATAACCAAATTAATGCTTGTGCTCCTGATACTGACGAAGAATTAGCTGATTTAGGTGTACTTACTGCAGATGAATTTGAGTTATTATATCAAGATAGCTGTAGTGGAGTTAACGTAAATAGAGTAATCAACCTTGATGGTGATGACTGTAAGTGGATCATGTGGGTACGTTATGACGTTTCAGATAGTTGTGGGAATGAAGCAACACCTGTGAAGTTATGGTACCAAGGAGCAGATGCAACTGGACCAGAGATTACAAAAGCTGAAGATGTAACTGAAGAATGTGACGGAACAGACGATGCCTTAAACGCATGGTTAGCAGACAATGGTGGCAACACAGCTACTGATTGTGGAGAGTTCACATGGACAAATGACTATGATTCTAGAGAGAGTACAGAAGGAGACGGATGTACAACTGTGACAACGGTAACCTTTACGGCAACGGATGCTTGTGGAAATGAGTCATCTACTACTAGTACATTTACTGTAGAAGATACAACTGCACCTGTATTTGTTGATACCGATTGTGATACGACTGTTGAGTTAGATTTTGATCCAAACAATGGTCCAGGCGACAAAGATGGATTTACATATTTAGGTGAATACGAAGGTCATTATTATTACATAACGACAGAGACGATGAGCGCTACTGATGGTAACATCCTGGTTGGAAACAATGGTGGTTACATGGCTACAATAACTGATGCCGATGAAAACCAATGGATCTATGACGCAGCTGTAGCAAGTAATGGAGGTAATAACATAAGATTCTGGATCGGTTTAACTGATGTTGCAGAAGAAGGTGTTTTTCTTTGGATGGATGGTACAACGTTTGATTATGAAAACTGGCATAATGGTGAACCAAACAATCTTAACGGAAATGAACATTGTGTTGAGTTAGGTCGTTTCAATTCAAGTACTTGGAATGATGAACCTTGCACTAATCAAAAGTACATTCTTATGGAAGTTGATGGCGCATCTTTAAAAGAAGAAGCTGCTTATACTGATGCTTGTGCTGGTGATGGTGAAACTACTGATTACAGCGACGACACATCTGTTGAAGGTCAGCTTAAAAGAACATTTACAGCAACTGATGGTTGTAATGAAAGTACTTGTACTGTAACTTATACTTGGGAGATTGAGGAGCCTTGTGATTCAATCATATTTGTTTCAAATTGCTGGACAGTAACTTATAATTTAACAGGTACTGATGGCGATGGTTATGCTGAGTATTCTACAGGATATTTTAACGATGGAGGTAATGGTTTTGATTACTACATGTACTATGATGAGATAGATGGAAGATGGGAAGCTTATGAAGGTTCTTATTTATTATTTGTAAGTTATGACAATAGCAAAGTTCCTTCGATTGATTTAGCTCAATGGCAAGATTATTCAAACTGTCGTCCATTAGTTGATATATTGTGTGGAGATGTTCCAACTACTGCACCTTCATATTCTCAATACTACAACTATGCGCACAATGAAGAAAGTTCAGCAGAAGCTGCACCAGATATGGGTGTTGAGTTGGACTTTATGGCTTATCCAGTGCCATTTGATAGAGATGTTAATGTGAAATTCAACTTTGAGTTTGACACGGATGTAACTATTGAGGTTCATGATACCAGAGGTCTATTAGTGAAGAGTATGACACTGAATAATGTGCGTGCAAACACAGAAATTAAAAAGAGTTTCGATTTATCTAGAGCTGGAGATCAGTTGTTCTACATTACAGTAACAACAAATCAAGGTTCGGTAACTAAGAAAGCAGTATCCTCAAACATGAAGAGACGCTAGTTAGTTTAAAAAGTCGATTATTAGCAATTTTAAAAGGCAGTTACTTTTCAGTAGCTGCCTTTTTATTTAGTAACTATATCAAATACAATATTTTAACTTCCATTAGTAAATGTATTACATGAATAGTTAATAAGATCTTTTTAAGACGCACAATGCACGCAAAAACGTGCGTGTGGCATCAACATGATTCTGCCAATGGGAATGGCTTGGCGGCACTTATCACAGTGTCCAAAATCGTGAGCATCGACATTGGATAAAGCAACTTGAAGATTTTTAAGTTTTTGCCGTGCTTGTTTTAAAGCAGCCTCATTCACACTTTTATTATTGATGGCATCCATCCTTGAAACGCGTCCAATGGCATTTTCTGGAGCAATGGGTTTGCTAAGCTGTGCATATTGTGCAATAGCCGCTTTTGTTTTAGTGATTTCTGCATTAAGACGCGTGACAATGGTCTCTCGATCATGTAAATTCATGCTCTAAGATACGTTTTCTCAAAAAAAAACCACCTGCGCTAACAAGTGGTTCTGTGTAATTTGGTAAAGACTTATGATTCGGCAGGTTTTTCTGCTTTTTTAATCTTGATGTTTAGTTCGGTGGCATCTTTTTCAATGTCCATATTAATCACATCACCTTCGTGTATTTTGGAGGTAATAATTTCTTCAGCCAAGGCATCCTCTATGTATTTTTGAATGGCCCGTTTTAAAGGTCGTGCTCCATACTGCTGGTCAAAGCCTTTATCTGCAATGAAATTTTTAGCTTTTTTAGTTAACTTAAGCGTGTAACCTAAGTCTTTTATTCTCGCCACTAATTTTTCTAACTCAATATCAATAATGACATTAATGTGCTCCTTTTCAAGAACATTAAAGACCACTACGTCATCAATACGATTTAAAAATTCTGGAGCAAAAGCTTTTTTCAGCGCGTTTTCAATAATCCCACGGGCATGATCTCCAGCTTGTGATTTTTGTGCCGAGGTACCAAAACCAACTCCCGTACCAAAATCTTTTAGTTTACGGGCTCCAATATTAGAGGTCATGATGATGATGGTATTGCTAAAATCAATTTTACGACCCAAACTATCTGTTAAAAACCCGTCGTCTAAGACTTGCAATAACATGTTAAAGACATCGGGATGTGCTTTTTCAATTTCATCTAATAGCACAACCGCATAAGGTTTACGTCTAATTTTTTCTGTTAGTTGCCCACCTTCTTCATAACCAACATAGCCTGGAGGAGCTCCAACCAATCTTGAAATAGCAAATTTTTCCATGTACTCACTCATGTCAATACGTACTAAGGTGTCTTCACTGTCAAATAATTCACGCGCCAAAACCTTTGCTAATTGCGTTTTACCAACGCCTGTTTGTCCTAAAAAGATAAATGACCCAATTGGCTTGTTAGGATCTTTTAGACCCGCACGGTTACGCTGAATCGCTTTAACGACCTTTGCAACAGCTTCATCTTGACCAATAACTTTTCCTTTGATGAGTTCCGGTAATTTTGCTAGCTTATTACTTTCAGTTTGTGCAATTCTATTAACGGGTATCCCCGTCATCATAGATACAACGTCGGCTACATTGTCTTCAGAGACCACTTCACGATGCTCTTTAGAATCTGCTTCCCATTGTTTTTGTGCTTCTGCCAAACTTTTTTCTAAACGCTTTTCATCATCTCGAAGCTTCGCAGCCTCTTCATATTTCTGCTTTTTTACGACCGAATTTTTAGTTTCTTTAACCGCTTCTAATTGTTCTTCCAATTCTAATATTTGTTTTGGAACATCAATATTGGTGATGTGTACTCGTGAGCCTGCTTCATCCAACGCATCAATAGCTTTGTCTGGTAAAAATCGCTCTGACATGTAGCGATTGGTTAATTTCACACAAGCCTCAATAGCTTCATCGGTATATTCAACATTGTGATGCTCTTCATACTTTCCTTTAATGTTGTTGAGAATTTCAACAGTTTCTTCAACTGACGTTGGCTCTACAATCACCTTTTGGAAACGTCGTTCAAGCGCTCCGTCTTTTTCTATATGTTGTCTGTACTCGTCTAAAGTTGTGGCGCCGATACATTGTATTTCACCACGTGCTAAGGCTGGTTTAAACATGTTAGAAGCATCCAAGCTTCCCGTAGCACCACCTGCACCAACAATGGTGTGTATTTCATCTATAAACAAAATGATGTCCTCATTTTTTTCAAGCTCGTTCATTACCGCTTTCATACGCTCCTCAAATTGACCTCGGTATTTTGTACCGGCCACCAAACTTGCCAAATCAAGCGTTACAACACGCTTATTAAACAGAATACGTGATACTTTTTTACTGATAATTCTATTCGCTAATCCTTCAGCAATTGCAGATTTTCCAACACCAGGTTCTCCAATAAGTAAGGGGTTGTTTTTCTTGCGTCTACTCAAAATTTGAGATACCCGTTGTATTTCTTTCTCTCGACCTACTACAGGATCTAGTTTACCGGCCTCTGCCATCACCGTGAGGTCTCTACCAAAATTGTCCAAGACAGGTGTCTTAGATTTTTTGGAGCCTTTGCTTGAACTCTCGCCAAAAGCGCTGTCTTTTGAACTGTCTCCTGAGGAAGAGGAGGAAGGACTTTCATCTGAAAAAGATTCTGCTTTTGTTTCTATATAATCGTCATCGTTGGTAATCATAAATTTAAACTGCTCTTTTACGTTGTCATAATCCACTTTTAACTTATTCAGTAATTTGGTGGTTGGATCATTTTCATTTCTTAAAATACAAAGCAATAAATGTGCCGTATTAATGGCATTACTTTGAAATAATTTAGCTTCTAGAAAAGTAGTTTTTAAAGCGCGTTCTGCCTGTCTCGTTAAATGCAAGTTTTTCTTTTCATTAGAGCTTATGGCTATATTTGGATTGGCAGGACTTAAGATTTCAACTTTACGTCTCAAATGATTTAAATCAATATCTAATGCCCCTAAAATGTCTATGGCTTTACCATTGCCATCACGCAACAGGCCCAACATCAGGTGTTCTGTTCCTATAAAATCATGACCCAATCGCAAAGCTTCTTCTTTGCTGTAAGCTATGACATCTTTTACTCGAGGTGAAAAATTATCATCCATAAACTATTCTTTCTGCTTTAAAAATACTAAAATCAATAGGATAATTTCAAAAACCATACCTAAATTTTACTAGCTATTGCTAATTGACAAAAAAAACTCTAAAAAATCAAAACATTTAACGCGATAGTTATTAACCAAAAACACCCTAAATATTGTTGATAAAATGTCTTAAAAAAGGCTATGTAATTTCAAGCAACCACTAACAAAATACGTATATTAGCTCGATTTGAAAATCAACTAAAAAAACTAATTAAAACGATATATGGCAGAAGGAGAAAAACTCATTCCAATTAACATCGAAGATGAAATGAAATCGGCTTACATTGATTATTCAATGTCAGTCATTGTGTCACGTGCATTACCAGATGTTCGAGATGGTCTTAAACCTGTTCACAGACGTGTGCTTTTTGGCATGCATGAGCTGGGTGTTAGAGCCAACACTGCGCACAAGAAATCAGCAAGAATTGTTGGAGAAGTCTTAGGGAAATATCATCCACATGGAGATACCTCTGTTTATGATACCATGGTACGTATGGCACAAGAATGGAGCTTGCGATATATGTTGGTAGATGGACAAGGTAACTTTGGTTCTATTGATGGAGATAGTCCTGCAGCAATGCGTTATACAGAAGCTCGTATGCGAAAAATATCTGAAGACATGTTGGCAGATATTGACAAAGAGACTGTTGATCATAAGTTAAACTTTGATGATACCTTAAAAGAGCCGACGGTTTTACCAACAAGAATTCCGGGCTTATTAGTCAATGGAGCATCGGGTATTGCAGTTGGTATGGCCACCAACATGCCACCTCATAATTTATCTGAAGTGGTCGATGGTACCATAGCGTACATTGATAATAATGATATTGAAATTGACGAACTCATTACCCATGTAAAAGCACCAGATTTTCCAACAGGTGGAACCATTTATGGTTATGATGGAGTAAGAGATGCGTTTCAAACAGGTCGTGGTCGTATTGTCATGCGAGGAAAGGCGGTTATTGAAGAAGTTCAAGGACGTGAATGTATCATTGTTACAGAGATCCCTTACCAAGTGAATAAGGCTGACATGATTAAAAAAACAGCTGATATCATCAATGATAAAAAATTAGAGGGGATTTCTACCATTAGAGATGAGTCTGATAGAAATGGGATGCGTGTTGTTTATGTGTTAAAACGTGACGCCATACCGAACATTGTTCTAAATAAACTATACAAGTATACGGCCTTACAGTCGTCATTCAGTGTTAATAATATTGCCCTTGTCAATGGGCGGCCACAAATGTTGAATCTGAAAGATATGATTCACCATTTTGTTGAACATCGCCATGAGGTGGTGGTAAGACGTACCAAGTACGAATTGCGTAAAGCTGAAGAACGCGCTCATATTTTGGAGGGATTAATCATTGCTTCAGATAATATCGACGAGGTCATTGCCCTCATAAGAGGTTCTGCCAATGCTGAAGAGGCGAGACAAAAATTAAAAGATCGTTTTGAATTAAGTGATATTCAAGCAAAAGCGATTGTCGAAATGCGTTTAAGACAATTAACTGGTCTTGAACAAGACAAATTAAGAGCAGAGTACGATGCCCTTATGGGAACTATTGAAGATCTGAAAGACATTCTTGATAAAAAAGAGCGTCGTATGACTATCATTAAAGACGAACTGATGGTGGTGAAAGATAAATATGGTGATGAAAGACGATCTGTTATTGAGTATGCTGGTGGTGATTTAAGTATTGAAGACATGATCCCTAACGAGAAAGTGGTCATTACCATTTCACATGCAGGGTATATAAAGAGAACTTCGTTAAAGGAATACAAAACTCAAAATAGAGGTGGTGTTGGTCAAAAAGCGTCTACTACTCGTAATGAAGATTTCTTAGAACATCTTTTTGTGGGAACTAACCATCAGTACATGTTATTCTTTACCCAAAAAGGGAAGTGTTTCTGGATGCGTGTTTATGAAATACCGGAAGGAAGTAAAACGTCGAAAGGTCGTGCCATTCAAAACTTGATTAATATTGAGCAAGACGATAAAGTAAAAGCGTTTATTTGTACGCAAGATCTGAAGGATGAAGAATACATTAATAGTAAGTATGTCATCATGGCTACCAAAAAAGGTCAAGTTAAAAAGACGTCTTTGGAGCAGTACTCTCGTCCTAGAACGAATGGTATCAATGCCATTACTATTAAGGAAGATGACGAATTGCTAGAAGCAAAACTAACCACAGGAGAAAGTCAAGTGATGCTGGCATTAAAATCAGGTAAAGCGATTCGTTTTGAGGAAGCTAAAACACGTCCTATGGGAAGAAATGCTTCCGGAGTTCGTGGTATACGCCTGCAAAATGAAACAACCGATGCAGTTATCGGTATGATAGCAGTAGATGACATGGAAAGTGATATCCTCGTAGTTTCAGAAAATGGTTTCGGTAAGCGTTCTAGTTTAGAAGATTATCGTATTACTAATCGTGGTGGTAAAGGCGTTAAAACCATTTCTATCACTGATAAGACCGGTGATTTAGTTGCTATCAAAAACGTTAGTGATGCTGATGACTTGATGATTATTAATAAATCAGGTATTGCGATACGGATGGCTGTTGAAGATCTTCGAGTGATGGGAAGAGCGACACAAGGGGTGAAATTGATCAACCTAAAAGGAAATGATTCTATTGCTGCTGTGGCAAAAGTTATGCACGATGAAGATAGTGTCGACGAAGAAGAAGAATCTACAGGAGAGTTAGCAGATGAGGGCGCTGACACGACAATTGACACACCTCAAGAAGATTAAAGCACTAATAATTAAATAAAAATAAAATGAAACAAATTGTTGTACTGAGTTTAGCGTTTATAATGAGCGTATTCTCATTTGCACAGAAGAAGGAATTAAAAGAAGTAGAAAAGGCTCTTAAAAGTAATAATTTTGCAGATGCAAAATCATTACTGGGATCTGCTGAAGCAATGCTTGGCATGATGGATGACAAAACTAAGGCCAAATTTTATTTCCTAAAAGGGCAAGCATTATATGCAAACGGTACTGGAAGTGATGATGATGTCTCTGACGCTCTTAAAAACTTCAAGCTATTAAGAGATACAGAGAAGGCGAGTGGTAAAATGTTGTATACAACCAAGGTCAATGCAATGAATGCTACCATGACTAATGATTTTATTACCAAAGCACAAAATGCATTGAGTGAAAAAAACTATGAAGTGTCCTACAAGAATTTTGATAACGCTTATAGATCGTCTACTTCTGACACCTTGTATCTTTACAACGCTGCGTTATTAGCAACGTCTAATAAAAGTTATGATACGGCCATTACATTGTTCAATGAACTGCAAGAAATGGGCTATACGGGGATCAGTACCACGTTTAACGCTACTGATAAGGCTTCTGGAGAAGAACAATTATTCCCATCAGCCAGTTTAAGAGATATTTCAGTAAAAATGGGGACGCATTCAGATCCTAAAGATGTTGTAAGCGAATCTAAGGTCGGTGATATTGCTAAAAATATTGCCTTGATTTACATTGAAAAAGGAGAGACAGACAAAGCATTAGCTGCCATTGATAAAGCCAAAGCAACCAATCCAAATGATTTCAATTTGATTCTAGCAGAAGCAAACGTGCGCTACAAACTTGGTCAAACCGAGGAGTATAAAAGTTTAGTTTCTAAAGCGCTAAGCATTAATCCAGACAATGTTGATTTATTATTTAACCTCGGTGTGGTCTCTGCAGAAGGAGGTAATTACGAAGAAGCTAAAAGCTTTTACCTGAGGGCTATTGCCCAAGATGACACCTACAACAGAGCACGAATGAATTTAGTAGCGATGTTATTTGATCAAGTACAGGGCTATGTAGATGAGATGAATAATTTAGGAACTTCAGCAGCCGACGACAAGCGCTATAATGAACTTAATGAGGTTAAAAATGAGACGTATCGTGAAGCTATTCCGTTACTAGAAGGGGTCTTAGTTCACGAGCCTAACAGTTACGATGCTGCTAAAACTTTAATGGAAATATTTAGTGTTTTAGATGATATGCCTAATTTTGAAAAAATGAAAGCAAAGGTAGATACCATGCAAAAAGATGACTAGTTGTTAAGACAATGCAATTAATTAAATACCACCTTAGGGTGGTATTTTTTTGTTTAAATAATTTTTTTGATGACCCGTAATTTATGGGTATGTCTGTTTTTTTCTGCATTGTAAATACCAGAATGGTCTAAACGATCAATGCGTACTTTACCATGAGCATGGATGATGTAATGATCTTTCATGATGATACCAACATGAATTATTTCTCCCTCAGAATTATCAAAAAAAGCCAAATCGCCAGGTTCACTTTCCTCAATAAAACTCAAGGCTTCTCCTTGTCCAGCTTGCATGGCAGCATTTCTTAATAGGTTGTGACCATTTAATTTATAAACCATTTGTGTGAATCCTGAACAATCAATGCCAAACGGTGTTTTTCCACCCCATAAGTAAGGTGTGTTTAAAAACAACAAAGCCGTTGAAATTAGCGCTGTTTTTGGTTGTACTCCAGTAATTTTATTTCCTTGAAAGCTGTGAGAAAGTAAATCTAATCCATTTAAGGTAGCT
>ENA-OWNS01001318-OWNS01001318.1-marine-metagenome-genome-assembly--contig:-NODE-1318-length-10058-cov-10.474401_pt1 | contig 10058 bp, 9 predicted proteins | sample MGYA00238137_ERZ651772 | MGnify/ENA primary metagenome ERZ651772 (study PRJEB26903, sample SAMN06264699) | marine metagenome | isolation source: Columbia River Estuary | place: USA:Columbia River... | reverse complement strand
ATGGTGGGTGATAAGAGACTCGAACTCCTGACATCTTCGGTGTAAACGAAGCGCTCTACCAACTGAGCTAATCACCCTACAAGATGCGGTGTACCCAAGGTTAGAGAAAGCTTCAAGTACCTTTTCACATCAAACTGCATTTTTTTTGGAGCACTAATACAAAATAAGCCACTTATAATTCTAAGTGGCTTATAATTTTCAAAATAATTTTATTAACTTAATGAGCAAGTTGTGCCCCACGTGCACTTTCAGCGCGTTTCGCTGCAGCCGCTTCTTCAGCAACTTCATCCCATTCAATGGACTCAGGAGTTGATATTAGTGCGTGCTTAAGTACTTCACTAACATGACTGACTGGAATAATCTCAAGACCTTCTTTAACATTGTCTGGAATTTCAGGAAGATCTTTCTCATTATCTGCAGGTATTAAAACAACTTTAATACCACCTCTGAGTGCAGCCAATAACTTTTCTTTGAGCCCACCAATTGGTAAAACATTACCTCGAAGCGTAACCTCTCCAGTCATTGCAATGTCTTTCCTAACAGGAATAGCTGTAAGTACAGAAACAATTGAAGTTACCATGCCTACTCCAGCTGATGGTCCATCTTTTGGTGTCGCACCTTCGGGTACATGAACGTGGATATCGATTTTATCAAATTGTGTTGGTTTTACACCTATTTCAGGTGAAATAGAGCGCACAAAAGATGATGCAGCATCTATGCTTTCTTTCATGACATCACCAAGCTTCCCAGTTGTCTTCATTCTACCTTTTCCAGGCAGTTTCAAAGCTTCGATATGTAGAAGCTCACCTCCAACAGAAGTATAAGCTAATCCTGTTACGACTCCAACCTGATCTGTTTCTTCAGCTAATCCATATTTGAATTTTTTAACGCCTAAATATTCACTTAAAGTATCTTTGGAAACAGCAACAGATTTTGTAGAACCTTTAACAATTGATGTTAAAACTTTCCTGCATAGCTTACCAATTTCACGCTCTAAGCTTCTAACCCCAGCTTCACGAGTGTATCGTCTAATAAGCTCTTTCAAACCATCATCACTTAAAGAAAACTCACTTTCTTTAAGTCCATGGTTCTTAATTTGTTTGCCTAGCAAATGCTGCTTAGCAATCTCATGTTTTTCGTCTTCTGTATAACCTGAAAGTGGAATTATTTCCATTCTATCAAGCAAAGGTCCTGGCATATTATAACTATTTGCAGTTGTCAGAAACATTACATTAGATAAATCATACTCAACTTCCATGTAATGATCAGTAAAAGTACTGTTTTGTTCTGGGTCAAGCACTTCAAGCATAGCTGATGCAGGATCACCACGGAAATCCTGTCCCATCTTGTCTATTTCATCTAACAAAATCAATGGATTGTTAGTTTTAGCCTTTTTCATTGCTTGAATAATTTTTCCTGGCATTGAACCAATATAAGTTCTTCTGTGGCCACGAATCTCACTTTCATCTCGAACTCCACCAAGGGATATTCGGATAAACTCGCGCCCCGTAGCCTTCGCAACTGATTTGCCAAGTGATGTCTTCCCGACCCCAGGAGGGCCAACTAAGCACAAAATTGGCCCTTTGATCTTTGCAGACCTTTTCTGGACAGCCAAGTATTCAACTATTCTTTCCTTAACTTTTTCGAGACCATAATGATCTTTATCAAGGATAGTTTGAGCAGCATTTAAGTCTTTTTTAACTCTAGATTTTTTATTCCAAGGTATAGATGTTAACCAGTCAAGATAATTTCGTACAACTGTGGCCTCTGCAGACATTGGTGACATGTTACGCAGTTTTTTCAATTCACCTTCAGCTTTTTCTTTAGCTTCTTTTGAAAATTTAGTATTTCTCACTAATTCTTCTAATTCAGAAGTTTCGTCTTCTCCACCTTCGCCGTCACCTAATTCTTTTTGGATAGCTTTCATTTGCTCATTTAAATAGTACTCACGTTGCGTGCGTTCCATTTGGTTTTTCACACGTGATTTAATCTTTCGTTCCACTTTAAGAACAGACATTTCTCCCTGCATAAGACCATAAATTGCTTCTAGTCTTTCGCCTATATCAAGTGTCTCTAACAATTCTTGTTTTTGATCGACTCTTATTGCTAAGTGGCCGGCGACGGTATCTGCAAGTGCGCCAGCATTATCACTTTCAAGTGCGGTTGCTAAGGCTTCATCTGGCACATTTTTATTCATTTTGGCGTAACGTTCAAATTCTTTTGAAACAGTTCGGGTCAGGGCCTCTATTGCAGCCTCATCATTACGCGTTACCTCGAGGATATCAGCAGATGCTTCAAAAAAATCTTCGTTATCTAAATATTCAGTTATCTGAACACGATCTTGGCCTTCGACTAATACTTTAACAGTCCCATCAGGTAATTTAAGTAACTGCATTACCGTAGCTAATACGCCATTTTGATAAATAGTTTCTGTTGTTGGGTCATCTTCAGATGGGTCGATTTGTGAGGCAAGAATAATTTCTTTGCTATTTTCCATTACAGCTTCGAGAGCACGTACAGATTTTTCTCTGCCTACAAAAAGTGGTACAATCATATTTGGGAAAACAACAATATCTCTTAGTGGTAATACTGGAAAAGAGACGCTTTTGGCATCAGTCATGGTTATTCCTTTATTTTAGCAAAAAACCTAACGCCCCACATTTGCAGCAACGTAAAGTTTTTCCTGTAAGTTACGGTACCTATAATGTGGTTACCGAACATGGAAAGTCAAGCAATTGAACCTAAATTTTTCAAATAATTTCTAATTACTTTAGATAGGTTCAATATCGCCTCTTTCGCGAATCGAATGAAACTCTGCTACGTATGAATCAAGTTTATTTGATGCAATTGCTTGTCTTAGTTCAGACATAAGCACTTGGTAATAATGTAAATTATGCCATGTAAGCAACATGGAACTAATAATCTCTCCTGCTTTATGAACATGATGAAGATATGCTCTACTATAATTTTTGCAACATGGGCATTCACATGATTCATCCAATGGTCTTTGATCGTCTCGATGCCTAGAATTTCGCATATTTACAGCGCCTCTCCTTGTGAGAGCTTGGCCTGTGCGCCCAGATCGACTGGGCAAGACGCAATCAAACATATCAATACCTCGTTGAACAGCTCCCACAATATCGTCTGGTTTACCTACCCCCATCAAATATCGAGGTTTATCTGTTGGCAATTGATTTGGGGCATATTCCAAGACTTCAAACATTAAATCTTGACCCTCGCCAACTGCAAGACCTCCAACTGCATAGCCATCAAAGCCAATATTTGTTAATTTATCAGCACTTTCCGCTCGCATATCTTTAAAAGTAGAGCCCTGCTGAATTCCAAATAATGCATACCCTGGCCTATCTCCAAATGCATCTCTGGAACGTTGCGCCCAACGCATTGATAAATCCATGCTCGATTTTGCTTGTTTTTCAGTAGCAGGAAATGGAGTACATTCATCAAAGGACATTACTATATCTGAGCCAAGCAGTCGTTGAATTTCCATTGAATATTCAGGCGTTAAATTATGTAGAGAACCATCTATATGACTTTTAAACTTAACACCTTCTTCAGTGAGTTTGCGCAAATCAGTTAAGCTCATAACTTGATATCCACCTGAGTCGGTTAGAATTGGACCTTGCCAATTCATAAATTTATGCAAACCACCTAGATTATGAACACGTTCAGCCCCTGGCCTAAGCATTAAATGATATGTATTACCTAGTAATATATCTGCTCCAGTAGCCTTTACGTTCTCTGGCATCATTGCTTTAACAGTTGCAGCAGTTCCCACAGGCATAAACGCAGGTGTACGGATGTCTCCTTTTGGAGTATTTATAACACCAGTACGAGCACGCCCATCTGTTGCGTTGATATTAAATTGGAAACGGTTTGTCATGTCGAGTCACCCTAGACGTTTACTTTTCTATTCCTTATATGATTACTCAAGAATTCCAAGTGAGAAGAATAATGAACGCTTCAAATGATACACAAATGGAAGGTACACCGTTAATTGTACCATCATCTACAGACCATGCATTATATGAACCTATATGTGAAGCATGTAGAACAGTGCACGATCCCGAGATACCAGTTAATATATTTGATCTTGGATTAATATATACAATTGAAATCTCTGATTCTGGCGCTGTTGATGTGAAAATGTCACTCACAGCCCCGGGATGTCCTGTCGCTGGAGAAATGCCTGGTTGGGTTCAAGATGCAATTGAACCTATTCCTGGAGTTCAATCAGTTAATGTTGAACTCATATGGGAGCCTCAGTGGGGTATGGATATGATGTCAGATGAAGCCAGATTAGAGTTAGGCTTCATGTAAATGTTTAATATTCCAGGAAAACAAGCGTTAACAATTACTGAAACTGCCACTGCTCAAATACGCAAGCTAATGGAGCAAGGTAATAAGAAGGGACTACGAGTTGGCGTCAAAAAAGGCGGGTGCGCCGGTATGGAATATACAATGGATTATGTTGATGACATAGATCCAAATGATGAAATAATCACACAAAATGGAGCAACTGTTATGATAGCTCCTATGGCGCAGATGTTCTTATTTGGGACAGAAATTGATTACGAAGTGTCTTTACTTGAAGCAGGCTTTAAATTTAACAACCCAAATGTCTCAGAAGCTTGTGGGTGTGGTGAAAGTATCAAATTTGAAGGCATGTAATATTTAAAAAATTACATGAAAAATTACAATTTTAAAGGTTATAATATGAGAAGACCAACTGCAGCTGGAAACTGGAAGATGAACGGTCTTCGAGAAAATTTTGATGACATATTTCTTATTGATGCAGCATCAAAGCACGTAAATTGTGATGTAATCTTATGTGTTCCCGATACATTAATTAAGGAAATGTCAGAAAGAACAAATAATATTTTTACTGGCAGTCAGAATTGCCATTGTAATAAATCTGGTGCATTTACTGGTGATATTTCTGCAGAAATGATCAAGGATGCTGGGGCAACACACGTCATAGTTGGACATTCTGAGCGACGGGTGAACTATAATGAAAATAACCATCAAATAAGAGAAAAGGCAAACATAGCCCTGAAAAACAAACTTAAGGCGATTGTATGCATTGGCGAAACATTAACAGAGCGAGAAACTGGTGTAACTCTAGATATAGTAAAGCGACAGTTAGTAGATTCATTACCCCTAGAAATATCTGGCGAGACTATAATCGTTGCCTATGAACCTGTTTGGGCAATTGGAACTGGATTAACCCCTTCGATTGAACAAATTAAAGAAGTACATGATTTTATCAGAATTGAATTAGAGAATAACTTTGGTGAAAAGATAGGACAGTCAATAAATATTTTATATGGCGGTTCCATGAATGCAAAAAATGTAGATGAAATATCAGCCATAAAAAATGTTGATGGCGGCCTAGTAGGAGGCGCATCATTGAAAGCTGACAGCTTTATTCCAATAATTAATGCATTAAGCTTAGATTAGTATTAACCAAAAGCATCAGGTTCGCTATCTTTACGAGATTGCATATAAGCCTTCAGCGCTTCATCTATTGATGGATCAATAGGAGGCTGAATGTAGTCGCTTAACATTTTATGCACTTTTTCGTTTGCCAATGTGACCGTGTCTTTTTCGCCATCTTCAGTCCATGTTTCAAAAGGTTTATAATCTAAAACATCACTTCTCCAGAAACTGTTTTTGAAGTTATTTTGAGTATGCTCACACCCTAAGTAATGTCCACCCGGGCCAACTTCTCTTATTGCACCCATTGCCTGGGCATCTTCAGACATATCCACACCTTCAGCTATAGAGTGAAGAACCCCTAATTGGTCTGCATCCATAACAAGTTTTTCAAGACTTGAGACTAATCCACCTTCTAACCAACCTGCAGAATGCAAACAGAAGTTTACACCCCCTAACAATGCAGCATTTAAGGTATTTGCTGTCTCATAAGCAGCTTGGGCATCTGGCAATTTAGATCCACACAATGATCCACCAGATCGGAAAGGCAAGTTTAACCTTCTTGCTAACTGCCCTGCCCCATAGAGAATTTTTGAGGCCTCAGGTGTACCAAAAGTCGGCGCACCTGAATTCATATCAATTGAGGCAACAAATGCACCCATTATTACAGGCGCTCCAGGACGGCAAAGTTGATTATAAGCAACCCCAGCAAGAGCTTCAGCTAAAACTTGCGTCAATGTACCTGCAACAGACACAGGCGCCATTGCACCACCAACAATAAATGGAGAGACAATACATGCTTGATTGTTTTCCGCATAAACCTCCATTGCACCCATCATAATGTCATCAAATACCATTGGAGAATTAATATTTATTAACGATGTCATAACAGTATTATTTTGAACAAAATCTTCGCCGAAAAGTATATTACACATATTTACACTATCTTGAGCATTTTGTGGTGCAGTAACAGATCCCATAAAAGGCTTATCAGTAAGTGTCATGTGTGCGTAAAGCATATCCAAATGACGCTTGTTAACTGCTATATCTGTTGGTTCACATACAGTTCCTCCAGAATGGTGAAGGTATTTTGACATATATGTAAGTTTAACAATTTTGTGAAAATCAGAAATTGTTGCGTAGCGGCGTCCACCTTCTAAATCACGTATAAACGGTGGTCCATAAACTGGAGCCAAAACCATAGTATTTCCACCGATTTCAACATTTTTTTCAGGATTTCTGGCATGCTGAGTAAACTTTGCTGGTGCAGTTTTTATTAATTTTCTTGCTAAACCTCGTGGAATTCTTACTCGATCTCCATCTACATTTGCGCCAGCATTTTTCCAACGTTGTAATGCTTTAGGGTTTTCGGGAAAGTTTACACCAATTTCTTCTAGAACTGTTTCAGCATTAAATTCTATTATTTTAAGTGCTTCTTCATTTAAAACTTCAAAGTTTGGTATATTTCGCTCAATAAATCTTGCCGTTTCAATGACTACTGCAGTTCTTTCTGCACGTCGCGCTGCTCCACCACCGCCACGGACTCTTCTTCGAGTTGTGTTTTGTTCAGCTGTGTCAGACATGATTCTAATCCTTTATAAATTAGGTATTATGATATGTTTGTATTAATAATTATTTAGTTACAAATTCGGCTATTATGTGTCGATGGCGACATTTAATTGGTTAATTAAAAGAATTTCAGAGTATAATTATCCACAAACACTCTTGCGCGGATCTAGACATGCTAATAAACGGCATTCATGACAGATATATCACATGACCGCCTCCTCATTATCGATTTCGGTAGCCAAGTAACTCAGCTCATTGCTCGCCGTTTACGAGAGCTAAATGTCTATTGTGAAATCCATCCATTCAACAATGTTGATTTTACCTTTTTGAAAGAGTTTAATCCAAAAGCCGTAATATTATCAGGTGGACCATCTTCAGTAACTAAGAATGATAGCCCTCGCGCTCCTAAAGAGTTGTTTGGAATGGGCATACCATTATTAGGCATATGCTATGGGCAACAAGTAATGATGCACCAATTAGGTGGCAAAGTTGAAACTGGACATGGTACTGCAGAATTTGGGCGTGCTTTTGTTACACAAAACTCAAATCAATTAAATATACTTGAAGGATGGTTTGAAAGTGGCGATGAACAAGTTTGGATGAGCCATGGAGATCACGTATCTGAAATTGCAGATGGTTTTGAAGTATACGGCACTTCGCCTAACGCACCATTTGCAATAACTGCCGATACAAATCGAAACTTTTATGCAGTCCAATTTCACCCAGAAGTACACCATACGCCTAATGGTGCAAAACTTTATGAAAATTTCATAAAAATAGCAGGCTTTACGGGTGATTGGACAATGGGAGCTTACAGGGAGCAAGCAATTGCTTCCATAAAAGAAACTGTTGGTGATAATCAGGTAATTTGCGGCTTATCAGGTGGTGTAGATAGTTCTGTTGCTGCTGTTTTATTACACGAAGCCATCGGGGATCAATTAACTTGTGTGTTTGTAGATCATGGATTGCTTAGAATGGGTGAAGCAGAAGAAGTGGTCACAATGTTTAGGGATCATTACAATATGAAACTTATTCATGCAGATGAGCAAGAATTATTTCTTGGCCAATTAGATGGACAATCCGATCCTGAAACAAAAAGAAAGATTATTGGTAAATTATTTATCGATGTATTCGATAAGTATGCAAAACCAATTGGTGCAAAATTTTTAGCCCAAGGAACTTTATATCCAGATGTCATAGAAAGTGTTTCTTTTTCAGGAGGACCATCAGTAACTATAAAATCTCACCATAATGTTGGTGGATTGCCTGAGAAAATGGACATGGCACTTGTTGAGCCATTACGCGAATTGTTCAAAGATGAAGTTCGAGAATTAGGAAGAGAGCTTGGTTTACCATCGAGCTTTGTCGGAAGGCATCCCTTCCCAGGTCCAGGTTTGGCTATTCGATGTCCTGGTGAAATTACTCGTGAAAAATTAGAGATACTTCGAAAAGCTGATGCAGTTTACATAGATCAAATCAGAAAACATAATCTGTATGATGATATTTGGCAGGCATTTGTTGCTATTCTCCCTGTGCGCACAGTTGGAGTAATGGGTGATGGACGCACATATGACTTTGCTTGTGCACTTCGCGCAGTTACTTCCGTTGATGGAATGACCGCAGACTATTATCCTTTTTCACATGAGTTTCTTGGAGAAACTGCAACTCGCATTATAAATGAAGTTGAAGGTATCAATCGTGTTACGTACGACATAACATCAAAGCCTCCAGGAACTATTGAGTGGGAATGAGTTAAAAATTAATACATATTTTGTTATTAAACAATAACTTATATTGTATAGTTAAATTATATTTTGTCTAGTTTTTTTTAATAAAATCCATCTTTTGAAAGTTGATAATCAAAAATGAATCAAAACAGTTCACCCAACTTTGCAATCAGACAATTTGTACCTAATGATACAAATAGAGTTATCTTTATTTGGGAACAATGCGACTTGGTTCGTAATTGGAATAATCCAAATTTTGATATACGGCGTAAGTTAAATTTTCAAAAAGAGTTGTTCTTTGTTGGATTGTTGAATGATGAAATTATTGCAACAGCCATGTTTGGATATGATGGACACAGAGGGTGGTTGAATTATTTTGCGGTTCTGCCAAATTTTCAAAAAAGAGGTTTTGGCAAACAACTTATGACATTTGGTGAAATGGCGTTGATAGAAAGAGGATGTCCAAAGCTAAATCTTCAAATTAGAAATGATAATACCAAAGCAATAAATTTTTAACAAAAAGTTGGATACAAAGAAGACGCAACTGTCAGTTTTGGAAAAAGATTAATTGAGGATTAATCTAATAAATACCTATTAAATAATTTTGCTTAGTTTTAAACTTCAATGTTAGAAAGTTGTTAGAAAGTCTGAAAATGGCATAGTAATATCAATGACTTAAAAGGTTGGAACTATTGAGTGGGAGTAAATTCAGTTAATTTTATTATTTAAAAACAATATGTTAAGTGATTATTTCAGTTGCAAACTAGTTACAAAGTAAAAGCTTTTACAGAGCAGTGAAGGCACAAAATTTAAAAGCTAATAATAGTTTGCTTACTAATTTATTGAATGAACGTTTTAGGGTAGAGAAACGTAAAGGGAAGCGAGAGGTACAGGTAGATCCTCACGATTTCAGACATATTAAAGATGAGCAGAATGGCAGTTAATCCAGGATGGGGTAAGGGAGGTAAAAATACCTACTCTATCTGGCTTAATAATTGTTATGATAAAGAGCTAGGTAATAAGGACTTACATAAATTTTATAAGGGCGGAGGAGCGTGCCAGCATAAATGGGTTAGAATTATTTTAGTACAGAAAAAAGATAATAGTGACGAGATCCATGAAATCTGGTATGGAAATGGCCTTGACTATACGATTATAGATCGGGAAAAAGTAGATTGGGTATTCAGTCAGGATATTCAAACTGTTCTCATGACACGTGATCAATATTTAACCAATGATTCTGAAACAGTATTTCATGAGAGTGAGAGTGAGAGATTAATTGCTGGTTACGGATCACAATTCTCAGTA
>ENA-OWNS01001315-OWNS01001315.1-marine-metagenome-genome-assembly--contig:-NODE-1315-length-10090-cov-2.876660_pt1 | contig 10090 bp, 9 predicted proteins | sample MGYA00238137_ERZ651772 | MGnify/ENA primary metagenome ERZ651772 (study PRJEB26903, sample SAMN06264699) | marine metagenome | isolation source: Columbia River Estuary | place: USA:Columbia River Estuary... | reverse complement strand
CTTATGGATGCGACGGAACTGGCGATGCTTCGAAAGGTCTCTGTTTCAATGGGCATCATGCTCGAAAGTGCCTCTCCGAGGTTGTTAGAGAAAGGCATGCCTCACTACGGCTCGCCTGACAAGGACCCGGCGTTAAGACTCGAAACTATTCGTTTAGCAGGGGAAGCTAAAATTCCGTTTACATCCGGTATATTGATTGGCATCGGCGAAACGAGGCGAGAACGAATCGAGTCGTTGCTAACCTTGCGTGCGGCGAATGTTGATAACGGTCATATTCAGGAAATCATTGTTCAGAATTTCAGGGCTAAACCTGAAACTCTAATGGCGAACGCTCCAGAACCTGACCTTAATGAATTGCTATGGACGCTGGCATTAGCTCGAATTATCTTCGGGCCTAAAATGAACATTCAAGCGCCCCCAAATTTAAGCCCAGGGGTCCTCCCGCAGATTGTTGATGCTGGTATTAACGACTGGGGTGGTGTTTCACCCGTCACTCCAGATTTTGTGAATCCTGAAGCACCTTGGCCCCATCTAGCTAATCTCGCGGCCGAAACAGCTAATGCTGGAAAACTTCTTATCGAGCGTCTGGCGATTTATCCTGACTATGCTGTTGACGCAGAGACCTGGCTCGACCCGGACATGCAACCTTTGATACGCAGGGCAATTGATGGCGAAGGCTTCGCTCGTGCTGACACATTCACGTCTGAAACATGGTCCGCAGGTGCAGTCGGTGATCCACCCGAAGCTGATCTTGCCAGAGTGACTAAAATACCCCAGCGAAGAGTCAGTGTTGATCTTGGTGAGATTTTGGAGAAAGCTAAATCTGGTACCGAGTTGGCTGAGCACGAAATTGTTCGCCTGTTCAAAGCCCGGGGAGATGATTTGTCTTATGTTTGTCAGGCGGCAGATGATGTCCGAAAGAAGCTGGCGGGCGATGAGGTCACGTTCTGTGTAAACAGAAATATCAACTACACCAATGTATGTTATTTCAAGTGTCAGTTCTGCGCGTTTTCAAAAGGTAAAATGAGTGAAAACTTGAGGGGGCGACCCTACGATCTTGACCCTGAAGAAATCATGCGTCGTACCAAGGAGGCTTTTGAACGAGGAGCGACGGAAGTTTGTTTACAGGGTGGAATACATCCCGAGTACGATGGCAATACTTATATTGATATTTGCCACAGCATCAAACAGGTGATTCCGGAGATGCATATTCATGCGTTCTCTCCATTGGAGGTCTGGCAGGGAGCACATACCCTGGGATTGGGTTTGTCCGAATACTTGGGTCAACTAAAAGAAGCAGGTCTTGGCACGCTGCCGGGTACCGCAGCGGAAATTTTGGATGATGAAGTGCGTGCGACACTTTGCCCGGACAAGCTAAATTCTGCGCAATGGCTTGAAGTTATGGAAGCTGCCCACGGTCAGGGGTTTAATACAACAGCAACCATCATGTACGGGCATATCGAAAAATACGAGCACGTTGCCCGCCATCTTTTGAAGGTGCGTCGCTTACAGGAAAAAACCAACGGGTTTACTGAGTTTGTTATTCTTCCCTTTATTCACATGGAAGCGCCAATTTATCTGAAAGGTAATGCGAGGCAGGGACCTACTTTTAGAGAGGCTCTGCTCATTCATGCGGTTTCCCGTCTGGTGCTAAACCCTGTGTTCCGAAACATTCAGGCCTCTTGGACAAAGCTTGGTCATGCCGGTGTGACGGCTTGTTTGAATGCAGGGGTGAACGATATTGGCGGAACACTGATGAACGAGACTATCACCCGTGCAGCCGGCGCCAGTCACGGTCAAGAAACAAGTCCGGAAGAAATGGAAAGGATGATTATTGCCGCTGGACGTACTCCTCGCCAGCGGACGACAGATTATGGCGAAGTAAGCGAACTACAGAAGCAGCGCGGTCGAGGCGCGAAGACTTTACTCGAGCCTGAATACACATCGGCGAAAAAATATGATCGAAAGAAGTCCGGAGGTAAAAAGAAAGATCTATATCGACCGGGCCTTGAGTCGAATGGCAAGTTATCGAATTCGTCCAATGATGATCAGGGCGAGGACAAACTTTCCAGTGCTGATATTATTTAGTGAAAATAAGATTTTAGATAGTGACAACACGCTCAGACAACAAACTCCAAAAAACTAGTGCTAGATCGTTAGCAAAAATTGACAAGGATTGAAATCATGCCAGTGCCACAAAGAACAGCGTTAACGCTACCGGACCCAAGAGGGGTTAATCAAACGATAGAGTTGGCGAAATGGGCCGAGGCCGAAGGCTATGACGACCTGTGGTTTGCAGACAGCTCAGGTGTCGACGCGCTAACGACTGCAGCAGCTGTTGCGCTCAACACCAATCGTTGCCGGATAGGCACGGCTATCATTCCTGTGTTTTCAAGAACGCCAGCAGTGTTGGCGTCAACTGCGCACGTGCTACACCAGTTGTCTAACGGACGATTTATTCTTGGCCTGGGTTCGTCTAGTCAAACAATGATGGAGAACTGGCACGGGCTGCAATTTGAGAAACCTCTTTCTAGGGTCAAAGAAACAACCCTGTTGATTAAAAGCATGTTGAAAGGAGAGAAGAGCGACTTTGACGGCACAACAGTAAAGAGTAAAGGTTACCGGCAGCTCCCTTTAGACGAGGGAGCGCAACCGGTGTACATGGCAGCTTTACGTAGCAAGATGCTTGAAACTGCAGCGGAATTTAGCGACGGGGTTATTTTGAATTTGTTCCCGAAAGATTCGCTTCCAAGAATGATGGAACACATAAAAATTGGTGCTGAGCGAGCGGGTAAGAAATTGGAGGATGTTGAAGTTGTTTGTCGACATCAGGTTGTCGTAAGCGACGACAAGGAAAATGCCAGAAATTTCATCCGCCGTGGGTTTGCGCCCTATTACGCAACGCCAGTATACAACGCGTTTTTGGCCTGGTCTGGATATGAAGATGTAGCCAAAGAAATAGCTGAGGGATGGGCGGCAAAAGATCGTGATCGAACGACTGGCGCACTTGATGATAAATTGGTTGATGACATTGCTATTCTGGGTTCTATGGGTGAATGCCACGACCGCATCAGGGAATATGGTGAGATGGGTATTACCACCCATATAATTTCCTGCGTGTCCCCCAAAGATGCCCAGACTACCTATGATGCATTTACCGCGAAGAATTTTAGCTTTTGAGACGTCTAAACAATATCAAGCTGTTGGTTTTGTCAACAAGAGAACTGGCACACAATGAATTCGAAAAACAGAGGATAAAAAAATGAAACTAGGAATACTCAGCGGCTACTCCGGCCGCAATATGGACCTTGGCATAGAGAAGATACAGGCAGCGGAAGATATGGGCTATGAGTCCGTTTGGACCGCAGAAGCCTATGGTTCAGACGCCGTAACACCTGCCGCCTGGATTCTTGCTAACACTAAGAAGATGAAAGTAGGTACTGCAATTATGCAAATGCCTGCGAGAACACCCGCGTGTACGGCAATGACTGCAATGACTTTGAATCAACTGTCCAACGGTAGATTTATTGTTGGTCTTGGTGCCTCTGGACCGCAGGTTGTCGAGGGCTGGCACGGGGTTGCTTATGGCAGACCAATTACCAGAACTCGCGAATACATCGAGATTCTGCGCATGATTATGGCGAGGGAAGGTAAGGCAGAGTACGAGGGTTATCATTATAATTTGCCGTATAATGGTGAAGACGGCACAGGATTAGGAAAGCCGCTCAAGAGTATCTTGCAGGCTGACACTAGCATTCCTATTTATACCGCATCGATTACTAATACGGGACTTGCCACTAGCGCAGAGCTTGCTGATGGTGTTTTCCCTGTGTGGATGAATCCGGATAGATACGATGTATTCGAGCCAAGTATTAGCAAGGGTTTGAAAAAAGCTGACAAGACACTGATGGACTTCGACATCGCGCCATTTGTGACCTGTATTTTAGGTGACGATGTGGATTTCTGTAGAGCACCTGTGAAGGCGAATATGGCGCTTTACATTGGAGGTATGGGTGCCAGAGATAAGAACTTTTACAACGACTACGCGAAGGCGCTAGGTTTTGAAGATGCTGCCATCAAGATTCAGGATTTATTTCTCGCGGGTAAGAAAGATGAAGCGGCAGCGGCTGTGCCAGACGAATTGGTAGACGCCACACATCTTGTTGGTCCAAAAGAGAAAATTGTTGAACGACTGCAGGCTTGGAAATCGGCGGGTGAGAAGGGCCACGTTGGTAATATGTTGATAGGTGCTGGTCAGCGAGAAGCGCTTGAACTTGTCGCCAGCGAAATGCTATAGATTATAGTTAGAAATTGTGGCCAGTAGCGCTGGAGTTCTTCGGCGATACTGGCTAACACCCCTTCAATTGTAATATTTATATGAGTTACACCTTAACTGCCTGTAATGACATTGCAGAAATTGGACAGGAAGCATGGGATGCATGTGCGAATCCTGTATCGTCTCACTACCTGCCTGAACAGGTTCAATTCGATCCTTTTATTTCGTACTCGTTCTTGCACGCTATCGAAAAGAGCCGCTCTGGCGTAGCAGAAACAGGCTGGGCCCCTTACCATCTCTTACTTGAAGATGATGTTGGTAAAGCTGCGGGGGTTGTTCCTATGTATTTGAAAAGCCACTCACAGGGAGAGTATGTTTTTGACTACTCCTGGGCTGATGCATTTGAGCGTGCCGGTGGCAAATATTATCCCAAATTACAAATTGCTGTGCCTTTTACACCAGCAACTGGTCGAAGACTGTTGGTCTCCGACTCGGCGGATGCTGAGTCGATTCAGGAATATCTGCTGGGTGGTGTGACCCAAGTAGCTGAAAAAGTTGGTGTTTCGTCGGTGCACATCACTTACGCCGAAAAAGCGCAGTGGGAAAAGATGGGAGCACTGGGTTTTCTGCAAAGAACGCACCAGCAATTTCATTGGCAGAACCAGCAGTTCTCGAGTTTTGATGATTTTCTTGCGGCGCTTTCGTCGAAGAAAAGAAAAAACATAAAACGAGAACGAAAGGCTGCGCTTGCCGGTGGTGTCGAAATTGAGAGATTAACTGGTTCGAATATCAAGGAGCACCACTGGGATGCTTTCTACAGATTTTACGTTGATACCGGTGGTCGAAAGTGGGGCACGCCATATCTAACCAGAGAGTTTTTCTCGCTCATTGGCGAGACCATGGCTGATAATATTCTGCTTATCATGTGCCATCGAGAAGGGCGCTATGTCGCAGGTGCAATCAATTTTATTGGTGGTGAATGCCTGTTTGGTCGAAACTGGGGGTGCATCGAAGACCATCCTTTTTTACATTTCGAAGTGTGTTACTACCAGGCGATTGAGTTTGCTATCGAAAAGGGCCTAAATCGCGTAGAGGCAGGGGCACAGGGGCAACATAAACTTGCACGGGGTTACTTGCCAACGCATACATACAGCGCCCACTGGATCGTGAATGCTTCCTTCAGAGAAGCTATTTCCCATTTTCTCGATCAGGAAAACCGATATATTGATGAAGAGATTGAGTACCTTGATGAACATTCTCCCTTCCGCCGTTCTTCACCGAGTTAAAAATTGTAGTCAGCCAGTCTTCTTTTTCTATTGAGACTTCCCAGCACCGAGAAACAGACTAGCACCAAGAGCTACAGGTGCTATAGGCGCTATCGCTTTGTTGACCTGATAGTTAAGAAAAGTGGTATGGGTGAAAGCCGCTTAGGCTGAACTAATTAGTGAAGCGTCGCCGGGGTTCTCTTGATGGGCCGACCGTGATGAATCACATGGTTCGGTATTTTGGGCGCTGCCTCTGTACAATTGCATTATCTGAGATAAGTCGTGACCTTGGTGTTGATCCGGTCACATTAGCTGAATTACGTATACTAGGATGTTTCTTCGATATCCTATGGGGAGTAGATATGGCAGGGAAGGAATACTACCTAACAGATGTGTTCGCTGAGGGACCCTACGCGGGCAACAGGCTTGCGACGATAATTGATGCCTCGGACTTGAGTTCCACAGAAATGCAGCGTATCGCTCTCGCCTTTAATTTTGCCGAAACGACTTTTATTTGTGGTGGAAATTTGGAGGATGGTTTTAATGTTCGTATTTTTACACCTGCGGCAGAAATTCCTTTCGCAGGTCACCCAACGCTGGGAACAGCATACCTGCTTCGGCAAGTACTTAAGTATTCTGACGCTCAGGTCGTCAAACTTAACCTAGCGGCAGGGAAGATTCCAGTCACCTTCGGTCGCGACCATGTGTTGTGGATGCAACAGCATCAACCGGTATTTGGCGAGCAACTTGAACATGAGTTTGTTGGCGAGCAGCTTGGTATTGACATAAAAGACTTGAATACGCGTTATCCCTGCCAGTATGTTTCAACGGGTCTGAGGTTCTTGATGATCCCTCTTGTGTCGATCGAAGCGCTAAAACGTGTTTCGGTTGACGTCAATGATTTAGCGCCCTCGGTGTTCCTCTTTGCTGAAGGCGGGTACGATGATGATCAACAAATGTCTGCGAGAATGTTTGCGGCAGAGTTCGGTATCATCGAGGACCCTGCAACCGGAAGCGCGAGTGGTTGTCTTGCCGCATATCTGGCTGAGCACAGATACTTTGGATCATCTGAGATTGATGTAAGAGTTGGTCAGGGTTACGAAGTACAGAGACCTTCGCAGCTTTATCTCCGCGCCAGTAAAGATAGGGAAGGCAAGTTTGATATCAATGTCGGAGGTAGGGTAAACCTCGTCGCTAGGGGGCAGTGGCTGCTGTGAGTATCAAAAATACCTTGCCCAACATTATTCTTGATGAATCAGCAGCAGAGTACCTGCACATTTTGAGAAAATCGGGTTGTCAGGAGGTGTTTGAAGACCACACACGTGTCGAGGAGTGTCCAACCGAATGCAATATACTACTTGCCAGTGCTCCACTTGCGGAGGAATTCCTGCATGCCGGGCATAGTGCGAAATGGATTCAGTCAACCTGGGCGGGAAATGCAAAACTGATTCCCCTGCTCAAACAAGCCGACACCATACTAACTGGTGTTAAAGGCGTGTTTGGACCATTAATAGCAGAATATGTATTCGCTTACCTATTGCCAAAGGTTCGGGGTACAAAACGATTATCTGACGCTCAGGCGGAAAACAAATGGGATAGTGTTGAACCTGATACATTGCAGGGAAAAGAGTTTGTTTTTATTGGTACGGGCTCGATTGGTGCTCACGTAGCAAATGTCGCCCGCGCATTCGGCATGAAGACTGTAGGAGTATCAAGAAGCGGAGTAAGCCTCGATGGTTTTGATCGTATGTATCCGACAGATAAGCTTGATCAAGCCATTCAAACCGCCGACTTTATTTTAGTGTCAGTGCCGGAAACGCCTGCATCTTCACGACTCATTGGAAAGTCGACACTTGCTGCAGTGAAACCCGGGGCCACGCTGATCAATGTTGGGCGTGGCAGTACGCTAGATACCTCTGCAGTCATCGACGCACTAGAGGTTGGTCAGCTGTCGTTGGTTGTTCTTGATGTCTTTGACACGGAGCCTTTGCCAGCGGATAGCCCCTTGTGGGGAACACCCGGCGTGATACTAACACCCCATATCGCAGCGGTGAGTTATCCTCAGATAATAGCTGAGAAGTTTTTGAACAACCTCGTCCGCTACAACCTCGGTGACGAGCTTGCTGACGTGATAGACCCCTTGATTGGTTACTAGCGGTTTGCGTTTTTTAGTCAAGTGCTTTTTTACGAGATTTTGATCTGAATGTTAGAGACGATGTTATGAACGATTTGGAAAAATTGCAGGACCAGTCGCCCCACGCGGCAGCAATAGGATTTGTGCTAACAGGTACTGACGGCCATGCATGTTTGTTTAAAATGCCTTATGCAGAACATCTAATTGGTGATCCGGATACCGGTGTAATTCACGGTGGTGCAATCACTGCCATTTTAGATAATGCGTGTGGCTGGGCGGTTCGAAATCATCCAGACTGGGATAGCGAGTCGAGCATGGCAACGCTGGATTTGAGGATCGACTACATGGAACCGGCGATACCACACCTAGACGTTTTAGTGCGTTCCGAGTGTTTCAAGCTGACCCGTAACATCGCTTTTGTCAAAGGCGTGGCATATCAGAAAGATGTGAACGACCCCATAGCCACCTCGATGGCAACGTTCATGTTAGGCACACCGAATGCACCGAGAGAACAAGAAATCCGGAGCGGTTTATGAAAATACTGCAACAATTGAGAGAGGAGGGGAGATCCGATGACATGCAGGCGCTGGTGGAACACATACCTTATGCGCGTTTCCTCGGTGTTCGGGTAGACCGGAAAAGTGATGAAATGATTACGGTTATGCCTTTTAAAGACTCCCTTGTTGGCAATACTAACCTTCCCGCGATTCACGGTGGTGCCATAGGTGCTCTGTTAGAGTTGACGTCAGTGTTGCAGTTACTGCTGGATACCTCCTGCGAGAAACTGCCGAAAACCGTCGATTTTTCGATTGACTATTTACGCTCGGGCAGGCCGTTGGAAACCTATGGTCGTGCAATTGTTACGCGTCAGGGTCGAAGAGTTGCCAATGTGCGAGCTGAGTTATGGCAGGATGACCCATCGAAATTAATTGCGCTGGGTCATGGCCATTTCCTGTTAGCCCCTGTTTGAAAGTGAACAGCCAAGTGAGCAGTCAGTAAATATGGAGGAGTTCAGAACCATGGTAGATTTGAGCGTTATTCAATGGCTCGATCTTGCTGGTGTGTTTGTCTTTGCTTCCAGTGGCGCGCTTGTGGCTGCTCGGAAACGACTCGATATTTTTGGTTTTGTTGTCGTCGGATTTATTACAGCTGTAGGGGGCGGAACGCTGCGAGACATGTTGGTCAACGTGCCCGTGTTTTGGATTCAGGGATCAATTTATGTCTGGATCACACTGGCGGCTTCGGTGATGACTTTTGGGTTTTCCAGTTTTATTGATCGTCGCAAACAATGGATTGTTTGGTTTGATGCAATAGGGTTGTCAGTTTTTTGCGTGCTCGGAGCCAGTAAAGGGTTGGAGATAACCGGAGACCCTCTCATTTCTGTGATGATGGGTGTGATTTCAGCTGTATTCGGCGGCGTTTTGCGTGACATCGTCTGCAATGAAGTACCGCTTATTTTTCATGGCGAAATTTATGCGACTGCGGCGTTCCTGGGTTCTGTTCTCTTCGTTAGTGCTATGGGCATTGGAATTTCAGAGAGTATTGCCCTTTGGCTTGGTATTGGTGCTGCGATGATGCTTCGATCTGCCGCAGTGATCTGGGGCTGGTCGCTGCCAAAGTCCAGAGGGCTTCACGACTAGTACTGGCTTTTATCACCTCCGGCGCATATTCTTTATCTTCCATAAATTCATGGTGTGAACGCAAACCGGGTGCAAAGCGAAATGCAAAAAGCTCTGCCTGTGGTAACAGTGGATCACGCAAAAATTTTAATCTAATTTGAGGAGTTGAAATGTCAGACGTATATATTGTGGAAGCCTGCCGGAGCCCTAACGGAAAAAGGGGCAAGGGGCTTGCGGGAATGAAACCAGCAGATTTGCTGGGGGCTATTCAGCACGCAGCACTCGAACGTAGTGGTGTCGCGCCTGAAAATATTGGCCAAGTTGTTGGTGGTTGTGTCTCGCAGGTTGGAGAGCAGACATTTAACATTGCTCGTATTGCGTGGCTCTCGCAGGGACTTCCGCTTGAAGTTGCTGCCACCACGATTGATTCACAGTGTGGTTCAAGCCAACAAGCAACCTCGATGGGTGCCTCGATGATCGGTGCTGGTATTGAAGATGTTGTGATGGCGGATGAGGATGAGCTTGCTGAAATTGATGGCATCGGCAAAACAACGGCCAGGAAAATCAGAGATGTTTTAAGTTAATTAAAGAAATCGCAATTAAATTACATTGATTTCCATATAGATTAATCCATAAATACACTATTTTACCTTTTTTCTGTAATAAATCTGTCGTTTTATCCCATAAATCCTTTTTTTCAGAATCGGTAAACTCTTTTTTTCCAAAAGTTGTACGAAATAAATTTCTATGTAAAAATCGTTTTGATAAATCGGATAGAACAGAATCATCTGAAAAT
>ENA-OWNS01001306-OWNS01001306.1-marine-metagenome-genome-assembly--contig:-NODE-1306-length-10121-cov-2.995818_pt1 | contig 10121 bp, 8 predicted proteins | sample MGYA00238137_ERZ651772 | MGnify/ENA primary metagenome ERZ651772 (study PRJEB26903, sample SAMN06264699) | marine metagenome | isolation source: Columbia River Estuary | place: USA:Columbia River Estuary... | reverse complement strand
AAACAGAAAAATAATTCTATTTGCATTTCTATGCTATTTTTTATTTAGAGCTCTAACCTACATATTATAATAATGAATAAAATAACTTACCTACTTTTAGTAACATCAATTGCTCATTCTCAGATTAACCCAAACAATATAGAAATCGTAAGAGATCAATTTGGGGTTCCTCATATTTATGCTCAAACAGATGCTGAGGTTGCATATGGACTTGCATGGGCAAATGCTGAAGACGACTTTACAACAATACAAGAAGCTTATTTGGCAGGAAACGCAATGCTATCTAACCATATTGGCCTTAAAGGTGCGGCAGCTGATTTTATAACTCAGTTTATTGGCTCAAAGAGTCTAATTGAAGAAAAAATTGGAAATATTTCTGAAGATTATATGGGAGTAGTAGAGGGATATTCTCAGGGCTTAAATGCATACGCTAGAAATAATCCCAATAAAGTACTCTACAAAAAACTCTTTCCAATTACTCCAAAAAAAATGTTGATGTATAGTCAACTTCAACTTTTCATTTCAAATGAAGGAGCATATTGGGCTGGTAGGATATTGAATAATGACACACAAGATGGTTTTTTAGATCAGAACTTGACTGGATCAAATGTTATTGCAATGAACAGCAGTAAAACAAAATCTGGCGAAACTTTTTTAGCTATTAACACTCATCAACCTCTTGAAGGTCCTACATCATGGTATGAAGTTCACTTGAATAGCGAGGAAGGAACTAATATTATTGGTACTATGTATCCAGGGACACCTAATATATTAATTGGCGTAAATGAACATCTTGGATGGTCTCACACAGTCAACTACCCAGATAAAACTGATGTGTTTAAACTAAAAATGAAAAACAAGAGAAAATATATTGTTGATGAAGAGGAATATGAACTAGAAAAATTGAAAGCAAAAATCACTATAAAAGTTCTAGGTATTCCGATTAAAATAAATCGAAAGTATTTTAAGAGTATTTATGGCCCAACATTAAAAAACAAATCCGGATATTATTCAATTAGAACCCCTTCACTATTTAATATAAAAGCTCTAGAACAATGGTGGAGAATGGGAAAGTCAAAGAACTTTAGCGAGTTCTATAATACTTTAAAGATGACACAATTACCAGGATTTAATATTGGCTATGCAGATAAGTATGACACTATATTTTATATGTCAAATGGTATAATTCCAAAAAGAGCTGAAGGATATAATTGGAAAGGAATTGTTCCAGGAGATACTAAAAAAACTTTATGGACAGAGTATCATGACATTGAGGATCTTCCTCAGGTAATTCAGCCAGATGCTGGTTTTATTTACAATGCAAATCACTCCCCTTTTAAATCAACATCAGCAGATGAGAACCCAAATGAAAAAAATTACAATGAAAATATGGGATATGAGACATACGATAACAATAGATCAACTAGATTAATTGAATTAATCGAAAGCTATGATAAAGTTTCATATGAAGACTTTAAAGATATTAAATACGATAATTCATTTCCATCAAAGTTCAACTATAATTTCATGGATATAAGTATTATTGAGACATTAAAACTTCAAGCAGAAAATGATTTGTTTGAATTACTTGATATTATTCAGAAATGGGACAGAAAGACAGACATTGACTCTCAAGGTGCTGGAATTTATGGGGTTTTATATTATCAACTTGTAAGGAATTATAGAAGTGAAATTCAAAAAAACAATAAAACTGTAAGTAAAGAAATACTTCTTTCAGCATTGGCAGACACAAAGGCATATATAATTAATAATTTTGGGTCAATTAAAATAACTCTTGGAGACTTCCAAAAGCTAGTTAGAGGTGACAAAGAATTACCAATTTGGGGACTGCCTGATGTTATAACTGCAATGTCATCAAGGCCATACAAAGACGGTAAACATAAGGTTACTCAAGGAGAATCTTATATTGGACTTGTAAGATTTAATGAAAATGGTCCTATTCTAGAAAGTATTATATCTTTTGGAAACTCTGATAATCCCGATTCAGATCATTATACTGACCAGATGGAAAAATACTCAAAATTCCAGACTAAGAAGATGACTTTTGATAGAGATATAATTTATAAAGAAGCTAAGAAAATTTATAACCCAAACTAGTTAATATTTAGAGCCTCATCATAAATCTTCTCATACAATGGGATTACTTTTTTAATATCATATTTTTTTGCATTCTCAAAAGCTTGTGTTCTATATTTTTTCTCCAGTGAGTTATCTGTTAAAATTTTTATTGCATTTTGGGCCATAGAATCAATATCACCAACATCACTAGTATATCCTGAATTACCATTTATATTCAAGTCCTTTAAGCCTCCTGCATTTGACGATACAACAGGCACCTTAAGTGCCATTGCTTCAAGAGCAGCAAGTCCAAAACTTTCTTTTTCAGATGGTAATAAAAATAAATCAGATGAACATAAAATTTCATCAACCTGATTTGTTTTACCTAAGAAGATAACTTTGTTTTTTAAATTATGTTTTCTAAGAAATTCTTTTGCTTTTTTCTTGTCGGGACCATCCCCTACCATTATCAATTTTGAATTGATTTTTTCATTAATTTTTTGGAAGATTTTGAGAACATCCAAAATTCTTTTCAATGGTCTAAAATTACTAACATGGATAATAATTTTCTCATCTCCATCTGCTATCATATTTCTTTCACACAGGTTGTGTTTTTTATCATACTTATCTATATCAATGAAATTTGGAATTACTTTAATCTCTCTCTTTATTCCAAAAAATTCTCTTGTATCTTCCATTAAACTTTTTGAAACACATGTTACTATATCTGATTTGTTGATACTAAATGTAACTGCAGGTTTATAGAAAGGATGATTACCAACTAATGTTATATCAGTACCATGAAGAGTAGTAACAATTGGTATCTTATAACCATTTTCATTTAAAATTTTCTTTGCCATGTACGCAGCATAAGCATGAGGAATTGCATAGTGAACATGTAGAACATCTATTTCATGCTTAGAAATGACATCAAATAACTTACTAGACAATGCAAGCTCATATGGTTCGTATTTAAATAAAGGATAATCAGGAACATTCACCTCATGATAATGAAGATTAGATGATAGTGCATCAAGCCTAACAGGCTGGCTATAGGTTATAAAGTGTACTTCATGACCTTTTTTAGACAATTCAATACCAAGTTCTGTTGCAACAACTCCTGATCCACCAAAGGTTGGATAACATACTACTCCAATTTTCATTTTGAATCTATTAATGATTTATAAACAATCTCCTGAGCTCTAGTTCTAATATTACTAGTTTGTAGTAATGTGTTTTCTCTAGTAGGATAGGTTCTGTTTGAAAGAAATACAAAAATTATTTCTTCGTCTGGATCTGCCCAGGCTATTGAACCTGTATATCCATAATGCCCAAAACTATTCTTTGAAACACCACCAAAAGTTGAGCCGTGTTTACCTTCAATTTGAGGCTTATCAAACCCCACCCCACTCCTGTTATCTTTATCACAGTAATAACAGTAGTTAAAAGTATCAAATGAATTTTCAGAAAATAATCTTTGATTATTATATGTACCTTTTTGAATCATAGTCTGCAGTACTATAGCTACTTCATAAGCGTTAGAAAATAATCCAGCATGACCAGAAACTCCTCCTAACATTGCAGCACCTTCATCATGAACATAGCCATGTAGTTTAGAATATCTAAAAAAATTATCTCTCTCACTAGGAACAATTTCATCTAGACTAATACTTTCAAAAGGATTAAACATTGTTCTTTTTAATCCTAAAGTTTTAAAAATCCTCTGATGTGTTAAAACATTAAGGGGTTTATTGTAAATATCTTCAAACCAAAATTTTAAAAAATAAAATGGTAAATCTGAATATTTATATTCAAGATTTTCTCTTAATTCACTACCTAAAATTGATTTAAATATTTTCTCTCTGTAATTTGACTTAAGGAATAAGTTTTCTGAAACTGGAGTTAAAAAGGTAGATTTCGAATTTGATTTATAGAATCTTGATTTAGGCTTATCCTTTCTATTTAAAGTTTCTTCGTAGAAGGGTATCCATGGTCTCAATTTAGCATAATGAGACAGCATTTCTTTTAATGAAATACCTCCTTTGTCTTTTAGTTTTATTTTCGGAAAAAGTTCTGCTAAATTTGTATCAAGAGATAATTTGCCCTTATCGTATTCTTGAAGAACAAGAGGCATCGTAGCTAGTATTTTTGTGATTGATGATAGATCAAATACATGATTGTTCTCTAGCTTGTTTACCTTCTCATAGGTGTGATAACCAAAACTTTTATTATAAACAATTTTACCCTTTCTTGAAACCAGCATTTGAATTCCGGGTGTCATCATAGAATCAATTGCATTTTTTGCTATTGAATCTAGATAAGATAATTTACTTTCATCAAAACCTTCATAAGATGGACGAGAATAACCAATTATATTTTTTCTATTAACTGTTAATCCATGATTGACACTAAAGAAATTATTAGAGACAGGAATTTTTCCTTTAAAAGATCTAATACCATATAATAAATCAGCTAAAATTTCTTGTGAGATCATGTTATTTTGATATCCTATCACTATAGACTCAAAATCATCAACAGATCTAAATGAATTTAAACTATAAGGATTTAGAAATAGGTTTAGTACTACATTATTATTCTTACTAATCTTATTAATTTTCTCAACTACATTTTTAGGAATAATATTAGAAGCATAGGGACTACTACTTGAGCCATGATATGATATGACGATTCCATCATATTTTGATTTTAGATAAAGAGGTGTTAGATCTTCATCTGCATAAGCATCTACATCCAAATATTTACTCATTTTATTGAATAGAGGCTCTCCATTATCATTTTCCCCAAATGCAACATGTAAATATTTTTTACCACTAGATAATGGTAAAAAACCCTTAGTATTCTTCACTAAAGTAATTGCAGAACTCAAAGCTTTAGAATATAGAAGAGTGTCTTTTGATGTATTAACCTTAGATAAAATATTTTTAGTAGAAATATTTTTAAATTTTTTAAGGTTTGATTTAGCCTTAAGAGATAGAATCTTTTTAACAGAACTTGATAATCGTGATTCTGAGATTTTACCTTTTTTATATGATTCTGAAATAAGTTTAACACCTTGAGAAACATTTGTTGACATTAAAATAATATCATTACCAACCTCAAAAGCCCTTAGATCAACATTAACATTAGGATCCTGAAGAACACCTTTCATATCAAGAGCGTCTGTTATAGTGATTCCTTTAAAGTTGTAATCATCTCTTAGAAGATTATTTACAGTTTTATATGATAAAGAAGAAGGATATTTTTTGTCTAATGCAGGAACACTAAGGTGAGCTAGCATAATAGATTGAGCTAATCCATCTTGAATTAGTCTTTTAAAAGGATACAACTCAACATTATTTAATCTTTTAATATTGCCGTTAATAACAGGAAGTGTTTTATGGGAATCTTTATCAGTATCTCCATGACCAGGAAAGTGTTTAATAGAGGTAAATACTCCAGCTTCTTTATGACCTTCTATGTAAGCTTTAGCCTTTTCATAGACATTATTAGGGTCTTCCCCGAAAGATCTATTACCAATAATTGGATTTTTTGAATTGTTATTTACATCAACTGATGGAGAAAAATTATAATGAATACCAAGAGCTTTGTTTTGTTCAGCCATTCTTTTTGAAATATCTCTGACAAGTAAGTTATCCTGGATTGCACCAAGAGTCATATTCCAAGGATGAGCAAAAACATCAGATAATCTTTGAGATGGCCCCCACTCAGCATCCATAGTTACCAGAAGAGGTGTTTTAGCTAAAGATTGGAATCTGTTTAACCATTCTATATGAGTATTTGTTGTTCCAATAGAAAATATCAATCCCCCTATTTTATCTTCCTCAACTAGCTTTCGAATAGTATCAAAATCAGATTGCTCTGGAGATACCCAATTAATAAACAATTGGGAAACCTTTTCCTCTAAAGAAAGAGAAGTATATATACTATCCACCCATTTTTTTTCTGAATAATTTAAATCAGAATATAAATCCTGGGAGAAAACAAAAGAAATATTTAATATTAAAACTAAGGCTACTCTTAACATTTTAAATAAATTTTGAAAGCCAAGAAGAACTTATTTTTAATTCAAAATCACTTAATAGTTCTTTTTTGGTTTTTACAGTTGTATTGAAGATAACAGTTTCAGTTGAAAAAGTTCTATTTTTAATTTTATTTTTTAAGTCCCTTAAATTAATTGATTTTATTTCACTTTCTGATCTATAATTAACAGTTAATCTATCAATTAGATCTACATTAATTGTACCTGAAATATCATTGACTAGTTGAAGAGAATAATCAATTGAACATCCTCCAATTGGGTTAAATTTTTCATTTACCGCAATAATTAGGAATCGTTTATCTTTTATCAAAAAAGCAGCCTGAAGATCATTTCCATGAGCTTTCCAGTTATTTAAAAATAGAGATGTCTTATCTTCGATTATTTTAATTTCAGATTGATTAAAATCTCTACTTGATTGATATATCCAAATTCTAGAATCTTCGGGAAGTATTTTAAAATCTACAATCATAAATCTTCAGCTTTTTCAATCATTTGAGCTATATCAAGTACATCAATTTCTTTATTTCTAGAAGTCATTCCATCATTCATCATTGTGTTACAAAAAGGACAACTTACAGCGACTATTTTTGAGTCGGTCTTAATTGCCTCGTCAGATCTTTTTATATTAATGTCTTGGCTTCCTTTCTCAGGCTCTTTAAACATTTGCGCACCACCTGCTCCACAACATAATGATTTTGATTTACAGCTTTTCATTTCAACCAATTCAGCATCAAGTTTATTTATGACTTCTCTTGGGGCTTCATATATACCATTGGCTCTACCTAGATAACAGGGGTCATGATATGTAATTTTTTTACCCTTGTAATATCCACCTGAAATACTTATTTTATTATCCTTAATAAGGTTATTTATAAATGTAGTGTGATGGATAACTTTATAATTACCTCCAAGCTCTGGATACTCATTTTTTATTGTATTGAAACAATGAGGGCAAGTTGTAATAATATTCTTAACATCATAAGAATTTAATATCTCAATATTTGAAATTGCTTTCATTTGAAAAAGGAATTCATTTCCAGACCTTTTGGCTGGATCTCCAGTACAAGACTCTTCTTTACCTAGAATTGCATAAGAAATATTCGCTTTATTTAAAATTTTTACAAAAGCCTTTGTTACTTTTTTTGACCTATCATCAAAGCTCCCAGCACATCCAATCCAAAAAAGATACTCTGGACTTTCTCCTCTCAATTTTAATTCAGATAAAATAGGTACTTTCATGTTAATTATTTATTTGACTCTTCATCATCAAACACCTCGATAGTTACAGTTTTTTCAATAAGATCAGTAAACTTACCATTATATCTTGTTGCTTTTACAAGATGATTATCAATCCAATGATAGTTTCCCCCTCTTGGTTTACCCATAAGTAAACTGTGATATTTAAAACCATTATCCTTTAGCCATTTCTCAGTGACTTCTCTATGTGATTCTATTCTAGCAGTAAAAAAACATATCATATGCCCTTTATCATACCAATTATTAATAGTCTCAAGAGCATCAGGATAAAGCTCTGCAGTCACCATTCTTTCTGGCTCTTCATTTGGAACATCGTCGCAAATAGTTCCATCTATATCTATTAAATAATTTTTTATACCCTCGGGAAGAATTGGACTAACAGTTTCTCCTTTTTCAATCTTTTCGTGTAGATAGTTTTCTACTTCTTCTTTTTTCATATTTTATGTTTCTTGTATCCACAACTCCCTATCCTGTTGATTGTATGGCCATGGAGCACCATTATTTTCAATGTTGTTCATCATATTATTTAAATCCGGATGAGCGGATGACTCTTCCATTATTAAGTATTGTCTCATGTCCATTATAATAGACAAAGGATCAATATTAATTGGACAAGCTTCAACACATGCGTTACAGGAAGTACATGCCCAAAGCTCTTCTTTTGATATATAATTATCTAATAATCTATCTCCATCATCTATAAACTCTCCTTTATTTTTTGATATATTTTTTGAAACTTTCTCTAATCTATCTCTTGTATCCATCATAATTTTTCTTGGAGAAAGTTTTTTTCCTGTAAGGTTTGCAGGACATTCGCTTGTACATCTTCCACATTCAGTACATGAATAGGCGTTCATCAGCTGAACCCAATTTAAATCAAGAACATCTGATGCTCCAAATTTATCAATATTCTGATTATTCTTAGTTGCTTTTTCGGGATAGAACATTAGAAGAACTTCATTTTTAACTGATTCTAAAACATTAAATTTTCCTTTCTCCTCAAGATTAGCAAAATATGTGTTTGGGAATGCAAGTAAAATATGAAGATGCTTTGAGTAATATAAATAATTTAGAAAAAAGAAAATCCCTATTATATGCGACCACCAAAATATTCTTTCTAATTGATAAACAGTAGACGTAGTAAACGAGTCAAACAAAGGAACTAGAAAAGTTGAAACAGGAAAGGATCCAGCTACATAGTAATTCTCATAATTTCTCTCCTGAAGAATTAGATCAGTAGCATTCATAGATAAAAATAATAGCATTAAGACCACTTCAAAGTATAGAATATTATCAGCATCAAATTTTGGCCACCCTTTCATTTCACTACTTAAAAACCTTTTAATCTTGACAATGTTTCTTCTTGTCCAAAAGACAATCACTGAAATTAGAACTAGTAATGCAAGAATCTCAAAAGAAGCAATTAGAAAATTATAGACAGAAGTATTGAAAATTTTTGAAAAGAACCTATGTGATCCTGTTAGACCATCAATTATGATTTCTAAAATTTCAATATTAATTATTATAAATCCAACATAAACTATTACATGTAATATTCCAGAAATTGGCTTAGTGACCATTTTTGATTGACCTAAAGCAATCCTAATCATATTTAAAAGTCTTTTACCAGGATTATCTCTTCTTTTAACTGGTTTACCAAGCTTAATTACTCTGATTAATTTATTGATATTTAGAGAGAAAAATCCAATTGAAATTATCAATAGAAAACTAAAAATTATATTAGGCAGTGTAATGATCATCTATTTTCTTCCAAAAATTGAGAAATGAACATATTTTTTTGGATTTGTTTTTATATCACTAATTAATGAATTTAAATTCTCAATAGATGAATTCAGATTTTTATAGACATCATCTTTACTAATCAACTTACCTAGACTTGAATTATCAGAGTTAAGATTACTAACAATTGAATTTATACCATCTACTGACTTTTCTAAATTAGACAACACACTAGTTAAACCAAAATCATTTAACTCTTTGGATACGTTTGAAAGATTACTACTAATAGATTCTATGTTATCTATTGAATTATTAATTTGATTATTTTTCTCTGTGAGTGTTTTCTCTATAATCAATGATGAATTATTAATAGCTCTAACAGCTGAGGTTAAAATGTTCAATGATTCTTTAATATCATTTTGAGTTTCTTTATTTAAAACATAAGATGCCCCCGTAAAGATTGAATCAACACTTGTTAGAGTGCTTTCTAATTTTCTTTGAAGAGGTTCTATTTGTCTATTAATAAGTTCTGTAAGACCAGGTCTAATATTAGACTTAAGAGTGTCACCAGATTTAACAACTAATCCTTTTTCAAAAACAGGTTCAATAGCTATAGCTAAACCTCCTAGTACTCCAGTTTCATATATTGTTGCAGAACTATTAGATGAGAAATTTATTTTATCTTTTACTTTTAGAGTTACAACTATTTTAGTTGAATTTGGAAGAAAATCAAGAGCTGTAACGTTCCCAATCGAGAGACCATTTATCATAACGTTTGCTCCAACCAATAAACCATCTACTTCATCATAAACTGCATAAACAGTTTTCTGCCTATCTAGAAGTGAAGTTCCCTTTAGATAATTAAATCCGAAAATGAATAAAAGAATTGTCGTTAAGACAAAAATTGCAGCTTTAATTTCTTTTGATAGATTCAAGGTAGTTTTGGTTTATAATGTAAAAATAAGAATAATTTGATTAGTCAAAA
>ENA-OWNS01001303-OWNS01001303.1-marine-metagenome-genome-assembly--contig:-NODE-1303-length-10125-cov-3.864252_pt1 | contig 10125 bp, 6 predicted proteins | sample MGYA00238137_ERZ651772 | MGnify/ENA primary metagenome ERZ651772 (study PRJEB26903, sample SAMN06264699) | marine metagenome | isolation source: Columbia River Estuary | place: USA:Columbia River Estuary... | reverse complement strand
CCTCAAATCGAAGAGCCAGCGGAAATCCTTTTAATTCCAAAGCACAAGTATTCTTAGGTAAATTAATGTAACGCAAAGTTTCATAAGAATTAAAACGATTACACTATAATAGTATAACCGTTTTATTGTTTTAGTAGATAACTCATTCGAAATATCGAACATTAATTTTTACAACAAGAGACTTAATTAACACTCATCACATAATGACTCTTATTATGAAAAGTTGAACTAATGTGATCTTGACTTTCCCACACATTTAATTCAAATTTAAAGTACGACTGCATCTTTTAACATTTAAATAGAGTGTTGATTTTTTAAGATAATATGAGTAAATTGTAGCTTTAATTGATGGTGAAATTAAATTTAGAGTTAATGATGCTTGGGATTCATATTTTGGAGATAGTGGCGCAGATGGAACTTTAGATGCTGGAGGTGACAACATAACTGTAACAGCTGGTAATTATAGAATTAAACTAAATTTAATGGATAATACATACCAATTAAATCAATTATAAAATTTCCATTTATTAATAAATAAAGGCTATTCTATTTAACAGTCCTTTTTAAGTTAAGTTTTATGAAAAAGAAAATACTACTTTTATTTTTACTTGTAAACACAGGTTTATTTGCACAACAACAAAACATAACTTACACAGTTTCTCCAACTATTTTTGAAGAAACAGAAAACATTACAATTACTGTAGATGGTTCTAGTTTAAATGAAGCTACTTGGGGAGTTACAGATAACTCACTTTATATTTGGGCTTGGTCTTTTGATGTTAATCTTCAAAACATAGAAGACTGTCCAACAAATGGCGAGTGGACAAATTCTAGCGAAAGCAATAAGTTTACATACAATAGCGGAAACGATACTTATACAATGTCCTTTGTTCCAACAACTTTTTATGATAGAACAGGAATAGGTAGAATTGGCTTTTTAATTAAAGCTAAAGATGGAACTGGAGATAAAAAATCACAAGATATTTTGGTAGATGTAGGCGCTTTTCAGGTTATTCAAAATGCTCCTGATTCAAATTCTACTACAATAATAAATTTAGGAGAAAATTTATCTATTCAAGCGACTAACACTAGTGGAAATGCAACTTATGTTCTTAAATCTAATGGTATAACATTAAATACTCAAACCAATATTTCTAACTACAATTATACACATACTAATATTTCAAATAATCAAAATTATAATTTAGAAGTTACACAAAACGGAACAACAATAACTAAAAATTTTAATCTTTTAATTAATCCAGGCAGCAACTTTGATATAATGCCAACAACGTATCAAGACGGAATTACATATATAGATAACAACACAGCTATATTAGTACTCGATGCTACAGGAAAAGACTTTACATATCTAGCTGGTAGTTTTAATAATTGGCAACCAGATATTAGTTATGCTATGAAGAAAGATCAAACTAGAAATAATAAATTTTGGATTGAATTAAATGGATTAACACCTGGACAAATTGAAACTTACCAATATTGGGTTGTTGATAATTCACCACCAAGAAATTCTCCAAAACTGGTTAAAACAGCAGATCCATACTCAACTTTAGTATTGTCTCCTTTTGACGATCCTTTGATTCCAGCTTCATCTTATCCTAATATTCCTGTATATCCTGCTGGACAATTAAGAGAGGTTACAGTTTTACAAACAGGGCAAACGCCATACAATTGGCAAGTCACTAATTTTCAAAAACCTAAAAAAGAAGACTTAGTAATTTATGAAGTTCTAATTAGAGATTTTGATAAAAATGGTGATGGGGGAAGAAACTTTCAGCAATTAATAGATAGAATAGACTACTTTAAAAACCTTAATGTTAATGCCATACAACTTATGCCGATTATGGAATATGAAGGTAATGAAAGTTGGGGATATAATACGTCTTTTCATTTAGCTTTAGATAAGTATTATGGTACAGAAGACAAGTTTAAAGAGTTTGTAGATTTATGTCATCAAAATGGTATAGCAGTTGTTTTAGACCTTGCGTTGAATCATGCATTTGGAAGTAACCCAATGGTACGTTTATGGATGAATGATTTTGATGATGATGGTTGGGGAGAACCAAATAGTGTTAATCCTTATTTTAATGAAATTGCGACGCATAGCTATAGTGTAGGATCAGATTTTGACCACTCTAACCCAAGAACTAAAGATTATACTAAACGTGTAATAGACCGTTGGGTTAACGACTTTAAAATCGATGGGTTCAGATGGGATTTAACAAAAGGGTTTACACAACAATGTACAGCAAATGATGAAAGTTGCACCAATAGTTATCGTTCTGATAGAGTTGCCATTTTAAAAGAATATGCAGACCATTCATGGAGTTTAGATCCAGACCATTATGTTATTTTTGAACATTTAGGTGATAACGAAGAAGAAAAAGAATGGGCAGATTATAGAGTTAATGAAGGTAAAGGTATTATGCTTTGGGGAAAGATGAATAATCCTTACAATCAACTAACTATGGGCTATAGTTCTGGAACAGATATTTCTGGTATGGGACATAATAGTAGAGGTTTTAACGAGCCAAGATTAGTGGGTTACCCAGAAAGTCATGACGAAGAGAGATTGATGTATAAGAATTTGGAATTTGGAAATAGCAGTAACTCAAGTCACGACGTTACAGACTTAAATACTTCTATAAAAAGAATGTCTGCTTTAGGTGCTGTATCGTTAACCATTCCTGGTCCAAAAATGATTTGGCATTTTACCGAATTAGGTATGGAAAACTCTATTTACACTTGTAGTGATGGAAGTGTAAACACACCAAGTGATGCTGCTACTGGCGACTGTAAATTAGACACAAAACCACAACCACAATGGGACAATAATTGGTTAGCAAACGCAGATAGAAGTCAAGTTTATAACGATTGGTCAAGATTAAATGACCTAAAAGTAAACGAGGCAGTTTTTGAAGGTGATTACGCCATTACTTCAGGGAATTTAACCCCAAAAATCTACATATTTGATAATACAATTCCAGCAACCGAACTTAAAAATGTTGTAATTCTTGCAAATTTTGATGTTACTACACAAAATGTAGTACCAGATTTTCCTTATACAGGTACTTGGTATGACTTAATGGATGATACTTACAATACGTCAATTAATGTAACAAACACATCAAGTCCAATCACTATTCCAGCAGGAGAGTTTAAAATTTATGGTAATGCAGTACCGCAAACTTTAAGCAATACGGAAGCTGATATTGCAGATACTTTTAAATTATATCCAAATCCTGCTTTAAGTTCATTTAAAATAAATAAACCAGTTAATAAAATTTCAATTTTTGACATTACAGGAAAACTAATATTAAGTTTTAAAGAAGAATTACAGGCGAATACAGATTTTAATGTTTCAAAATTATCCAAAGGTATTTATGTAGTAAAATTTGAATCTGGTAATAATTCAATAATTAAAAAATTAATAATAAAATAATATGAAACAACTTTACTTTTTATTTTTTGTTGCATTAACTTTAAGTTTAAATGCACAAACAACTATTAATTATCCACAACGAGTTGCCAACTATAATGCTTTTTTTACCGATAGTGGTGGTAATTTTGATAATGGAACAGATGAATTTGGAATGTGGGCTAATGGAGGTAGTCTGAATGGACAATCTGTAGGTTGGAGGAATTTCACCCAAGATGGAACCACAACAGGTACAGCATCTACTATGGCAATAGGAGATAGTTTTACAATTACAGTTTCTGCTACACAAGCATCTTTTGGGCAAATAGGAATAGCATTATTATCTAGTCCTACAACAACTTCTTCATGGGCTGATAGAATAAATAATTATGCTCTACAAGTTAACTTAAATGGAAATGGAGGAGCTAACGATCCTTGGGAAGTTGTTTCTACTGGAGGAACTGTAAACGCTTCAACTATTGGCGGATCTACAGCATACGCAGATTTCACATTTACATTTACACTTACTACTGCTTCTGCTATGACCGTTTCAATAAATAATGGAGCTGAAACTTTTAATGTTACATTAAACAACCAAAATATAACTGGTTATTCTGTATATTTTGCTGATGATTGGAATGGAATAGCAAATAGTAATATTTATTGGAAACCAAATACAGAGTATACTTATGCTGCTTTAAGTGTTGAAGATCAAGAATTAAAACAACACATTAGCTTGTTTCCTAATCCTGCCAACGAATACATTAAAGTGAATACTTCTTTAAAGTCTTTAAAAATTTATGATTTACAAGGTAAATTAATTAAAACTTTTACAGGCGATTTTAATAAGGGTGAAACGCTTAATATAGAAAATATTTCAAAAGGATTATATTTGGTACAAATAGAAAACAAAATAAGTGCCAAAAAATTAATTATTAACTAACCTAAAAATCATGAAAAAAAATTATTTTTTAGCAATGCTATGCGTAGCATTTACCTCTGCAATAAGTTTTGCTCAATTAGGTACTACAACTTTTAACACAGCTACAGATGTTGGAAGCAGCTATAATACTGCTACTTGGACTGATGGCAGTAATTTAGGTACTGGTTTTGGCAGTTGGACTTTGACTAAAAGTGCTAATAATTCAGGACGATATATTGGTGATTCTGGGCAAGGCCTTAATAGTTTTGCACTTTTCTCTGAATTTAATGGAAATTTTTCAGCTGCTGAAAGAAGCTTATCTTCAGATTTAAAAAAGGGTGAAACTATTTCTGTTAACCTAGGACATACTCCAACAATAAATGGAGAAGTATTTCTTCAGCTTTTAGATGATGGTGTTGCTGTTTTTACATTGAAATTTGCGGGAGGAGATGATAGATGGAGGATAAATGATGGAGGTAGTGATTTTGATAGTGGGCAACTTTATTCTGCAGAGTCAAGCCTAGCTTTTACATTTTCTTATAATGATGATGGAACATATTCTTATACTTTTGGTACTGGGTCTGGAAATAATTTTAATGCTGCAAATACAATTTCGGGTATAAATAGCATAAAATTTCAATCTACAAATCAAGGTGGTGGTCAAAATTTTGGTTTTAATAACTTATCAATTGATAGTAAATACACAATAACAGGTAACAGTACAGTTGCATCTGATGCAGATATAACCTTACCTTATTTAACGGTAGAGTCTGGGAGTACAGTAAACATTGGGACAACAAGTGGGGTTTTAGTTTCTGGAAATTTAGATAATAGTGGTGAATTAAATATAGCTTCGGGTTCTTCTTTAATAATCAATGGTACTTCAACCGGGACCGGTGCAGTTACTTACAACAGAAATATTCCAACAACTAATTGGTACTTGGTCTCTGCACCTGTTGAAGGACAAACCATTGTTGATTTTTATACTGACGAGTCTCCCGCACTCGGCTCTGGAACTGGGAATGCTCAAAATGTAGCCATCGCACCTTATGACAATGCGCAAGCCTCTGGAACGGACCGATGGAACTATTACACAGAAGGACAAGTTGACGGAGTAGATGGTGATGATACGAGTGATACCTTTGCAACAGGTACTGGCTATGCTATAAAAATGCAAGCTTCGGGTGATGTTGCTTTTACTGGAACATTACGCACTAACGATGTGGGAGTTTCCCTGTCTGATGGCTCTGGAAGCGGAGGTAATGCTTTTAATTTTATTGGAAACCCTTACACAAGCTATATTTCTGTATCAGAATTAATTGAAGAAGACAATGTCGCTACAGGAAACGAGGCGTTGTTATCACAACAGACCATATGGCTTTGGGACGAATCTGCCAACGCAGGTGCTGGTGGTTATGTACCCAAAAACTTAGCAGCAGATTTAGAAATAGCGCCAGGTCAAGGATTTTTTGTCTTAACCGGTTCAGCTGGAACATTTGATATTACAGAAGCTATGCAGAGCCATAGTGCTGACACCTTCTTTACGCCTAGCTCTAATCGTCCTGAAATTAATTTGACCTTGACTAATGAGTCTGAAACAAGAGCTACTGATATTTACTATATCGATGGTACTACCACTGGGTTTGATAATGGCTATGATAGCTCCATATTTGGTGGTTTTGAAAATGAGTTTGCCATGTACACTCATGAAGTTACTACAGACTCTGGTAGAAATCTAGGTATACAATCACTTCCTGATAATGATTATGAGAACATGATCATTCCTGTGGGTATCAATGCTACTTCTGGAATGACTATTAGTATCTCAGCTAGCAGTGTGAATTTGCCCGCTGGCATTAAACTCTATCTGCAAGACACCTCTGATAATTCGTTTACGTTATTGGAAAATGACTCAAAGTTTACAACGACCTTGACTAGTGATTTAAATGGTAGTGGACGTTTTTACTTATACACTGCTTTAGACACTTTAGGCATTGATAGTACTACTCTTAATGATATGATTGGTATTTATACGCCAACACCAGAGCAATTACGTATTGTTGGCGTGCAAAGTGGAGCTGCCTCTGTTGTACTTTACAATACCCTAGGGAAACAAGTTCTAAAAACAACGTTTCAAGGTCAAGGAGCCAATAATATTGCATTACCAACTTTAGCGAGTGGTGTTTATGTAATTAAGTTAACCACAGAATCTGGAATTATAAACAGAAAAATTATCCTTAATTAATTAATCAACCCTCAGAATTATGAAAACTAAAGATACTAATAGCAACAAAAATATTTCACGTAAAGAGGCTCTTAAAAAGATTGGTAAATATACCGCCTTAACTGCTGTAGGCACCCTCATTATTTTAAACCCTCAAAAAGCACAAGCACAATCCGGTCCCGGTGATAATCCTGGAGACGGGTTTGGAATGTTTGATTAACAAGTAACTCTGTTATTATATTTCTACGGCAGTTACTTTACAGGAGCTCTCTTATTTTTTAAAGTGTAATCTCTATTTCTTATTCTGTATTTCTTATAGTTTTGTACTGTTTTACTAAGGTATCATCTCTAATAACTCTATCGCTTCTTACAAAACCATAGACACCTTAATTACATCAATTCAAAATGGTTTGTTTCGTAGTTTTATATTTTATTCTTTTTAAATAGAAAAACGGTTACACTATACTAGTATAACCGTTTTATTGTTTTAGTAGATAACTCATCCGAAATATCGAACATAAATCTAACGCCAAGATACTTAATTGATACTCATCATATAATGACTCATATTATGAAAAGTTGAACTAATGTGATTTTGATTTACCTTCCCGCTATTGTGCACAGTATTTTTTCTTCAAATTGTTGTTTATATTTTCCAAATCAAAATCCTTATCTAAGAATTTTTCTAATGTAACTTTTCTTTCCTCAAATAAATACTCAGTTATCATTCTGTATTTAAAATATTTAAAAGATGGAATGTTTGTGTTTTCAGTACCATTACAAATTACTTTTACTCCTTTTTGTTTATTGAAAGAGCTTTCGGTTGCAATAAAATCACAGTATCCTTCATTTTTCCAAGAAGGAAGCAATTTATATTTTAATAGCCCTAATTTATTTTCCAACAGAGAATGAACAGTTTCGTGTGCAATAACTCCACTTAATGTCCTTTTGTTATTTTCTTTTCCATTTCTTAAAATATAGTTCTGTGAAATTGAAGACTTGGTTATGAAAATATTTTGAGAAATAGGATAGTTTACAGCAAATGCTTTTCTTGACAACAAGGCGAAAAAAGTAAATTCACTGTACCCATTGCAAATGAAGATGTCTTGACTTGTTCCTTTTTGAAATAATTCAGATTTCTTTAGTAAATTTTCAGACTTATCTAAAACTAATTTTAGATCTTCTGTTTTGATGTCATTAGAATGGTAATACACTGAAAAGTTTTTATAGTCTAATTTATTTGCGAAAAGTAAATGAGGGAAACATATTAATAAAATATAGGATAAAATTAACCCTTTAAAAATCCAGTTAAATATCTTCTTTGTTTTTTTCATAGTTTTTGTGATGTGTAAATAAAAGCAAAATAATCTCAGAGAGATCTTCTATTAATCTTTGACAGTACTTGAACGAAGTCTTTTAATTAAAAACGGTTACACTTTATAAAAGTATAACCGTTTTATTGTTATAGTAGCGGGGACAGGACTCGAACCTGTGACCTTTGGGTTATGAGCCCAACGAGCTACCAACTGCTCCACCCCGCGATTTAGGCTGCAAATATAGTGCTATAAACTAATTCTCCAATCATTCTTATAAAATTATTTTTAGTGTGTAAAAAGTTTACTTTTGCAACATGATTTCAGTAAATAATTTATCTCTGTATTTTGGAGGGCAGGACATTTTTAAAGATATCTCTTTTATGGTAAATAAAGGAGATAAAATTGGGCTCACAGGTAAGAATGGAGCAGGAAAATCTACCTTATTAAAGGTTCTGGCAAAGGATTTAACACCCAATAATGGTAATGTTTCGGTGCCAAATGGCATTGTCGTTGGGTTTTTAAGACAGGATTTGGAGTTTGAAGATGGAAGAACTGTATTGGAAGAGGCACAAACTTCATTTGAATTTCTTAATGATGTAGAAATAAGAATGAATGAAGCAAATAAGCAACTGACTGAACGTACAGATTATGAAAGTGATGCTTATTTGGATATAATTAATGAGTTTAATGTTTTGGAGGAACGATTCAGAATGGCGGGTGGACATGATACTGCAGCTGAAATTAGCCAAGTATTATCAGGTTTGGGGTTTTCACAATATGATTTTGAACGTCAGACTACTGAGTTTAGTGGAGGATGGCGTATGCGAATTGAGTTAGCTAAAATTCTTTTAATGAAACCTGAGTTGTTATTGTTGGATGAGCCAACCAATCATTTGGATATTGAATCTATAATGTGGTTGGAAAGGTGGCTAAAAAGCTATAGTGGAGCGGTAGTGTTGGTTTCGCATGATAGGTTGTTTTTAGATGCTTCAACTAATAGAACTATTGAGGTAGCTTTTTCAAAAATTAATGATTATAAAGCCTCTTATACTAAGTACTTAACTTTGCGTGAGGATAGAGTGGAAAAGCAGATTCAGGCAAAGAAGAATCAGGACAAATATATTGAAGAAACAAAGATCTTGATTAATAAATTTAGAGCAAAAAAGAATAAAGCTTCTTTTGCTCAATCTTTAATAAAAAAATTAGATAAATTAGAGATTATTCAGGTAGAACAGGAAGATGTTGCGCGTATGCAATTCCGCTTTCCTCCCGCTCCTCATTCTGGAAAAATGAGTTTGGAAGTTAAGAATGCTTCTAAGAGCTATGGTGATTTAAATGTTCTAGATAAGATAAATCTTGAAATTGTGAGAGGAGATAAGCTTGCTTTTGTAGGTAAGAATGGAGCTGGAAAAACGACTTTAACCAGGATTCTTTTGAACTTAGAATCACATGAGGGAGAATTAATCAAAGGCCACAATGTAGATGTCGGATATTATGCTCAAAATCAGGCTGAGGAACTAGAAGGTAAAATAACTGTTTTAGAAACACTTGAAGCAGAGGTAACAGTTGAGAGCAAGGTTAACCTAAGGTCTATGTTAGGATCCTTCCTTTTTTCTGGAGAAGATGTCGATAAAAAAGTAAGCGTGTTAAGTGGTGGGGAAAAAGCTCGGCTTGCACTGTGCAAGCTATTGCTGCATCCCTACAACGTTCTTATACTTGATGAGCCGACTAACCACTTAGATTTAAAATCTAAATCAGTATTATACTTTCTAATGATATGAATATCAAGATTTGACCTGTAAAAACTTGACATAACTAAATTAGGCTTGTCAAGATTTAAAGTTTTTTCAATATCTGATATCATTTTAGGTGTTGCAGTTGCAGTTAAAGCAATAATTGGCACTCTATGAATTGCCTCTATAATTTCTCTTAATCTTCTATATTCTGGTCGAAAATCGTGACCCCACTCCGAAATACAGTGCGCTTCATCTATCGCAACAAAGGAGATTTTGACATTGCTAGTAAGGGGTTTAATATATCCAACTTAACTATACCAACATTTGATTCATTAAGTACGATTGAAATAACAAATGGGAAACAACTACTAAACTATTTTGATGTCCCTATGTTTTTTCACTTAGGATTTGGGAAAAAATTAAAGTTTGACATTAATCTTGGACCGTATTTATCTTTTTTATTAGAAAATAGATCTAAGCTTTATGAT
>ENA-OWNS01001299-OWNS01001299.1-marine-metagenome-genome-assembly--contig:-NODE-1299-length-10142-cov-3.519622_pt1 | contig 10142 bp, 7 predicted proteins | sample MGYA00238137_ERZ651772 | MGnify/ENA primary metagenome ERZ651772 (study PRJEB26903, sample SAMN06264699) | marine metagenome | isolation source: Columbia River Estuary | place: USA:Columbia River Estuary... | reverse complement strand
GGCACTTGTAACATGAGAACCTCCCCGCCTAACCTTAACTTGAGGTTAAATATATATGAGACCACCTTGCTTCACAAGAAAGGCCCAAGAATTACAACGTCCATCGACTGACGAACGTTACTCGATACGAGCATCATTAAGAAACAATGATGAGGATTCGCCTGAGTCTTATATGTCACAAGATGACAACCAACGTACCTGTTTCCATGCAACAGCCTCTGGACAGGTACACTATCATTTCAAATGAACGTCGACGTACAATGCTGCGTTGCGCTCAATTTGCACTCCAAACATACTGATCGTAAGATGTTATCTTCGAACAGATAAAAGATAGGTTTGAAATGATAAATCCATGAATCTAAGGATCCAGGACAGTCAATCCTGAACAAGAGCACAAAGTTGCTACCAAAACACTGGACTACGTCCAATTTTGGCACCTAAATTAAAAAGGTCATTGATCAAACAAACATCCATAGTGTGGTATCACAGTACTAAAATAAATAAAGCGAGCGCTTTAATATTTACAATTCATAATAATGAATTTAAGGACGAGTACTATGTCAGCCAGCTACAAACGCCACATGCATAAATAAGCAATAAATGAATATTTATTTACCACTGCTTGAATATATGTCAATTACTTTGTATTTACAAAGATAATGGGATGTAAAGTCGAAGAGAGGCCTCAACGACTAATAAACCACCATAATAATATACCAACTGCTAGACCAATCGGCTTTTGGGAATTAAAAGATTCAGTGGTTGACACTTAGCCATGTCATAGGAACTTCATTAATTTGATCTTAAAATAAATTGCGTAAGAAATAAACAGCAACAATATATGTCCTAAGTTCCGACTCTAAGTGAAAAACAAAACAAACGCAAAATAAATCCTATCTTGCAAGCAGCACGAGTGAGTTTTTAGAGTTTATACTCTTTCTCACCATTTAATGGAGACTAGCCTCTTTTTCCCAAAGGGTTTTCTTTTAGGCTTCCTGTCTCCACCTACATCTTTGAACTCCAAAAAGGGGGGCGAGTGTCATAAGCAGTCTACTATATTAGACCAGACAACGTCATATTCAATACTAAATAGTTCTATTTAGATGTTAGGTTATGCTATCTTAGCTAACTGCTTGGTTGTGTTAGCCATGTGCGACACAACAGCCCTTATGCAGATCACATAAGCGTACGGTACTCACAACTGTCATACCGTACTAACTTACAATACAAGTACTACTAACATAGCTATTGTAAGTCGGCCAGACTAGTTCTAAAACGAACTAGATATTAACTACCTTGTTCCACGTGTAAGCGCGGACAAGATATCATCAAACCATTCCAAACGAACACTCCTGTTCTAGGTACAAATTCCTACGTATTACTACGTAGGATCTTATTGCAAGTAAAGATCTTTCACTCCCCAGCACACGGAGATCACAAGGGTTAGTATCATGTGATTCCTATATCATATCTTGGGGGCGCGATCGGAATAGTATCCGATAGCTGGGTTAATCCCAGGCCATCGGATTCCTTAAGCGCCAGCTCATAGTTAGATGATCGAACTCTTCGGAAAGCTAGGCAATTCACAATCAGCTCACAATTTCAGAAACATACAAAATCAGAGCTACAATTCACAACTAGCATAAAATGTAGACACATCCTAAGATAGAGCCAGCAACTACACAGCTACCAGCTCATCTTCTTCTTCTTTTCCTTCATCTTTCACATTTCGACATCTGAGTAGTTCAGCAGGGCCGGTTAAGGCTCTGCTTGGAACACTTTGAATTCAAAAATACTAATAAGAAACTCCAACGCCTTGTTGTTCAACTCATTGTCGAACGAAAGTATTTTTCAACACACGTATTCACGTGCGGTTGTGCCCAAAGATGGCAAAAACCATGGTCATGCTAAAGGCAGCCATGTTGAGTTCTACGACTATGCTTCGGCAAGTCAAAAGAATGCGCACTGATACCATTAGGTACAGTGTTAGAGCATAGATAATAATCTATTAGTACCTAATTTATTAGAACATAGTTCCAATGGTATCAATGCTAAAATTAGACACCACGGCAATGCCGGGGGTGGTTGTTGTTCACCATGGTCAACCTAGTTGACCGGAGGCAGTTGCGATGTGCGCTTCGGCGTTCGCGCGACGATCCACACATCACACCGAATGCGTTTTCGTAGCTCTTAGCCGAGCGACGATACACATACTACAACAATCAACCATAGTGTGTAAGGGTATGTAAATACACGCCCGTAATACAAAAACCGATAGAGTTTCACAAATCAAGATTGCTGATTTGCTTTCCGTGGGCTTCGCTAGCTTCATAGATGGTAAATTGTTAGACAACAACGATTTATTGGTAAAATCCCTCAGCGCTAGCTTGAGCAGACATTTCTGCCTAGCTACACGTCTCACATCCGAGAAACAGATACAGGCCAATATTTTACTCAGTGACGCGTTATGTAAAACTTAAGATGTTAGTCTAAGTATTAATAACTTGCTAGGTAAAGATATTACCCTTCAAGTATCGCCAGTCGTATGACCATTGATCCCACGATCCCTCGTGACGTGGTATCACGCAAGCATACGGCGAGTATCTAATATTAAGATTCTCGAACGGACACGTCAGATGTCCGGAACGAAATAGAACACATGCCAGCCGCTAGGTATCTTTCCTTAATCGGAATTGATCCTATGTGACAGTGTGTCGTAAGAAGGAATCGCATCTGAGCCTGAAAGGACAGATGTCAGATGCCTTCTCATGTTCTATTCTATGTATTATTCTCTACGACCTCTTCACGAGATTAAAAGAGAAATGTCTGTTACAAATAATCGAGAGTAGATTGTAAAATCGCGTGATAATCACTCAAAATACAATCGACACACTCCGTTTATTAAATAAAGCATAAATTAAATTGATGATAATTTATGAGATGTCAATAAGACACGTAAATCCCGTGCAAATGACAGAGACAAACCAGTAACAGATAGAAGGTCTTTAGTAGAGACCTTCAATACATAGACAGTACCGCTTTGCTTAAGTACGTAGGTTTCACCAACCCACAGTGAGTATGTAATAACAGCTCACAGCTAACAAAGTTCAAGTAAGTACTTGATATGGAGGTCCGAGTGGTGGGGCACAGGTACAAATGGTACAGACCTACCTACGCTTTAAATAAGCGTAGAGTTCTCTAACAAAACATGCAACATATTGCCCTAGAGATGCAATACAGACCTTACAAACGCATATGTAAACTAAGTCGTGCAAAAGGTAAATAGAGACACAAGGTCTCTATCGTGTGTAAGCTAAGCCTTCACACGATAGAGTTGTCAAACCCTAGTCTAGGCATTAGTTCTAATACTAGACTACGAGAGCATGATTCTTCATGCTCGAACAGTTGCTCCAAACTCGCGCTACGCGATGGAGCTAACGACAACCGATCCAATATGATCGTACCATGCAAATCAAACATGTTGATAGCGCGCGCTGTCTTGATAGCCGCCGCCAACATGATAATTCGCACGATATCAACTCGTTGTGCCACGGGGACAAGCAACACGGCAACAAGTCGATGTGAACATCGAAGTATCTGTAGTACTGCTACACACAGATACAACAAAATAAACCAACCGCGCTACGAGCACGAAGCCATGCATATCAATGCTGTCGAGAAATAGCTTTTGGTAAGACGGAGGAAGTAATTCCTGCGTAAACCCGAAGGCTACTTCAAGATTGCATTAAATAGCGTGAGTCGTTACGTCGCAGTCTCAGGACGAACGAACGATCAAATAGCTTAGCGCTTGAAAACGCTAGCTATTTGATACCAAATCATTTAGAAAAGAATAATCAAATCTTGTTGCTACAATAGAAAGCTAACAGTTGCATAAAATAAAATAAAGATTATCATTCCAAACGAAACACTAATAATAACATACGCAAATTAGATCGATTTATCGACTCCAATAGATATGAATAATTTTATTAGACGGTACAGAAAAGAGTTCACGATTAGTCGTAATTCTGGCCTAATTCTATACCGAACCGTGAACTTGTAGATGGAAACTACAGACTGTAAAACGAAACAAAATGCCCAAAAGTGAGCAATGTAAAAATACTTCAACTAAATAATTCTCTAGTTATTAACTAACAGCGGCATTAAAATCAATACAAGATATTGATCTAGGAACTCCTTCGAAGTTATTCTTAGTAACGAAAAGGCTAAGAAAAGTAATGGCAAAAATTAAACCACTTTTAACTATATCTTCGATCAGCAAGGAAATTGCATGAGCTTTGACAACCATTGTAAATACCTATTTACATACGTACCATAAGTAAATCTCAGTACAGAGATCGACTTTGGGCACGAAAGTCGATACATACCGATAATAAAATCGTATGTACCTAGCTAACATATTAAAGTGTACGAGGAATTCTAAATAGAATTCTAGTATTACCAGCGCGACGTACGAACGCAAGTTAAATCGAAAGATTCAACTAGCGAAAAACGATACCTCGCATTCTGAAACTGGAAGCAAGAACAAGATGTACCAGGTCCTTCCTGCTCATCAAGCCACTTTAAAATAGTTCAAACAAAAACTCGCACAGATGTGTAATATAAGTAATTGATATTAGCTCACATTAAAAATATCAAATACTCTACACAAGCTGAATTTTGTATTTATTGTTACGATCCTATGGTACAGTACCTACTTACCTACGATAACAATCAAACCATCATCGATTTGACAAACGATGATGAGAACGCACGGCAGGAGTGCATGCGTTCGTGTGACCAAAATAGGAAGCATCATCTGCCCAGGGGCGAGATGCATCGACATGAAAACAGTCTTAAATAGTCACCTATTATACTAAATTAGTCTAATTTAGTTCACTTTTAGTACATTGTTGAATCACAACTGCACAAAATGTACTCTAAGCAGGATCCACTCAGAAGGATAAACAGCCAGCAAGCCCTTTTCAAGGCAAATGCAGGTACACGGGGAATCTCTTGCGCGCCTAGGCAAGAGGGGACAAAATGAATTCATACGGTACATACCCTATGGATTTCAGTGCAGATGCGCTTCAGCAAACAAAAAGAACAGCGAGCTAAGCTCAATGTTCGTGTCCCAAAATGAAGTGCTGATATAGACTTACGGATAGATACAGTCCAAGTCTAATATCAATAAAAATAAAAATAAAAAGTGTTATAGACAGTAATAGTTATTACTTGACCAATTATTCATAATTGTCTTTAGTCGCCACAAATGAAGACGAAAGTTAACATGATATTGCATAATCATAGGAGATAGTTATTAAACGAAACCGATATCGTACCTCTTCCAATCTTCTCAAATAATATCTAACAAAAGCCAAAAACACTTGTCTTTCAATGTTACAAAGCTCGTATACCGATAAACATTGTAAAGCGAACTCACACTTAATATGTACAGTACGTACCTTAGGTACCTCCTGCAACAAGTACATATCAGTCATGTTGAGATTGAGATACATCTAAATCACGTGATTTAGAGAAATTAATCTTAAAAAGTGACCATACTAGGCACTTGTAACATGAACAACCCCGCCCAACTTCAATTAGAAGTTGAAAATAATAAAAGGACATCTTGCAGAGCAAGAAAGGCCCAAGAATCACAACGTTCAAATGACTGATAAACGTTACTCAATAAGAGCAACATCATACTAAATGATGAGGATTCGCCTGTCTCTTTTATGTCTAAAAAGACAACGTACCTGATCACAGACTGTGATAGGTACACACAAATTATCATTTCAATTAATGAGCTTCGACGTACGTCTCGCTCACGTTTCAAAGCAAACACCGTAGTTATTTTTGTTACAATGACTACATAAGATAGGTCAGAAATGATAAAAACGAATCTAATGATCCGGGATAGTCAATCCTAGATAGAGCACAAAGCTGCTACCAAAACACTGGACTTCGTCCAATTTTGGTGCCTAATTTAATTAGGTCTTTGATCAAATTAACATCCATAATGTGGTATCACAGTACTAAAAATGAAATAAAGCAGCCCGCTTGATCATTTTCAATTCAGATTACAATGAATTTAAGGACAAGTACAGTGAGCATAGGCACGAACGCCACATGCATAAATAAGCAATACAAGTATTTAACTACGCTTGCTTGAATAAATGTCAATTATAAAATAATGGGATGTAAAAGTCTAGAGACCAGTTCTCAACGACTAATAGACTACTCTAATAATATACCAACTGCTACAATCTGCTTTTGGGAATTAAAGATTCGGTGGTCGACACTTAGCCATGTCATAGGAACTTCAAAAACTTGATCATAAATAAGTTTGCGTAAGAAATAACCAGCAATATAACTGTCCTAAGTTCTGACTATAAGTGAATAAACAAAACAAACGCAAGTACAAAATCCTATCTTGCAAGCAGAATAAATGAGTTTTCAGAGTTTACTCTTTCTCATTATTATTTTTACAGAGACTAGCCCTTTTTCCCACGAGGTTTTCTTTAGGCTTCCTGTCTCGACCTACATCTTTGAACTCCAAAAAGGGGGGCGAGTGTCATAAGCAGTCTACTATATTAGACTAGACCACGTCATATTGGATACTAAATAGTTCTATTTAGATGTTAGGTTATGCTATTCTAGCAACCTGCTTGATTGTGTTAGCCTTGGGCTACACAACAGCCCTTATGCAGATCACATAAGCGTACGGTACTCACAACTGTCATACCGTACTAACTTACAATACAAGTACTACTAACATAGCTATTGTAAGTCGGCCAGACTAGTTCTAAAACGAACTAGATATTAACTACCTTGTTCCACGTGTAAGCGCGGACAAGATATCATCAAACAATACCAAACGAACACGTCTGTTCGAGGTACTTATTTCCTACGTACCAACACGTAGGATCCCAGTGCAATCGGATACTTTTCACTCCCCAGCAAACAGGAGATCGAGGCTTGGATTCCATATGATTCCTATGTATCATATCGTGGGGGCGCAATCGGAATAGGGTCCGTTAACCGGAGTATTACGGACCCCAGAATATTCTCTGCTTCAGCTCGGTGGCAAATCCAACCTCTCGGAATGTTATGCACATACTCTCACTTTTCAGTATTATCAACATTAGCACAACCTGTAGTAACCTAAAGATAGAGCCCATCTACACAGCTACCTAGCTTCTTCAGCTCTTATCTTCTCTTCTTCTCTTCTTCGAACATAGCAGCTCTTCAAGGTCTGGTTTAGGCTCTGCTTGGAACACTTTGAATTCAAAAATACTTTACTGAATCTCCAACGCCTTGAAGTTCTTCTCATCGTCGAACGAGTATTTTTTCAACACACGTATTCACGTGCGGTTGTGCCCAGAGATGGCAAAAACCATGGCTTGCCAACGGCATCCATGTTGAGTTCTCGAACTAGCATTTGCTAGTCAATAGAACGCACGCTGGTACTATTTAGTACAGCGTAAGAGCATAGATAATAAATTAATTAAATACCTAATTAATTAGAACATAGTTCCATTAAAATCATGCTAATATTAGACACCACGGCAATGCCGAAGGTGGTTGTCGTCCACCATGATCAACCCTGTTGCTCGGTGGATGGTCGAGGTTACGTTCATCGTTGCACGCTCTTTCACGAGCGACGTATACAACACGACGAAACACAAACCACACCAAACAATCAACCAGAGTGTTTGTAGGGTTATGCAACATACGTATTGCACCCGTAAAATAATAATAAACCAAATTTCACAAGTTGAGATTGCTGATTTGCTTTCTGTCACTAGCGCTTTCGCGCTCGACAGAGAGTCGATTGACAACAACGACTTATAGTAATTTTACTCAGTGCTATGATGCAGATTTCTCTGCCCTAGCAATAAGTCTCATTCAAACTGAGTACACAGCTACTACTAGCCAGTGTCTTGCTGAGCGAAGCGTTATGTAAAACTAGACTTGTTGTCTAGTGTTAATAAATTGCAAAGTAGGAACATTGCCCTTGAAGTATCGACCGCCTTATGTAAAGCAAGAACCACGATCACATGTGACGTGGCATCGCACAAACATATGGCGAGAATCTAGATATTCATAGATTCTCGAAAGGACATAGATACCTTATCTTATGTCCATTACACGTAGAACGCGTACACTTCACGAAGGTCTTTATGATCCTAAGTGAAGGTACGTACATAGAGAGAAAGAATCTCATCTGAGCCTGAAAGGACAGATGGCAGATGCCTTCTCGAGTTCTATGCAATGTACTTTACTCTACAATCTCTTCTGAAGATTAAAAGAGAAATATCTGTTTCATTTAAATGAGAGCAGACTGTAATGAAGCGCATTACAAGCGTTCATTCAGTCGATAGACTCCTTTATCTAAATAGCCATAAATTAAATTGATGATAATTTATGTGATGCCAATAAGACGTGTAAAACAACATGCAAATGGCAGAGACAATCCAGAACCAGATAGAAGGTCATAGTAGAGACCTTCAGTACATAGACAGTACCGCTTTGCATAAGTACGATTACAGTTAACCTCATTAGGTAACTACCGTAACTTACAGCGAAGTACCTTCAAGTAATCTTGATGCATGTGTCACGCTTGACGTCACACAGGTACAATGGTACGGACCTACCTGAGCTTACACAAGCACAGAGTCCTCTAACTAAATATGCAACACATTGCCCTTAGAGAAGCAATGCAGGCCTTAAAACGCGATAAGACGTTTAAAAGGACCAATAGAGGCACAAGTCCACTATCGTGTCAGCGAAGCGAAGCCTTCACACGATAGAGTTGTCAAACCTTACGATAGGAATCGATATAATTATCCCTGAGTAAGATATGCATTACCGAACGGTAAATGTAAATAGTCCGCGCACGATTGAGTGCTTGTTGGACCTGACAACCGATCGAATAATGATCGTACCAATCCAAACAGTCAGTTCGTAGCGCAGTGAATACTACCTGCCACGAAAGAACCAGTTCGCTTATTAATACAAACCAATAAGCCATATCTAACTTGAAAACGAGTTATGATAGTAAACAAGTTCTAAATTAAATCGAACGATTTCTGTATTACTGATTTACAGATATAACAACAATCAAAGCCCATAAAACCAGCTTACAGTGCTACGAGCACTAAGTCATGTTAAACGATGCCTTTGTTGAGCGTACTATTTGGTCAAACCAAATCTTACCGAACGATCGTATTTACTATGCATGAGTCGTTACATTGCAGTTATCGAACTAACGAAGTATCGAATAACCAGGCGATTAAAACCGCTTGCTATTTTAATACATAGCGTTTATTAAATAAAATAATCAAACCATGTTACTACAAAATCAGTCTATTACTTGAGTATAACATGTTGCATACAATTTACAGAAGATTATTATTATAAACAAACAACTAATAATACCATACACAAATTAGAACAGACTTCTGTCGGTTCTTTTAGTTATGACTAATTTTATTAGACGGTATAGAAAAGAGTAGAACGATCAATCGTCACTCTTATCTCTCATTCTAGACCGAGCGTCAACCTGTAGAAGGACACTACAAAACAGTAAATCGCAATAAAATGCCCAAAAGTGAGAAATACACAATACGCGTCAAGTAGAAATAATCTCTACATTACTTGACAAGGCATTATCAATCAATACTAGATATTGATCTAGGAACTCCTTCTAAGTTATTTACAGTAATTAAGCTTAATACTGTATCAGACACACGAGCGCCCATGTTGCGATCAATCTGAAACTATAACTTGGATTCAAGTCAAAAGCAGGAGCTATGACAACCATCTTAAATATTTATTTATGATGCGTACCACGACACAGATCTCTGCATAGAGATATAAGTCGGAGGGCAAGTCATCGCATTTCGAACTCGTTCGAATGTGCCTAGTAAACGAAATAAAGTGAATGTAAATTGTTAATACACAATTATACTATTTCCAGCGTGACATGCAATTGCTACTGAATCTTGCAGATTTGGCAAGCTAAAATCTATGTTTCACTATCTGAAACTGGAAGCAACAACCTAAAATCAGAGGTCATTACTCTTGATAGGCCGCTTTATTGAACTTTAAACAAGTTCTATATCTGCGTCAGCATT
>ENA-OWNS01001294-OWNS01001294.1-marine-metagenome-genome-assembly--contig:-NODE-1294-length-10154-cov-4.480699_pt1 | contig 10154 bp, 9 predicted proteins | sample MGYA00238137_ERZ651772 | MGnify/ENA primary metagenome ERZ651772 (study PRJEB26903, sample SAMN06264699) | marine metagenome | isolation source: Columbia River Estuary | place: USA:Columbia River Estuary... | reverse complement strand
TGATTATCTGTTTTTTGAGATGATTTCTTTAGCCAAACTGAGATAATTAGATGCTCCTTTGCTGCCTACGTCATAGTTAATAATACTTTCTCCATAACTAGGCGCTTCTCCTAGTCTGACATTTCGCTGAATAATTGTTTTAAATACCATGTCATTGAAATGTTTCTGAACTTCCTCAACAACTTGATTAGAAAGTCGTAATCTCGAATCATACATGGTAAGCAAGAGTCCTTCGATGTCTAATTCTGCGTTGTGAATTTTTTGAACACTTTTTATTGTGTTCAGTAATTTACCCAATCCTTCTAAAGCAAAATATTCACATTGTATAGGAATAATCACGGCATCTGCCGTAGTCAAAGCATTTAATGTTAGCAATCCAAGAGAGGGGGCGCAATCAATTAAAATGTAATCGTAAGAAGTTTTCAAATGCGAAATGGCATTTTTAAGCATGTATTCGCGATTATCTTTATCAACTAATTCGATTTCTATGGCAACTAAATCAATATGTGCAGGAATCATATCAACATTTGGTGCAGATGACTCTACAATACATTCCTCAACTGAACATGTGTGTTCAAGTAATTGATAGGTGCCAATATTTACGTTATCAACATCAATACCTAAGCCTGAACTTGCATTAGCTTGAGGATCTGCATCAATGAGAAGAACTTTTTTTTCAAGCGCACCTAAAGAAGCTGCTAAATTTACAGACGTGGTCGTTTTACCAACACCACCTTTTTGATTAGCAATGGCTATTATTTTACCCATTAAATTCAGTGATTTAAACAAATTCAAAAATACAATTTATTATGGGTTTACGAAATGATAGTTGTTAACAATTCCTTTATAAAAATGAGATAGAAAGGTTCCTTTTTTAAATGTATTTTAACAGTTTTTACATCATTAATTGTTAGATGAGATGACGCATCAAATAATAAGGATTATAATTTGATACAACTCACATAAGGTGTTCGTAAAGTGAAAATATATATGTTAATTACGATTATTTTTTCTTCTAATCATTTCTTCGAGTTGGTCCCACATTTCTTTCGGTATATCGTCAAGAATATTAAACTCTCCTGCTCCTTTTAACCATTCACCACCATCGATGGTAATTACTTCCCCATTGATATAAGACGAAAAGTCAGAAACCAGGTAAGCAGCTAAATTAGCGAGTTCTTGGTGCTCACCAACTCTTTTTAGAGGAACCTTTTTAGCTAAATCAAACTTTTCTTTCAAATCACCAGGCATAAGACGATCCCAGGCACCTTTGGTTGGGAATGGACCTGGGGCAATTGCATTAAATTGAATCCCATATTTTGCCCATTCTACAGCTAAACTTCTTGTCATTGCGAGAACTCCAGCTTTTGCTGTTGCACTAGGCACGACGTATCCTGATCCTGTCCATGCGTAGGTGGTAACAATATTGACCACCTTAGACATTTTTTGATTTGTCTTTATCCAGTGTTTACCAAATACTAAGGTGCAATTTTTTGTGCCTTTTAAAACAATATCAATAATAGTGTCGAAAGCATTGGATGATAAACGCTCTGTTGGGGATATGAAATTTCCAGCTGCATTATTTAAAAGAACATCAATAGCTCCAAATTTATCTACAACAGTTTGATGCATGTCCTCAACCTCATTGTAATTACGTACATCACACTTAACAGCTAGGCAATTAGCGCCGGTTGCTTCGCTTAATTCTCGTGCTGCTATTCGTAGTTTTTCAATATTTCTCGAGGTAATCACAACATTGGCACCAAGCTCTAAAAAATATCTCGACATGGATTTTCCAAGACCACTTCCTCCTCCAGTCACAACAATTGTTTTATCTACTAAGGCGTCATCTCTAAGCATTTTAGCTGAATAATTCATTTATCTATTTTTTTTAAGGTTAAATTGTCTAGATTTTATGCTTTCTCATCATTTTGTCCATTAGAATCGATGAGTATGGTTAAAATACTTATTGCAGCTTCACTAATTTTAGATCCAGGACCAAAAACAGCAATTACTCCTGAATCAAAAAGGTATTGATAATCTTGTTTTGGAATAACACCACCAACGATAACGATTATGTCATCACGTCCATAATTTTTGAGTTGTGTGATTACCTCAGGTACAAGAGTTTTATGTCCCGCAGCTAATGATGAAATTCCTAGAATGTGCACATCATTTTCGACAGCTTGTTTTGCAGTTTCCTCAGGTGTTTGAAATAGTGGTCCAATATCGACATCGAAGCCTATATCTGCATAACCTGTAGCTACAACCTTCGCTCCACGATCATGACCATCTTGTCCCATTTTAGCAATCATAATTCTAGGCCTGCGTCCTTCTTGCTCAGCAAAAATATTTGCCAAATCTTTGGCTTTTTGAAATGATATATCGTTCTTAACTTCTTTGCTATACACGCCTGAAAATGTTTTTATTTTGGCTTTATACCTTCCAAATACGACCTCTAAAGCGTGACTAATTTCTCCTAAAGTGGCACGCTCTCTGGCAGCTTCTACGGCTAAAGCTAATAAATTTTCTTGTCCTGTTCTCGCTGCTGCAGTTATTTTTAAAAGAGCTTCATTTACTTTTATTGAATTTCTACTTTTTTTAATGTTTTTTAAATGTCCAATTTGCTCATTTCTTACAATTTGATTGTCCACTTCCAGTGTTTGTATTGGATCCTCAAAATCTAATTTGTATTGGTTGACACCAACAATGACATCATGCCCAGAGTCTATCCTCGCTTGTTTCTTAGCTGCTGCTTCTTCGATTCTAATTTTAGGGATTCCAGCCTCAATTGCCTTTGTCATTCCACCTAAGGCTTCAACTTCTTCCAATAAGGTCCACGCTCTCTTGGCAAGGTCATCAGTTAATTTTTCCACAAAATAACTTCCAGCCCAGGGATCAACAGTTTTCGATAGTTTTGTTTCTTCCTGTAAAAATAATTGTGTGTTTCTTGCAATTCGTGCTGAAAAATCAGTAGGTAAAGCAATTGCTTCATCAAGAGCATTGGTATGTAAACTTTGAGTTCCTCCGAGAATAGCAGCAGAAGCTTCAATTGTTGTTCTTGCTACGTTATTAAACGGATCTTGTTCTGTAAGACTCCAACCACTAGTTTGACAATGAGCTCTTAGAGACATGGACTTTGGATTCTTAGGATTAAATTGTTTTATGATTTTTGCCCATAACATTCTTGCTGCACGCATTTTGGCAATTTCCATGAAATGATTCATACCAATGCCCCAAAAAAATGATAATCTTGGTGCAAATGTATCAATATTCATTCCCGTTGCGAGACCCGTTTTTATGTACTCTAATCCATTTGCTAATGTGTAAGCTAACTCTAAATCACTGCTAGCTCCCGCTTCTTGCATATGATATCCAGAAATACTTATACTATTGTATTTTGGCATATGGATACTAGTGAATTCAAAGATGTCTGAAATTATCTTCATCGAAGATTTTGGAGGGTAGATGTAAGTGTTCCTCACCATAAACTCTTTTAATATATCATTTTGAATAGTTCCTTTGAGTTGGTTCAAATTGATCCCTTGTTCTTCTGCGGCAACGATGTAAAAGGCCATAATTGGGAGAACGGCACCATTCATTGTCATTGATACACTCATTTGATCTAAGGGGATTTCATGAAAGAGAGTTTTCATGTCCTCAACGGTGTCAATTGCCACACCGGCTTTACCGATATCACCGATTACGCGATGGTGATCAGAATCATAACCTCTGTGTGTTGCCAAGTCAAATGCTACGGAAAGACCTTTTTGACCGCTTTCAAGATTTCTTTTGTAAAAAGCATTACTTTCTTTGGCTGTTGAAAAGCCAGCATATTGTCGTATGGTCCATGGTCTTTTTACATACATTGTTGAATAGGGACCACGTAGGTAGGGCGGAAGACCTGCTGCAAAATCTAGATGATTAACATCTTGTAAATCGTCTTTGGAGTAATGTGAGTTTATCGTAATATTTTCAGCAGTCAAAAACACTTTTTTATGTATTTTTAAGGTGGAATTTACACTATCCAGGTTGATATGTTGGATGTTCTTACGCTGCACGTTTAACGATATTTTTCTAAAGAATCAATAGGTATTAAATTATCTTTGGTCACATTTTTAAGTTCTTCACCCATTTCTTTTTTCTGTTTTTCAAAATACCTGTTTGCATTGATTTGTTGTAACTCTTCAAGATTAGTAAAGTCAAGAGTTAAAATTCTGGCGTAGAAGGTATCAAGAGCTAAATACGTAGACAATCCTACATCTTTCCTTATCGCTGTAGGATCTCTTTTGAGCAATGCTAAAAAAACACGCTCTTTGAAAGTTTTCGTATCTATAAGAGTATTGAAGGTATTCTTTAATTCTTGATTGACCATGTTGGCGCCAAGACACTTTACTAACGGATGCGCATAGTTTAAGCTGGCAATATCACCATTAAAATGCCACAAGTTTTTAATTTTTTTGAGTTCGTCTCTAATTTTTAAGACATGTGGATTCACAAACTCAACTGCTGGTATGGTTGGAGATTTTGAAATTTCCCAGTAATAGAAATAGCCTTGGTCTACTGATTTTGGGTTTTGAAATGAATAATGTTTTTCAATATAGTCCTCAAAGGCATATTTAGCTTCTTTTATTAAATCCATATTAACTGATTCGCAAGAAAACAGGTCATCATTATCTTGGTACTTAAAAGTTACATTGGATTGTTTGTTACAGCTCATGAGGCAGATACAAATTGTGGTAATTATAAGATTATTTTTTTTCATTTTTAAGTCGTTCTTTTTCTATGGTTTCGCTAAGTCTTGTTTCTATTATGGGCTCAATTAATGTTTTTCTGACTTTAGTTTTTTTAAAAGGATACAATTCTAATTCGTTTTGCATCTTATCGTTTGGATTTTGATATTTATTTGTACCTACCAATATTTCTGTATTATTATCAAATGAATGTTGTTCTTTCGTTGCGCTTTCTTTTATCTTACGCTGAATGGTTCCTTTAAATAGCTGAGAAATAAACCCTTTATTATTTTCAATTTTCTTGAAAAGCAATAAAGACTTTTTTGCTAATTGATTAGTTAATGATTCGATATAATAGGCACCATCTGATGCATTTTTTACAGAATTAAAATAACTTTCATGCTTTAAAATTAATAATTGATTTCTTGAAATTCTAGAGCCAAACTCATTTTTTTTGTGATATAACGCATCGTAATCTAAGTTATTGATGAGATTTGCACCACCTAAAATTGCACTCATAATCTCTGTAGTTGTTCGAATCATATTAGTATTGTAGTCATATAAGGTTTTATTCCTTTTTGAGGGAGTTACCTCTAAACACAGATCAATTTTAAAATGATATTCTAAACATAATTTATTAATAAGTAGGCGAATAGCCCTTAGTTTTGCTATTTCAAAAAAGTAGTTGGATCCAACGGCGATTTTTACAAATAAGTGTATTGTTACATCTAATTTTTTTTCAAATTGTAATCGAAGAATATCATCGTTATATATGCAATTAAGATATTCATTTGTATGTGCCAATACATAAGCAATTTCTTGGGCGACGTTGGCTCCAGCGTTTTGATATCCAGTACCGTCTATACTTATGCGATGTGTTTTTCTTACGATGTTTTTAAAATGATTGAAGTCATTTTTTAAATCAATATACCAATTTCCTGATCTAGTGAGATTACCAATAATGTCAATATTAAAGTTAATGTTGTGATCTCTCCAATTATTTATGATAAATGACGCATCTAAAAAAGATAAGTCAGCATAAACATGAGTTGATGAGGTGTCGATGCCTTGTAGCATTTCAGAAACTGAAACCGCTGTGTTCGGTATGATAAATTTTAAACTATCAGAGCCTTTTGACAGTGAATACAATGCTTTAGCATTTGCATCTTCACCACTTTTAGTGTAAATCGTTTCACAAATTGACCATGAATTCGGCATGTTTATGTCATGTGAAAAATCCTGTAAATCCTCAAGAGTATAAAAGGGCTTGACATCAATACCCTCTGGAGATTTCCAGATGATATTTTGATACTCTTCACCTTGAAGGTCTAATTGTATTTTTTGCTTCCATGCTTTCGCAGAAACTGAATTGAAGTCATCAAATAATGATTTAGTCATCTCCTTTCTGTTTTCTTATGCTATCCTCGTACTCAATGATGTAAATGTCTTCATCACTTTTTTTCATATGGTACTCTTCTCTCGCAAACTTTTCTAACCCTTCATCTGAGCTCAATTTTATTATTTCGATAAGGTCTTTTTTAATTTCTTGGTTGTAGTAATTTTTTTCATCTTCTAATTTTTTCAAATCTTGGTTTAGTTCGTGATGAATCATCCATGAATTACTATCAAAAAAAAGCATCCAAATTAAAAATACCAAACTTATTAATAGAAATATATTTTTGAAGGGCCGAAAGAGAAACTTGTATTTTGAATTAAAAAAAGTCATTTTAAAGTCTCTCGTTTATAATGGTCTTTACAATATTAATAGCAACAGTATTGTATTTATTGTTTGGAATAATAAGATCGGCATATTCTTTCATCGGTTCAATAAATTGTTGATGCATTGGTTTCAAGGTTGATTGATACCTCAGTAAAACTTCGTCCAAATCTCTTCCACGCTCCGATGTATCACGTTTTAATCTTCTTATTAATCTTTCATCACTATCCGCATGGACAAATATTTTAATATCAAATAAATCTCTCAATTCAGGATTTGTCAAAATTAAAATACCTTCAACAATGATCACTTTTCGAGGTGTTGTTTTAATCGTATCTCCTGTTCTGTTGTGCTCGATAAATGAATATACTGGTTGGTCTATGGGTTTATTGTTTTTTAAATCTTTAAGGTGTGCTGTTAATAAATCAAAATCGATGGATCTGGGATGATCAAAATTTATTTTAACACGTTCTTTGTAATCTAAATGCGTTGTATCCTTGTAGTAAGAATCTTGGGAAATAACGCCAACCTCTCCTTCAGGTAATTCATTTAAAATTTGGTTTACAACGGTTGTTTTACCGCACCCTGTACCTCCAGCAATACCAATGATTAGCATGTGTAATTTAATAGATTAGTTGCTACAAACATAAGACTATTTCTTGGGAATTATTTTAACAATTCCAACATTTTCAATACCTACATAAAGATATCCGTCGTTACCTTGTTTGACAGATCTCACTCGTCCAAGTCCCTCTAACAATTTTTCTTCTTCGATAACTTTATTGTTTTTAATAATACAACGATTTAAATATTGAAATTTTAAGGCTCCTACCATGAGATTTCCTTTCCATTCAGGGTAAACATCACTTGTTATAAATTCCATGCCGCTTGGAGCTATTGATGGCTTCCAATAATGAATGGGTTGTTCCATACCATCTAATGTTGTCAAATTTGTAAATTTAGTTCCACTGTAATTTATCCCGTAACTAATAATTGGCCAACCATAATTTTTCCCTGATGCAATTATATTTATTTCGTCTCCACCACGAGGGCCATGCTCATGCACCCAAATTTTTCCCGTTGTAGGATGTTTGACCATTCCTTGAGGATTTCTATGACCGTAAGAGAAGATGGCTTTTTTTGCATTTCTATCTTTGACAAAAGGATTGTCAATAGGAATATTCCCATTGTCTAATAAACGATATATTTTTCCACAATCTCTCTCAATATTTTGTGGGTTAATATCTCTATTTCCACGATCTCCAATTGAAAAATATAGAAAACCGTCATTATCAAATTCTAATCTTGACCCAAAATGTTGACCCCGACCGCTATTTGGAGTTGCTTTATAAAGAAGTTGCTTTTCAATAGCAGTTTTATTCTGAATTTTAAATCGCATTATGGCTGTGTTCGCACCTTTTCCTGTGCCATCTGATGAAGCATAAGATATGTATACCCAACCATTTTCGGGATAATTAGGATGTAGTTCTATGTCCATTAATCCACCTTGTCCTTGAACAATTATTTCGGGTAATTCTTTTATGAAGGATTTAGAATCATTTTTAAAATGAATAAGCACTCCACTCTTTTCAGTTATGAGTATTGAATTATCCGGTAGAAATGCGAATCCCCAAGGAATATTTATGTCAGGTACTACGATCTCGTATGTGTAATTAGAGGGTGTTTTGGATTTTTTTTGAGCGCACGAAATAAAGCATAATAGGCCTATTAAACAGATTAAATTTGGTTTCATAATTTTAGTATTGATGCGTATAAATTTAAGAATAATATTATTGGGATATATATAAAAACATTATATTTGCAGCTTGAATTTTGATAATCATTTCGGGGTGTAGCGTAGCCCGGTTATCGCGCCGCGTTTGGGACGCGGAGGTCGCAGGTTCGAATCCTGCCACCCCGACACAAAAAGCTCAACTACCGTTGAGCTTTTGTTTTTAAGTAATATTTTCTCATCTAAACTGTTAATAACTTCTAAGTATCATTTTGGCCAAAAGTCCTACTTTTGTTTCATTAAAATTCAAAGATATGTCTGATCAAATAGAGAAAGTAAAATGTTTAATTATTGGTTCTGGTCCAGCTGGATATACCGCTGCTATTTATGCAGCAAGGGCTAATATGAGTCCAATTCTTTATCAAGGAACTCAACCGGGAGGTCAATTGACCACAACCAATGAAGTAGAAAATTTCCCAGGATATCCTGAGGGAGTTACGGGACCGGAAATGATGATTGAATTACAAAAACAAGCTGAGCGTTTTGAAACAGATGTTCGAGACGGTTGGATTACGAAGGTAGATTTCTCAGCAGATGTCCATAAAGTGTGGGTAAATGACGTAAAAGAAATTCACTGTGAAACTGTAATTATTTCCACTGGAGCATCTGCAAAATACTTAGGTTTAGACTCTGAGCAGAAGTATTTAAAGTTAGGTGGTGGTGTATCTGCTTGCGCTGTTTGTGATGGCTTTTTCTATCGTAATCAAGAAGTAGTGATTGTAGGTGCAGGAGATTCCGCATGTGAAGAGGCCCATTATTTATCGAAGTTATGCACGAAAGTTACGATGCTGGTTAGAAGGGATCAATTTAGAGCGTCAAAAATAATGGCAAATCGCGTCAAGAATACTGAAAATATCGACATACTCTTTAATACTGAAACTGATGAAGTATTAGGAGATGGTCAGGTCGTAACAGGAGTTCGTGTTTTTAATAATTTAACAAATGAAAAACATGATATCATTGCCACAGGTTTTTTTGTTGCTATTGGACATCAGCCAAATACCGGTATTTTCCAAGAATTTTTGAATTTAGACGAGACAGGTTATATTATCAATACTCCCGGAACTTCCAAAACCAATGTTCCGGGCGTTTTCGTATCCGGTGACGCTGCAGATCATGTTTACAGACAGGCTGTAACTGCTGCTGGAACAGGTTGTATGGCTGCATTGGACGCTGAGCGTTGGTTGGCCTCGAAAACTGCTCTTTAGAAAGGTGATTGATAGAATCTTGATAGTTATACAATGCGGATAGACAATTTTAAGAGGAGTATCATACTTTCAAATTATGAGTAATTTAAAAGTATGATAATGATGGTAATTATTATTTTTAACAGAGTTATCATAGTGTAATGTCATTAATGACTTTCTTACTTTTATCTTGTTTGACGTAGTAAAGTATCAAGCTTTATGGATATAATTAGTTTAGGCTAATTTTGTTATATATTTTAATTGTTTTTTGTTTTTGCTGGTACCCCCGGTGTAGTTGGTACTTTGGGAGTATCTAATCTTAAGCTATCTCCGTTTATTTTAATACTTGAATCTCCCATGTTGATATCCATATTTATATTATATTTTAATCTTTTAGAACAGTCTAAACATAAAACGTCATTTTTGGTGACTTCAAGAAAATGCTCCTCAAATCCATTATCCAAAATATCTTTGTATTCTCGTGTGTTTCTGTGAAATGAATAGGTGTTCTCATCAGTCCACACAATGGCTCCCTCTGGAATGTAAATAGTTATTTTGATGCGTTGATTACTAAATTTATCTTCAAAACTTGTCAAAAGAAATGGGTCGAGTTCTAAGTTCCCGTTAGTAAAATCATAATTATAATCAATATTTTTTGCTCGTTGTTTTGCTGTCTGAAAATCACTTCCATTGGCAATCTTTTCAACACTAATTGTTGTCAATGA
>ENA-OWNS01001280-OWNS01001280.1-marine-metagenome-genome-assembly--contig:-NODE-1280-length-10277-cov-2.787843_pt1 | contig 10277 bp, 8 predicted proteins | sample MGYA00238137_ERZ651772 | MGnify/ENA primary metagenome ERZ651772 (study PRJEB26903, sample SAMN06264699) | marine metagenome | isolation source: Columbia River Estuary | place: USA:Columbia River Estuary... | reverse complement strand
ATTATTATTAAAAAAACTATCAGCAGGATAAGGCCCAAAAGCCATTATACCATCTTCTTTTAATTTTTTTATTGTCGGTGTAATAATATCATTTTCTTCCTTACCAAGCATGCCTTCTTCTCCTGCATGAGGATTAAGTCCGAGTACTGCAATTTTTGGTTTTCTTATGCCAAAGTCTTGAATTAATGAAGTATTTAATTGGACTGTTTTTGTGTAAATATTTTCGGTCGTAATTGCTTTTTTTACTTCTGTTAATGGTACATGTCCTGTAACAAAAGCGATTTTCATTACTTCACTTAGCATAATCATTAAGGACTCTCCATCAAAATTTCCTTGTAGAAATTCAGTGTGCCCAATAAAACCGCTTACTTTTTCCTGAATAGAGGCTTTGTTAATTGGAGCGGTAACCAAAACATCAATTTTTTTATCTTTAAAAGCTTGTGTAGCTTGTTTCAATGAATCAAAAGCAAGCTCCCCTGAGCGTGTTGTAGCTTTACCAAAATTTATTTCGACTTCATCTTTCCAAATATTTAATAGATTTACTTTTTTTGGATGTGCGTCTTCTGTCTTATTTATGATATTAAAATTAAAGTCTTGCATCTCAAGTGCTTTTCGGTGAATAGCAGCCACTTTTGTCGATCCAAAAATAATTGGCATGCAAAAGTCCATCATCCTACTATCCTTAAAAGTTTTGATGACGGTTTCTAGACCAATACCATTTAAATCGCCTATTGAGATACCTACTTTAATTTTACTCATTAGGCTCTATTTTTTATAAATTGATATAATAATCTAACTCCCATTCCCGTTGCGCCTTTTCCTCTGTATCCGTATTTTGCTTTTATAAAAGTAGGTCCTGCAATATCCAAATGAATCCAAGGGTAATCAACAAAATGTGCCAGGAATTTTCCAGCTGTGATTGCTCCACCAGAAGGGCCTCCTAAGTTTTTAATATCTGCAACCTCCGATTTTATAAGTTCATCATAATCAGACCAAAATGGCATCTCTGCTAATCGCTCGTGAGTTGTTGCTCCCGCCTTTTTTAATTCCGAATGTTCTTTTTCAGATCCATCATGCATACTCACAATTCCGTAATGCCCAATTGCAGCTGAAGCTGCACCTGTTAAAGTAGCTAAGTCAATTACTAATTCAGGTTTATATTTTTTTGCAAAACTGAGTGCATCAGCCAAAACTAATCTCCCCTCAGCATCTGTATTTAATACCTCTACAGTTGTCTTGTCATGCATTGTAATTACATCTCCTGGCGCATAAGCATTTCCTGAAGGGCGATTGTCAGTTGCAGGTATTAAGGCAATAATATATTTATCTAATTTGTTGGCTGCAATGGCTTGCATAGCACCAATTACTACGCCAGAACCTCCCATGTCAGTTTTCATTAAATCCATAGAATTGGCTGTAGGTTTTAAACTTAATCCACCAGTATCATACACTATCCCTTTCCCCACTAAAATAATAGGCTGTTTGTTTGTTGCATTTTTTGGCTTGTATTCCATAATCGTGAAAGTAGGCTCGTCAATACTTCCTTTGTTTACTGCTAATAGTCCTCCCATTTTTAAGGTTTCAATTTTCTTTTTATTGAAAACAGTAGTGTTGACTCCATTTTTCTTTCCTGAATTAACAGCAGCATCAGCTAAATCCTTAGCTGTCATATGAGAGAAAGGTTCGTTAATTAAATCTCTTGTTAAATAAACAGCATCTACTATATTTTGTAATTCCTCAGTATCGTTTTCTGATGCTTTATCACATAAATAAAGTGTTGTTAATTTATTTGGTTTTGGGTCTGTTTTATGAGTAGTAAACGTATAATTTGCTAATGCCATTCCTTCAGCAATTGCTAATACTTCAGTTTGATTTCCTTTTACATCAATAATGATTACAGATTCCTTATCTTTTAGAATTCCTTGTAATTTATCTCCTAATAAACGAACATCTTCAAGGTGTTTATTTACGTTTTTCTCTGCTTTAGGATTCACCAAAAAAATTAATCTATTATATTGATTAATAGTGATAATTTCATTGTTTTCCTTTTGCTCCTTTTGGATATAATTAAGCTCGTCCTTGCTAAGGTTAAATTCCGATAAATTACTTTTCTTATCGCATAAAAGAATTAAATTATCGTCAGTAGAAAATGCTTGTTTCTTTTTGATTATAGTCTTCATAATATTGTGTAATTTTGTGCTTACAAAACTAAGTAATTTTATGGAGAGTAAGCAATTGCTTGAAAGAGCATTAAAAAAAGAATTTTTATCAGCAGAAGAAGGTCAGTTTTTATATGAAAATGTACCTACTGCTGATTTGATGTGGACAGCTAATGAATTAAGGCAAATGCAAGTGCCTGGTAATGTTGTTACTTGGCAGATTGACAGAAATGTAAATACGACTAATGCCTGTACTGCTAATTGCAAATTCTGTAATTTTTTCCGTCATCCAAAGCATGAAGAAGTGTATATAACTAATATGCAAACCTATAAAGTTAAAATTGAAGAAACTATAAAATATGGTGGGGATCAATTGCTTTTACAAGGAGGGCATCATCCAGGCTTAGGTTTGGATTATTACACAAAATTATTCCGTGATTTAAAGGCGCTTTATCCTGAGATGAAATTGCATGCACTTGGACCCCCAGAAGTAGCTCACATTTGTAAAATTGGAGGACATACTCATGAGCATGCGTTAACTGAACTAAAGTCTGCAGGAATGGACAGTATGCCTGGAGCAGGAGCAGAAATTTTAAGTGATAGGGTCAGACGCTTAATTTCAAAAGGAAAATGTACTGGGCAGGAATGGTTGGATGTTATGAAAGTTGCCCACAAGGTAGGCTTAACTACATCAGCAACTATGATGTTTGGACATATTGAAACTATAGAAGAACGCTTTGATCATTTAGTGAGAATTAGAGAGGTACAGGCTCAAAAACCTGAAGGAGAAAATGGATTTTTAGCCTTTATTCCTTGGCCGTTTATGGATGATGGAACGCTATTGCAAAGGGTAAAAGGTATTAATAACAATACTTCAGCTGATGAGTACATGCGTATGATTGCTATTTGCAGAATTATGTTGCCAAATATTAAGAATATTCAAACCTCATGGCTTACGGTTGGTGCAGATACAGCACAACTTACTTTGCATGGAGGGGCTAATGATATGGGTTCAATAATGATTGAGGAAAATGTAGTTTCGGCTGCAGGAGCACCCCATAGGTTTACGGCTAATAGTATACAGGAATGTATAAAGGAAGCAGGCTTTGAGCCACAACTAAGAACTCAGCATTATGTGGAAAGAGAAATGCCAGAAATGGAACAGCAAGTAATAGACTATTAATATGTTTACAGGAATAATAGAACAAATAGCTGAGGTAGTAAAAGTAGAAAGTGAGGGGAGTAATGTCCATATTACTTTAAAATCGACAATTACTACCGAACTAAAGATTGATCAAAGTGTAGCGCATAATGGTGTATGCTTAACGGTGGTTGCTATTAATGGTGATGAATATACGGTTACTGCAATTAAGGAAACCTTGGAGAAATCCAATATTGGTTTGTTGGCAGTGGGGAGTAAAGTAAACATGGAAAGATGCCTAAAAGTAGGAGGTAGGTTGGACGGACACATGGTACAAGGTCATGTTGATCAAACGGCAAAGTGCGTAGAGGTTAAAAAAGAAAATGGTTCTTATGTATATACTTTTAAGCACAAGGAATCCGACAATATGACGGTGGAGAAAGGTTCTGTTTGTGTAAACGGTATAAGCTTAACAGTTGTTAATTCCAAAGATACTTCTTTTTCAGTAGCTATTATTCCTTATACGCATGAGCATACTAATTTTCATGAGCTTAAAGAGGGTTCGTTAGTGAATATTGAGTTTGATATTTTAGGAAAGTATATTGCTAAGCAATTTATGAGAGACGCATAGTTGTTATTCCTATAACTCAAATTCAGGTTCACATTCTTTTGTCAGAAAACGATAATTGATACCAAAAGTAAATTGTTGGTTTGAGCCTATTTGGTTTCCGTTAAGATATTGGTATAATGGAATTTCACTTGTTGCGAAAATTGTAATACCATTCTGAGAATAACTGAGTTGAGGAATAAATAACCATTTTTTACTACCTGTGGATTTTTGTTTTTCACTTAAGTCAATAGTTTCTTGTGAATAACCATCAACTAGCATTAATTTAAGTAATTTAGATTGTTTTGCTTCTAACTGGCCTATTCTTTCTCCTTTTAACTGTGTTGTTAAGCCCCATTTTCTAAAAAAGGTCTTGCTGGCAAATAAGGATATACTTGTATAATCACCAAATTTTTCATCCAAAGAGTTATATCCTTTTCTTATGTGTAAAGAGTTTACAAAAAGTCTAAATTTTTGTTTTTTATATTCCCTCAAAAAGAAAGAATAAAACATCAAGTCCGTACCACCGGTAGAGAGCTGAATAGTTGGTGGTATTAGCTCCCATTTATTCCGTATTTTCATAGTGTCTGTATGAGAGCCAATAGGTATTTTAAGCCCAATCCCTAAAGTAATTTCTGAACGGATATTGCCTTTAGTTTCATTGTAAATATCATACCTTGGGAAGATTATTATATCTCCCATTCCTGATGAGCTAGCACTGGTATCTTTGCCTTCATAGCTTAAATTTTTATTTAAGTGATATCCTGCTGCTATAGAAAGGGTTAGTTTTTTACTAATCCCATAATCTGTTCTTAAAAATAGGTATTCACTACTAAGCTTATCATATATTCCCACTTGAATAACTTCCTCTGTACCTTCAAAAAATTTATTTGAGGTACTGTTTTGATAATTTAGAGACACCTCCATTTGGTATTTTTGCAATACTCCAGTAGCAGTTCCTCCTGCTATTGGGTTACTTCCTCCTCCCGAGCAACATCCTTGTGAAAAAGCAATATTTTGAAACAAAAAGCTAAAAATAAGCAGTACAATTAAACGCATATTGATTAATTATTCAATGTAAATTTAAGGCTTGTTTTTTTTGATTCAGTAGTCATCTGCAAGAAATAAAACCCTTTGTTTAGGTTACTTACATCTATAGTAGTGTTTTTTGTATTGTTGGTTTTTTGGCTGAATACATTTTCTCCCAACATATTAATTACATCAAACTGAACTGGTGTATTGCTTGTGTAATTCACATTAAGTAGCCCATTTGTAGGGTTAGGATAAGCTGTTAAGTTAAAAGATTTGTCTACTTGCTCATCTATTTGAACTGTTGGAGAAAGAGCAAGTGTTATCGCATCTTTTACACCAATGTAAGTGGGTTTACTATTATTTTCATTGTAATATATAGTGTGCGTATTTTTTCCTAAAACAACTACTTTCGGCATTCCATTCGTTCCATAATTGGTCATATTTAATATTGCATCAGAAAAAATAGCATCAGTTGTAATATTATAATTTGCTGCCCATCCTGATAAATATGAACATGTAGAGTTGCCATAATCATCAGCTAAATAATATTTTACTCTTTCTGGATGGCTAGTTGCAAAAGATTGTACTGCATCTGATGCGTAGCCTGCATAAGTAGCACAAGAAGTACAAGGCATTACCCATGCGATTACAATTACTTTTTCATTATCTAATTCATCAAATAGCGTATGTGACACTCCATTACAATCATTAGTTGTAAAATCAGTAGCAGTAGTTTGTGCGTAAGCAAATCCTAAGGTAGTTAGAATTGCTATAATAATCATTAGTAACTTTTTCATATGTATAATTATTGTTCTCTTTCGTATTTGCAACAGTGGTGTAGGTTGTTATAAACCTCATCAGTCGCTTTATGTTTTTCAGTGTCATAGCCAATGCCAGCTATTATCTGTTGTATCTTGTCAGTATTTGTAATTGCAGGATTAAATTTTACTTTCATCTTTTTGTTTACAACATTCCATCGTGCTGTTTTTACCCCTTCAAATCCTTTTGCTGCTGTCTCAATTTTTGTTTTGCACATTTCACAATTTCCTAAAACTTGAAAGTTTGCTTTCTCCCATTTAGGTTTTTGTGCAAAGGTTGTTAAACATACTAAAGTAAGGCAAACTAAGGTTAGGGCTTTTAAAATTTTCATCCTGATTAAATTTTCGGTAAAGATACTAAATATAATTATGTTTTTGTTGCATGAAAAAATAGAATCTTATTTACTCAAGAAAGTAATTCTTCTTACTTTTGTGAAATGAGAAATAAGATACTGTTATTAGGTTCAGGTGAATTAGGGAAGGAAGTAGTAATTGCAATGCAAAGATTAGGGCAATATGTTATTGCAGTGGACAATTATGAAAACGCTCCTGCTATGCAAGTGGCGCATGAGTCTGAAGTTATAAATATGTTAGATGGAGCGGAATTAGACAGAATAGTTGCTAAACACATTCCTGATTTTATAGTACCGGAAGTAGAAAGCATCAGAACAGAGCGCTTTTACGAGTATGAAAAAAAAGGACATAGGGTAATCCCATCAGCAAAAGCGGCAAATTTTACCATGAACCGTAAAGCAATTCGTGATTTGGCTGCTATTGATTTAGGCGTAAAAACAGCTAAATATAAATACGCTAGTTCTTATGAGCAGCTAAAAGAAGGAGTAGAATTTACAGGAATGCCTTGTGTAGTAAAACCATTAATGTCAAGTTCAGGGAAAGGACAATCGGTAATTAAAACAGAGGCTGATATACAAAAAGCTTGGAATTATGCTCTGGAGGGTTCTAGAGGGGATTTAATGGAAGTAATTGTAGAGGCTTTTATTGATTTTGATTATGAAATTACACTTTTAACGCTTACTCAAAATAATGGAAATACGCTTTTTTGTCCGCCAATAGGGCACAGGCAAGAAAGAGGAGATTATCAAGAAAGTTGGCAGCCAATGGCTATGGAGGAGGTGCATTTAAAAGAGGCAGAAGAAATAGCGAATAAAGTCACAAAAGAATTAGGCGGTAGCGGAATTTGGGGAGTAGAATTTTTTATAGGAAAGAATGGAGTTTATTTTTCTGAACTCTCACCAAGACCACACGATACAGGAATGGTAACCTTAGCTGGAACACAAAATTTTACAGAATTTGAATTGCATGCTCGTGCTATTTTAGGAATTCCTGTTTTGGATATTCCACTGATAACAAATGGTGCTTCTGCTGTAATATTAGCTGATAAAGAAAATAGCAATTGGCCAACTTTTACTGGATTAGTTGAAGCAGCTAATTTTAAAAATACCGATTTTAAGATTTTCGGGAAACCAACTACAAGAAAGTACAGAAGAATGGCTGTTGCCTTAGCTTATGGCTCAGAAACTACAACTGAATTGGTTGAAAAAGCAAAAGAGGTAGCGACTAAAATAAAGGTGGGTTAATTTCTCTCCACCCAATCCCCATGTTTTTTTATGAGGTCAATTAAAGCAGATACTGCCTTTTCTTCAGCTATGTTTTTCTCGACTACTGTTTGCTCTTTGTAAAGCGTAATCTTACCCTTTCCAGTACCCACATACCCATAGTCGGCATCTGCCATTTCTCCAGGTCCGTTTACTATACAACCCATTATTCCAATTTTAACTCCTTTCAGATGGTCAGTTTCTTTTCTGATTTTTGCAGTTGTTTCTTGTAAATCAAAAAGAGTTCTCCCACAACTAGGACAAGAAATATATTCTGTTTTGGAAATTCTTGTTCTACTGGCTTGCAATATTCCGAATGCTAGTGAATTTATCGACTGATAGGAGCCGCAATTTTCTGCAGCAATAAATATTCCATCTCCCAATCCATCTAAAAGTAAAGCCCCTAAATCAGAACTTGCTGAAAGTTGCAATTGTTCTTCTGATAAATCACCATAAGCTCTACCGATAATCACTGGAGTTTTAATTCCGTTATTCATTAGTTCAGTAAAGAGTTTCCTTTGCTCGGCAAGCCCATTTTCATTATAAGTATCTATCATTAAAACAGCTGTTGTATCTGTTTTTAATTTAGCAAAGAGCTCTTCACATAAATCCGAAAGACAAACATAAACGATATTCAGTTTTTCAGAGATTTCCTCCTCATCCAAATAGTCATTTATTGTTAAAAATGGATATCCTTTTTTATGCTCGACCCATTTTTTATAGTTGTAAATAACCCCCAAAGTTCCTGGTACTTCAAAATCTAAATCATGGTTGCCTACAAAAACATAATCGGCTGCCATATCGGTAAGGTTCCATTTATCCAGAGGGACGGAATAGTTAGACCCCAAAGCAAAAAAGGATGCAGCAGTAATTTTTTCTTTCAAGCAAAAATCTGCCATTACAATAGGGACATTCCCTCCACCAATATTTAGTACTTCATTTGTTTTTCTTCTTTTATAATCAAAAGAATGGAGCGGGTTTTTTGTTATTTTCTCAATAGAATCATGCTCCCCAATTCCTTCAAAATGTTTCAGTAAATTTTGTGCAACTGGAATTTCAAACTCAGGAGCTTCCGTTAATGAAACTCTAATTGTATCTCCAATTCCATCTGCTAAAAGTGTACCGATTCCCACTGCTGATTTTATCCTTCCATCTTCTCCTTCTCCTGCCTCAGTAACTCCCAAATGTAGAGGATAATCCATTCCTTCTTTTATCATTTCAGCAACTAATAAACGGTAGGCTTGCACCATTACTCTAGTGTTGGATGCTTTCATGGAAAGGATAATTTCATGATAGTCTTCATCACGGCAGATACGCAAAAACTCCATTGCTGATTCTACCATTCCTTTTGGAGTATCTCCATATCTCGAAAGGATTCTATCAGAAAGTGAGCCATGGTTTGTCCCTATCCGCATAGCGGTTTCGTTCTCTTTACAAATACGGACAAGTGGAGTGAACTTTTCTCTTATTCTTTCAATTTCAGCATTATAAGTAACTTCAGTATATTCTATGTTTTCAAACTTCTTTTTATCAGCATAGTTACCAGGATTTACTCTTACCTTTTCAATAATTGTAGCTGCAATTTCTGCTGCATTAGGAGTGTAGTGTATGTCTGCAATTATTGGAGTGTTATACCCTCTTTTTGCAAGTTCCTCTTTTATGTTTTTAAGATTTTCCGCTTCCTTTTTATTTGGTGCAGTAATTCGTACCAATTCACATCCCGCATCTATCATTCTTATAGATTCCTCCACAGTTGCAATGGTATCCATAGTATCTGTAGTAGTCATAGATTGAATTCGAATAGGATTACTCCCACCAATTCCGATATTTCCTACTTTTACTTCTCTTGTTTTAAACCTGCTATAATTGGTTAACGAATTGCAATATTTCATCTATTGTTTTACTATTTTTTTTATTATTTTATTATTGTCAACTGAGATGAAATAAATTCCTTTTGACAAATTACTAATATTAATCTTATGTGTAGTTTTATTCCTATCAATTTCGGTTATACTTACAATTCTTCCAATATTATCAGTTAAAATGAGTTCTGATGAATTTGTTAAATTTCCAATAACTGCAATCTCATTAACTGCAGGATTTGGATAGACCTTAATATTTTTAGTTTTTATTTCAGAACTTGACAATACATCTTCTGTTCTGAACTCATGATGAATAAACCTTCCAAAATCCCCTTCAAAGGCTTTTAACCAACCTGCTCCAAGCTCACGGAAGCGTGCCATCCCTCCCCCGTCATTATTAGCCCAAAAGTCTAAACCATCATCATCAGTATCTGTTACTTTAAAAGTATAACATCCACCAGGAAAAGTTAGTGTATCTCTATATTGTGTGTTTGAGATTAAATCACCACTAGCATATATTGAACTTCCATCATTATCAAAGAATTCCCATGATGACTCTGAGATTTGAGTAAAGGTATTAATTACTCCACTATTAGTTTGAAACCATAACGCAAAAGTATTAGGATAAATAGGTGTAGGGTCAAAAGTTGAACTCATTTTGTTATTATGAATATACTGATCTGCCCCTCCATTACTATTTATTATTTCAACATGAAATGAGTTATTATTAATAGTCATGTTATCCCATAAAGAGCTTGGATCCGGGAGCTTTATAGTCTCCTTTTGCAGGAAAGAAAGGACTCCATTCCATGTAAATGATTCTTTAGAAGGAGCATTATTAATCCAATACTCAATTGTTAATGATGTTATAGGAGTACTCCCTGTATTCTGGATAGTAATTTCTGGTTTTGAGCAAATAGGGTTTGCTTTCTGATAATTTACTTTATTAGTAGGAGATAAAATATCAACTATAGCAGCATCTAAAGTAAAATTTGTTTCATCATAACTAACTAGCTGGGAACTTACCCAATAATTAGAAGCT
>ENA-OWNS01001269-OWNS01001269.1-marine-metagenome-genome-assembly--contig:-NODE-1269-length-10326-cov-8.076495_pt1 | contig 10326 bp, 10 predicted proteins | sample MGYA00238137_ERZ651772 | MGnify/ENA primary metagenome ERZ651772 (study PRJEB26903, sample SAMN06264699) | marine metagenome | isolation source: Columbia River Estuary | place: USA:Columbia River... | reverse complement strand
TGGCGCAACTAATGTGGATTGGGAAGACATGGCTCAGGACGATTCTAGTATTTATATTGGTGATTTTGGTAATAATAGTGGTGATCGAACAGATTTGAAAGTTTATAAAATCAGTAAAAGCGATTATCAAAGCTCGAATGTAGTCACTGCTGAAATCATTAGCTTTACTTATGCTAATCAGATTGATTTCACATCCAATCCTCAGAATACCACATGGGATGCCGAAGCACTTGTTTCTTGGGACGCTTCAAGTTTAGTATTGTTAAGCAAGAACTGGGTTTCTGGCGCTACAAGTGCTTATGTGCTTCCAAAAACACCGGGAACATATGTTATTTCTCCTTTAGAAACAGAATTAAACGCGAATGGTTTAATTACTGGAGCGACTTACGACGATAATACAAATCAGTTATTGTTGGTCGGATATTCGAACCCTACTTTGCAGCCCTTTGTATGGTTTTGTGAGAGTATTGAGGATGTCGATATTTTATCTGGAACTAACACCTTTATATCTCTATCAGAAAGTTTAAGTTTTGAGCAAATTGAGAGTATTGCTTATAAAACTAATACAGTTTATTATATTACTTCAGAGTCTTTTGCCTTTGGAAATTTATCTGATAATGCAAAGGTTATTGAGTTAATCATTGAGGATTCGGTGCTATCTCTTCAAGGAGGTTCTGATCAGTATCAGAACATGGTGTATCCTAACCCAGTTCAACACACATTAGAAATTAAGGATGATCATGTGAACACTGTTGAAATCTTTGATGAAAAAGGAACGTTTTTGTACAGAGGAAGAGGTAGTCGTATAGATATGAGCCCTTATGCTCACGGTGTTTATACGGTAAAACTGATTTTAAATAACGGTTCTTTGTTGATAAAAAAAATTATTCATAATTAAGGTTACGTCTCTTTTAAACACTGTCGAACTCACTTGTGTGTTTTCCTTAAAAAGATGTAATTTTGCCTAAAAACAAGTCCTTTGGTAAAAATAGACAACATAGAACTTTCTGATTTTCCACTGCTTTTAGCACCTATGGAAGATGTAAGTGACCCACCGTTTAGAGCTCTTTGTAAAGAGCAGGGAGCTGATGTGGTTTACACAGAGTTCGTATCTAGCGAAGGGTTAATTCGTAACGCAGCTAAAAGTGTTATGAAACTAGATATTTATGAGAAGGAACGCCCTGTCGGAATTCAAATTTTTGGAGCCAACTTGGATAGCATGCTTCGAACTATAGACATTGTTGAAAAATCTAATCCAGATATAATTGATATTAACTTTGGTTGTCCGGTTAAAAAAGTAGTTAGCAAAGGGGCTGGGGCAGGGATATTAAAAGACATTTGTCTTATGGAAAAACTGACTGCTGAGATAGTGAAGCGGACGAAACTTCCAGTTACTGTAAAAACCCGTTTGGGTTGGGACCACAGCTCAATAAAAATTGTCGAGGTTGCAGAAAGATTGCAAGATGTTGGATGTAAAGCTATTGCAATTCATGGTCGGACACGCGCTCAAATGTATAAAGGCGACGCCAATTGGGACCTTATTGCTGCGGTAAAAAATAATTCAAGAATGCACATCCCTGTTTTTGGTAATGGTGATGTAGATTCACCTGAAAAAGCCGTATTAATGCGTGATAGGTATGGTTTAGACGGCGCAATGATTGGACGAGCCACAATTGGAAATCCGTGGTTTTTCAAACAAGTAAAGCATTATTTTAAAAATGGGACTCACTTACCGCCCGTATCTATGCCTGAGCGTGTTGAGGCAGCCCGAAGACATTTAGAAATGGCGATTGCCTGGAAAGGTGAGATTTTAGGGGTGTTCGAAACCAGGCGACATTATACGAATTACTTTAAAGGGATTCCACACTTTAAAGAATACCGAATGAAAATGGTTACTAGTGACGCTTCTAAAGACGTTTTTGCCGCCTTTGATGAGGTGCAAGAAAAATTCGGAGATCATGAATTTGTGCTATAAGGACTATTGCCTTGTCAGTGATTTGGAAATCCGTATTGAAGCTAATTTTGAGGCGAGCAGACCTAATGTCGCGATAGTGATAAATACAATTATAATATTGAATATTTTCAGCGTAACTGGATAAGACAGTGTACTTGTAATCATTATTAATCCAAAACTTTTTTGTAAACTAACTAGCATTATTGCTAATATGATACCGATTAAGCCACCCAACAAGCTCATTATACTTCCTTGGAAAAAGAAAATTTGACGAATTTCTTTGGCAGTAAGGCCCAGGTTAAAAAGTGTTGTTATGTCATTTTTTTTATCTAAAATCATCATAATTATAGAGCCTACCACATTGAATAATGCAATAATTAGTACCAATGTAAAAATGAGGTACACAGCAAGGTTTTCGGTATTAAGCATTTTATGAAGTGCCCCATTGAGTTGTTCTTTGGTTTTTATGGTGATGTTGTTTCCAAATATGCCATAAAGCTTGTCACGTACTTCGTCAAGAGAGTCATCAGAGTTTAATATTAGTTCTAGGGAGCTTACAGTGTCTTCCGGATAATTCAATAAGGCGCTTACCATGTCAATATCAGCATAAACCATGTCATGATCTAGGTCTTCATTAATTTCAAAAATACCAATATTAGCTGTTGAAATTTTATTAAAAGCTTCCTTTTCTGAAGTAATCTGACCCTTTCCAGGTTTTGGTGTGTACAGCTTTAGTATTTTTCCATAATCCATGACGCCAAAGGAGAGGTTACTTGCGACACCCCAGCCAGCTACAATTTGACGTGAACCAGGAGTCATCCAAGAGCCTAGTGATGTGATACTGTTGATGGTGTTTTGAGGATATAGAGAATCAACACCTTTGAGGGTGATTATTTGCCGTTTGTTATCTGAAACAAGAACAGCACGTTCTTCTACAATCTTAGAGTACGAAACAACACTATTTATCTCATTAATTTGAGCTAATGCGTTTGATTTTAAACGTATGGTTTTACCTGTTCGAGGGGTTATTTTTAAATCAGGATCAACGATAGATGAAAATTGTAAACTAAAGTCCTTTAAGCCAGCAAATCCTGAAAGAACCACAAGGAGGGCAGCAGACCCTACAACGACACCAATTGAGGCAATAATGGTCATGTAATTAATCGCATTGTTTTTGCTTTTAGAAAACAAATAGCGTTTCGCAATGTAGAAGGAAACATTCAACTATTTCTTTTTTCGTTTATCTAATAAGTCTGGACTGTTCATAGGGTTTTCCAATCCTTTAAGGGATTGCTCTATGTGATCAATATATTCTAGTGAGTCATCTATGTAAAATTGTAATTCTGGCATGCGTCGTAGCTGATGGCGAGTTCGCTGTGCCAATTCATGCTTAATAATACTGGTATTAGACTTGATGCCTTCTATGAGCGTGTCGCGTTTATCGGTAGGAAATATACTTAAGTATACTTTTGCAATGGAAAGATCAACAGTTACATTAACTTTAGTCACAGAAATAATTACTCCAAGTTGACCACTACGAGCTGCGCTTTGTAGAACATTAACTAAATCTTCTTGTAAAACTGAAGCTATTTTTTTTTGACGGTTACTTTCCATACTGCAAAAATAAGACATTTTGATTGGTATTCTTTAAAAGGTAATGCAATTAAACTAAATTTGTAACATGATGAATAAAATTGAACATATTGGCATCGCTGTGAAAAACCTTAAGGATTCAAATAAACTCTTTGAGACTTTATTTGGCAAACCACAGTACAAGATTGAATCAGTTGTTAGTGAGGGTGTTAACACTTCTTTTTTTATGATTGGCGATCAAAAAATAGAATTACTTGAAGCAACAGATTCCGATAGTCCGATAGGTAAATTTATAGCCAAGCGCGGTGAAGGCATTCACCATATCGCTTTTGAGGTTTTCGACATTTACAAGGAAATAGAGCGTTTAAAAAAGGAAGGATTTCAAGTTTTAAACGAAAGCCCTAAGCATGGAGCAGATAATAAACTTGTTGCTTTTTTACATCCAAAATCATGTAATGGGGTGCTTATTGAGCTATGTCAAGACATTGCTAAATAGAATTAATTTTCTTGCGGAGAACTAAAATAAGTAGTAATATTGCAGCCTAAATTGGTCTCATAGCTCAGTTGGTTAGAGCATCTGACTCATAATCAGAGGGTCCAAGGTTCGAGCCCTTGTGAGACCACCTTAAAACCCTTCTTAATTGAAGGGTTTTTTATTTATCTTTATAACATGATATATGTTCTCTTAAATAAATGGCTGTATAGATGCTGTTTATGGACTGCCTTCGGGGTGTATTATGATTTAAAAATAGGCTTAAGCTATAAAATCAGAGTCAGGTTTTGGTGAAAGCTCCGGTAAAGTAAGCTTTCATCATTTTTGAGTTAAGCAAAGCACATTATTAGTCTCATTACGTAATAATATTATGTGACAAATTCTGCTTCTAGAGCTTCCAATGATTTTCCTTTTGTTTCTGGAAGTATTTTTAACATAACAAAGAAGCCAATAAACGCGATTGCCCCAAAAATAAAAAACGTAAGCGCATTTCCGAAGTTTGACAATTCCCATGGGAAAACCAATTGGACAAAGGAACTGATTAATGAATTAATAAAAGCAATCACACCTATAGCTAGTCCACGATATTTCAATGGGTATAGTTCTGATAGCAACACCCACATTACAGGCCCTAATGAAAACGCAAAACAAGCAATAAAGCCAAGAATTCCAAAGAGAACTAAGTTTGCGTTGATGGTGGTGGCAGCCTCTAGAATAGCGCCATCATTTTTACTGTAAGCTTGATTACCCAAAATAGTTTTAAGTTCATTTTTAAAGGTCACATCGCTCGAATAGATTTTGTTTGAAAGCGGCAGTAATGCATTGGCATTAGAAAATTCAAATTGACTTATTTGATCTTTTGATAGCTGATAAGTTGCTTGATTAAAACCATAGGAGCATATTAGTAAACTTAGGGAAATACCAGCAGTTCCTATTAAAAGTAATGGTCTGCGCCCCATTCTATCAATTAAATAAATAGCTAGAAAAGTGAAAATTACAGAAATAGTACTCAGCAATACTCCTGACGAAAACGCTGCATCGGTTCCAATACCTGTTTGTTTAAATATTGAGGTTGCGTAGAAATAAACAGCGTTAATCCCTGTAATTTGTTGAAGAACTCCAACAATTAGACCTACAAAGAGAATATAGCCCAAAGAGCGTTTGAACAACTCGTTAAGTTTTAATTTTGAATTTTCTTTACTTTTTTCGATACTAGCTTCAATAATGGCAATTTCTAAAGCTCCTTTCTTAGGTCCGTGAAGAAGTAATATGACCTTTTTAGCATTGTTAAATTGACCTTTCAAATAAAGCCAACGAGGGCTCTTTGGAATAAAAAACAGAGATATAAAATAAAGTGTAGCAGGAATTAATTCTACTCCTAACATCCATTTCCATACATTCGTGTCAGAAAAAAAAGTATTGTCTGGGGTGTTGTATTTGTTAAAGAAATAGTTGCTTAAAAAAGCTACAAAAAATCCAAAAACAATATTTAATTGTTGTAATGACACAAGTTTTCCTCTGTTTTCTGCAGACGAAATTTCAGCGATATACATAGGTGCCAATACTAAGGCGGCACCGAAGGCAAGTCCTCCAATTATTCGAGCGATATAGAGCATTTCGTAGGTTGTCGCTAGCGCTGAAAACAGTGCGGAGATTGCATATAAGAGAGCGACTACAATGAGCACTTTTTTTCGACCAACAAGATCACTTATTCGTCCCGAAAAGAGCATTGCAAACATGGCTGCAAATGACGGAGCACTAACCACCCAACCAGACTGTAATTCGTTTAAGTCAAATTCTGGACCGGCATAAGCCATCACTCCTGAAATAATACCAGCATCAAAACCAAAAAGGAACCCACCTAAGGAAACAACAGATGCAACAAAAATAAGTTTTTTATTCATAATATTCTGAATTCATGTAACAGCGATTTCATTAGAAATTTAACTCTCTGACATGACATTTTTTTAAAAAACTAAGATAACATAAGTAAACGAATATGTGTTTTTGTTCACATGTTTCTTTGAATTATACACTAATTAAAAACATATAAATTCCTGATATACGTATCTGAAAAATATTTTTTAATTACTGACAAAATCTGCATTTTGAATAAGATATTTCTTACAAAAAGCATCTATTTATTGTGGCAAAAGTAACGTAAATAAAAGGTAGCTTAAGTAGTTGTTTTAACGTGTTAGTCTGATAATGTTTAAAAAACAGAGGGAACAGAAGGGTCAGGCACAGAGAATTACGGAAAAACCTTACCGGCCATGGAGTAGCAGGTTTTAAACCTTAACAAAAGGTTTTAATTTTTATGTCTTAATTATCCTATATTTGTAAATGAACACTAAAACATCATCCCTATGTTAGACAACATCAATTTTCGATCGACGTGTCCTGTTTCAAGCGTTATGGACATCATTGGCGATAAGTGGTCTTTAATTATTATTAGAGACCTATTTCTAGATAGAAATACTTACAGCGAATTTTTGAAATCTCCTGAAGGTATTGCTACAAATATTTTAGTAGATCGATTAAAGAAATTAACCTCTTACGGTCTTATTTCTTATTTTAAAAAGCCAAATGATAAGAAAGTAAAAGTATATTATTTGACGGATTTAGGGATTGACTTATACCCGATCATTTGTGAAATGACCATTTGGCACAATAAACATCTTAAATTTCGTGAAATGCATCCGCTAGGAGTAGACCAAATTACTCGAATAGAGAACAAAGGTCTAACTTGTGAAATTTCTGATACTGTGGAAGATTACCAAAAACGAAGGAAAGCTCTTTTAGAGACAGCTACTTTGTAAACGATATTTTTCCATCTTCTCATACGATCCATTTATCTTTTTATAGTTCCCTCTAAGCGAAAGTTCATTATTTATTGCTATATTTATTGTTAATTGCAATTCAAAACAATCTATTTACTAATTAATAATACTTTACTTATGAAACAAACAAATCTATTTTTAATGACATTAGTTATCTCGTCATTTGCTTTTGCACAACACATTAATACACGATTTATATCTGTTGATAAGGGTTCTAACGAAGCCTTTGAAAAAGGGGTTGCAAAAAAAACGAGCAAGTTTAACGCTAAAGAAGGGCAATTGCGATTTTATACGTTTATGGTAAATACAGGAGCCAATATGGGTAATTATGTGCGCGTGAGATATGAAGATGATATGAAGGGTTTTGACAGAAACCCTAGCAATGAGGCCATGAAGCTTTGGAATTCTGAGGTATCTGATCTGGCAACAAGCAAAAATACTCGAATGCTCTCTTTAAACAAAGAAGCGTCTCATGTCACAGTAAGTCCATTTTCAAAACCTTTGAGAACGGTTATGGAATACACCTTTCAAGGAGGTATGTCGGCTGAGTTTTGGAGATTTAGAAATAATGTTGCAAAGGCAGTAAAAGAATCAGGAGCAGCAATTTTTATGGAAGTTTGGGGTTGTGCTTCAGGCTGTGATGGTAATATGGTCATGGTAGTATTTGGTCATGACAATTATGGCGCATCAGCTGTTGATAATTCAATAGAATGGGAAAAAGTTTATAATACCTATAACAAACTTAACGGGGAAGGGAGTTATGACAAAGATATTAGCAATTTTGGAAAATCTTTAGAGATGTATGGAAGACGAACATATACCATGACGTTTATGCCAGAATTGAGCTCTCCTGAAGTGATGTCAATTGACAAATTATACACAAACTAAACATAAAAATTTTAAGTAATCTACAATGAAAAAAAGATATATAGTAATTACACTTCTTTTAGCATTCTTGAATTTACAAGCACAAAAGAAACATGTTAATGGTAAAATATATGATAAACATCCAGCAATCACTGTTGCTGACGAATTTACAGAAGCCTTTGTTTCTGGAGACACGGTTAAGATTAAATCTCTAGTAACCGACAATTTTGGTTGGTGGGCAAAAAATCAAATTAATCCCAGTAAAAAGAAATTAGCAAGTCTTTTAAGAAGGTCACAGTATTTGAGCAATAATGTAATAGGGTTTAATATAGTGAACAATGGGGGTGCATATTCAGATGCCATGGAATTTGGTGAAGATAAATCGGTTCACGTATACGCTTATCAACTGATGAAAGGTTTTGATAAAAACACAGGAATGAATTTGACCATGCCTAGAAACTCCATTTTCTTTATGGATGAAACAGGGACAAAAATTTCTGGTTTAGTGGTTTCGGATAGTCAATTAAAATGGAAAAAAGCCTATGATGCCTGGGACACTCGAGAGAATGGAATTATTTTCAAAGACCATCCAATGATTGCAAAGGCGAGATTATTATATGCGTATTTAGCACAAGCGGATCTTGAAAAAATAAGATTAATGTATGATGACGATGCTGCAATTAGAGATGTAATGAGTTTGACAGATATCAAAAATTACTTTGGCCCAGAAGAAAAGATGACGATGTTAGAAGACTTTTACAGAACTTATGAAATTGTAAATTTAAAAGAAATAGGATATCCAGATCTTTTAAGATACGATGGAAGCAATGATACAACCATTATTTCTTGGTGGGAAATCAGCATTAAAAACAAAGCCTCAGGTAACGTAACTACGGGCTATCATCACAATCAAATTACTGTTAATAATGATGGTAAAATAATCAAAGAAGATTATTATTGGAATCCATCATTATTACCAGAATAATCGTTAGAATAGAATTTTTGTAAATCAGACGCGTCTGACAGGAGGCCTTCTTTGGGAAGGCCTTCTTCGTTTCATAGAAGTTTCTAACAGCCATTAATTAAAGAAAAATAGAACATAATTTACCGTACTTTAGTTCTCAAAATAAGGTGATGTAGTAAGCGCAGGGACATACGTTTAACGTATACACCGAGAGTTTCAAACTGACCTATATATACCTCAAACTTTTCTTTTTTGATGGCCTTAATCATTCTTGTAGTAAACACAGTAACATCAAGACCTTTTTCAGTCATACTGTCTTGGTAGCCTTGCTTACTTCCATCTCCTGTCAGTGCATTACGAGCAACGTTTGTATTTACAAATCCAGGGCAAACCATCGTGACTTTTACGTGATCATTTACATGTTCAAGACGAAGGGCATCAAAAAACCCGTGCAGTGCGTGTTTTGCGCCACAATAAGCAGATCTTAAAGGAGAACTGAATTTTCCCATAAGACTAGAAACGACCACAAAGTGACCTTTGTTTTGGGCAACAAAATGTGGTAATAATGCTTTAGTTAAGGCGATTGTTCCAAGATAATCGATCTCTATTATTTTTCTATCAACAGAAATATCTGTATCAATAATAGCAGACCGCTGGCTGATTCCACCATTGTTTATAAGCATATCAACGCGGCCAAAGGCGTCAATAGCTTGCATTGTTACAGCCTGCATTGATGTAATGTTTTCTAAGTCTAAGGGCAATACAACAACATTTTCTGGCTCTTGGCATTGTGATTTAACTGTTTCAAGAAGAGCTATTCGTCTGGCAGACAGTATAAGCTTACAATTGCACTTTGATAAACTGATAGCGAGACTTTTTCCAATTCCACTGGAGGCTCCTGTAATCCAAATTATTTTGTTGTGTAATGTCATAAGTTATGTTCGGTACAATTAGTTATTATTATCACTTAAAAATAATAAAATAAAAAGGTCAGAGCTGTGCCCAATGACAATCAGATTGAGATGTTGTTGTTTTTTAAGATGAAAGTTTTAAAGAGTTTGTTAGGCGTTTGAATTTTGCATTATTCGATGTATCGATAATTTTTATTTTAGCAGTATTATTACAATCTTTTTTCGTTATTTGCATTATTGGTTAATGAGGAGAACTGCGCTTCTGAATTTCAAGAAAAGATTATCATAACGAAATGTTGTTATGTCTTATCCTCTGTTGCGTTATGCTAAATCTCTTCGTTTGCTGTATGTGTTTGTAATGAAAGCTCAACTTAAAACTATATTAATTTCTTCTATTTTTATGCTATTCAGTATTGTTTCTTATGCACAAGACAATATTGATCCACCGCCACCTCCTGCACCACCTGGCCCCCCAGGCTTCCCAATAGATCAAAACATTTTGTGGCTATTAATTGTTGGACTAATCTACGGTGCTTACAGTATTTGTTTTTCTAGTAAAAACAAATAACTATTTAATTGCAGGCATGAGCTTTTTGACGTACTTGCCAATTACATCAAATTCAAGATTAACATTATCATCTACTTTCATGTGTTGAAAAGTTGTGTGCCTATAAGTATAAGGAATGATGGCAACACTGAAAGAA
>ENA-OWNS01001265-OWNS01001265.1-marine-metagenome-genome-assembly--contig:-NODE-1265-length-10353-cov-2.707863_pt1 | contig 10353 bp, 8 predicted proteins | sample MGYA00238137_ERZ651772 | MGnify/ENA primary metagenome ERZ651772 (study PRJEB26903, sample SAMN06264699) | marine metagenome | isolation source: Columbia River Estuary | place: USA:Columbia River Estuary... | reverse complement strand
TGCTAAGCGCGAATCTGCCCAGCTGATTATCTTCAATCATAACCTGTCGCCAAGCCAAGAACGAAACCTTGAAGCACATCTGCAGTGTCGAGTGCTGGATAGAACGGGGTTAATTCTTGATATTTTTGCTATGCGCGCCAGAACCCATGAAGGGAAACTACAGGTCGAGCTTGCCCAGCTACAGCACCTGTCTTCAAGATTAGTTCGAGGTTGGACGCACCTTGAGCGTCAGAAAGGTGGTATCGGTATGCGCGGGCCGGGTGAAACCCAGCTAGAATCTGATCGGCGAATGGTTAGAGATCGCATCAAGTCGATTAAAAAACGATTGGAAAAGGTGCGGGTTCAGCGTGATCAGGGTAGGCAATCGCGACTTAAGTCAGACATCCCGACGGTTTCACTGGTGGGCTATACCAATGCGGGAAAGTCGACTTTATTTAATTTAATCACAAATTCCGATGTCTATGCTGCAAACCAGTTATTTGCCACATTGGATCCGACTATGCGACGCTTGGATCTTCCTGAGCAGGGGCCAATTATTTTTGCTGATACGGTAGGTTTTATCAGTCATTTGCCCCACCGATTGATCAATGCCTTTCGCGCCACATTGGAAGAGGCTGCTGCGGCCAATGTGCTTCTTCATATTATTGATGCTTCAGCTGAGGATAGATCTACTAATGTAGATCGAGTGAATGATGTGCTGAAAGAGATTGGTGCCCATGAGCTACCAACGCTATTGGTCTACAACAAAATTGATTTAATGGATGAACCCGTTCCTAGAATTGACCGAGATCAAGATGGCAAGCCAGTGGCAGTGTGGCTATCCGCGCTGACGGGTGAGGGTACGGAACTTTTGTTAGAGGCAGTAGCAGAATACTTGCCCAGAAAAATGATACATACTAAGCTTCAACTTAAGCCAGAGCAGGGTGCGTTTAGGGCTGCATTATATAATTATAAGGCGGTTTTAAATGAAACCTATAATGAGCATGGCGACGTAAACTTAGAAATACAACTCCCAGAAAGTGAGTTTTTGCGAATTGTTAAGCAATCAGGGTTGAAATCAGAGGATTTAGACCCCATCTAGTAGAAAGACTAGATGAAAAATGTGAATGGCGGTTAAACTTATGCTGCATATTCAAAAAACAAATAGATTTGGAGTAATACTATGGCTTGGAATGAACCCGGTGGCGGAAAAGATCCTTGGGGAGGCAACCGCAATGATGGCCCGCCCGATATTGATGAGGCTCTAAAAAAGCTTGCCGAAAAATTCAGTTTTCTGGGTGGTGGTAAGGGCGGTAGCAGTAAAGGTTTATTGCCTGTAGTCATTGCAGTGGTTGCTATACTTTGGGGTCTAATGGGTTTTTACCAAGTAGATGAAAAAGAGCAAGCCGTTGTGTTACGCCTAGGTAAATATCATTCAACCAATGGTTCAGGTTTGCATTGGAATCCCCCTGTTGTAGATTCTATCAGCGTGGTTGGTGTGACTGAAGAGCGCCAATACCCGGTGCGTGGTTTGATGCTGACTCAGGATGAAAATATTGTCGAGATTTCTTTGACTGTGCAATACAACATTGCCAATGCCAAAGATTTTGTTCTCAACGTCAAAGACCCCGAAACTAGCCTTAAGCAGGCTACAGACAGTGCATTGCGCCATGTTGTTGGAAGCACCGGCCTAGATGGCGTGATTTCAACCGGACGTGAACAGGTTGCTCTGGGTACTGCTGAGAAGCTACAGGTACTTTTAGATATTTATGGCAGTGGTATCAATGTTGTAAAAATTAACATTAAAGAATCTCGTCCACCCTCTGAAGTGAAGGCGGCCTATGATGATGTTATTCGTGCGCGAGAAGATTTAGAGCGTCTAGTTAACGAGGCTCAAGCATACTCCAATGGTATTATTCCGGAGGCGCGTGGTGAAGCTCAAAGATTAAGAGAAGAGGCTGAGGGCTATCGATCTCAGGTGGTCTCTAAATCTCAGGGTGAGGCCAAGCGATTCACTAAATTATTGGGAGAGTATCAAAAAGCGCCAGGGGTAACCCGTGAGCGACTCTACCTAGATGCTGTTGAAGAAGTAATGACGCAAAGCACGAAAATCCTCATGGATGCAGAAGGCGGCAATAATATGCTTTACCTTCCTCTGGATAAAATTGTTCAGCAGGGTGGAAGCACTAGGCAATCGGATTCTGCACTTTCCAGTGATCAAATGGTAGATCGAATTGCCAATGACGTTATTGAAAGATTACAAAGAAATAATGATCGAGTTCAATCGGAGAGACGACGATGAAAAATCTATTTAAAGCACTAGGTTTACTGGTCATTGTTTTAGTTGCGGTCAATAGCACTTTGTATGTAGTGAGTGAATTTGAGCGCGGTGTAAAGCTTCGTTTCGGTAAATTAATTGAGGCAGATATTAAGCCTGGCTTACATGTGAAAATGCCCATTGTTGATGATGTAAGAATCTTTGATGCACGAATCCTTACTCTAGATGCTCAACAGGCAAGTTTCTTTACCATCGAGAAAAAGCGTTTGATTGTAGATTCCTATGCAAAATGGCGGATTTCCAATGTAGAGACCTACTATAAGGCAACCGGTGGTGTGGAGTCTGTTGCACACAACCGATTAGCCAACCGTGTTAATACCGGTTTGCGTAACCAGTTTGGTACAAGAACCCTGCATGAAGTGGTTTCTGGTGAGCGTGATTTGTTGATGAAAAATATCACCGACGATCTCAATCAGTCGGTTTTAACCAGTTTGGGTATTGAAGTGATTGATGTGCGTGTTAAGCGTATTGATTTACCTCAGGAAGTGAGTGGCCCAGTATTCAGACGTATGACGGCTGAGCGAGAAAAAGAAGCCCGTGAGCTAAGATCTACGGGTAAAGAGAAAGCAGAGAAAATTCGTGCATCGGCTGATCGTGAAAGAACCATTGAACTGGCTAATGCCTATCGCGATGCGGAAGAGTTACGAGGTGAGGGTGATGCAGAGGCTGCAGGTATCTATGCGACGGCTTATCAACAGGACCCTGAATTCTACTCCTTTGTGCGAAGCCTAAATGCTTACAAGCAAGCGTTTTCTAATAAAGGCGATATTATGCTGGTTGAGCCAGACAGTGACTTTTTCAAATACTTAAAAAACCAAAAAGCTCAATAGGCCAATGGTAAAGCTGTGATTTGTTGGAATATGTAAATTAATTGAAATTGTTATAAGAAATTTCTGCCACAGTTGCAGCTTATTTGTTAAAATCTAATAAAACCGGGGCAACTCGGTTTTTTTATTCGTCTAAAGATGCAGAAATTGCCATTATTCAGCCAAATAGTAAGATTGAAATCTGTTTAATGTTACTGCATTTAGGGTTATGTATTGTGAGGTCATTGTGTCAAAAAGAGACAGTTGGTTATTGCCAGATGGCATCGATGAGGTGCTTCCAGAGCAGGCGCGATTTATAGAAAAATCGCGGCGAGAACTCTTGGACCTATACAATAGCTGGGGCTATGACCTAGTGATCCCCCCGATGGTCGAATTTTCAGAATCATTATTGAGCGGTTTTGGGTCAGATCTAGACTTAGTAACTTTTAAGTTAACCGATCAATTAAGTGGGCGCATGATGGGGATTCGCGCTGACATTACCCCTCAGGCAGCCAGAATAGATGCTCACAGCTTAAATCGTCAGGGTCCCAGTCGACTCTGTTATGCAGGTACTGTTCTTCAAACCAAGCCCAGAGCACCTCTTGAATCACGTACGCCCATTTCTATTGGTGTTGAGCTATTTGGTGAAGCAGGTATTGGCGCCGATATCGAAGTTATTGAACTATTTCTCAAAACTCTTGAAACCGCTGGTATCGATCAGGTTCACCTGGATATTGGCCATGTTGATATTTTGCGCGGCCTATTGGTGGGTTCAAAACTATCGAATATTCAGGAAACTGAGCTTTTTGAATTGCTTCAACGCAAGGCAAATGCTGAATTGGATGCGTGGATTGCTGAGAATATTACAGACTCCAAGTTAGCCGGTTGGCTTAAATCACTACCGGCTCTTTCGGGTAGTGTCGATGTGTTAGCTGAAGCTAGAAGCCGACTTGCTGGTGCTCCAGAACCAGTTATTGCTGCCCTTGATCAGCTGAATAAGATTGTTGATGCCCTAAGCAACCAATCGGTAACCATATATCTCGATCTTGGTGATTTAGCAGGCTATAGATACCACACAGGTATCGTGTTTGCCGCTTATAAACAGGGTTATGGCAAAGCATTAGGCAATGGCGGGCGCTATGACAATATTGGTGAAGCCTTTGGTCGTGCACGAACCGCCACTGGTTTTGCATTTGATCTAAAATCGCTAGTAGCTAATGGAGTCACAGAGCAACAGACTTTGTTGGGTATCTTTGTGCCTAGCAACACAGACACCCAATGTGATGATATGGTTGCACAGTTGCGAGTGCGAATTGAGCGTGTGGTTCAGGGATTTGATGGTCAGGTTCCAAATTTTAAAGAAATTAACTGTGATCGTCAGCTGGTTAAGAAAGGCGATCAGTATCAAATTGAAAAAATATCCTGATTTAAAACGTCAGTAGAACACTTAGAGTAGAAAATTTTATGGGTAAAAATGTCGTCATTCTCGGCTCTCAATGGGGCGATGAAGGTAAGGGAAAAATTGTTGATCTACTGACCGATAAGGCTTCAATGGTCGCTCGATTTCAGGGTGGTCATAATGCCGGCCATACATTGGTTATTGATGGCAAGAAAACCGCTCTACATCTAATACCCTCGGGCATCTTACGTGATCATGTGACCTGCGTAATCGGCAATGGTGTTGTATTGGCACCCGATGCTCTATTCAAAGAAATCAACATGCTTGAAGAGCGTGGTGTTGAAGTTCGTGAGCGTTTGAAAGTGTCTGGGTCCTGCCCACTGATTTTACCCTATCATATTGCCATAGATCAGGCCCGCGAGCAGTCATTAGGCAAATCGAAAATTGGTACCACTGGTCGTGGTATTGGTCCAGCCTATGAAGATAAGGTGGCACGAAGAGCACTTCGCCTTAGTGATATGGTGAATATGGATCGTTTCGCCGAAAAACTTGCCACTGTGCTTGAGTACCATAATTTTGCCTTAACTCAATACTACAAGGTTGAGCCTGTAGACTTTGATGAAACTCTAGCGCTAGCAAAAACATGGGCTGAGGCGTTACTGCCCATGATGGCTGATGTTACTGATATTCTGCACACCGCACGCGAGGCAGGCGAAAACATATTATTTGAGGGTGCACAGGGATCGCTACTCGATATCGATCATGGTACCTATCCTTATGTGACCTCCTCGAATACTACTGCCGGCGGTACAGCCACCGGAAGTGGTTTTGGTCCTATGTATCTTGATTATGTGTTAGGTATTACCAAAGCCTACACCACGCGCGTGGGCTCTGGGCCTTTCCCAACAGAACTTCACTGCGAAATAGGCAACTATTTAGGTGAAAAAGGTCATGAATTTGGAACCACAACGGGCCGTGAGCGTCGCTGTGGTTGGTTTGATGCAGTTGCCCTAAGACGTGCAGTTCGCATCAATAGTATTACCGGTATCTGCCTGACTAAACTGGATGTCTTAGATGGCTTAGAAGAAGTTAATATCTGTATTGGTTATGTAGATTCGCAGGGCAACCCTGTAAACAACCCTAACCATGCTGACGACTTTGAGGGCATTGTTCCTGTTTATGAAACACTACCTGGATGGAATGACGTCACAGTGGGTGTTCAGTCGCTGGACAAATTACCTGCAAATGCTCAGGCTTATATCAGTCGAATTGAAGACCTAATCGGAGCACCTGTCGATATCGTTTCCACGGGTCCAGATCGCGTAGAAACTATTGTTCTGCGTCACGCATTTAACTAAAAACTCGCGCTAAACTGGTAATTGCAAGGTCGCTTTTATCAGTTTTGTGTGTAGCTGGTTATTTCTCGGGATAGCCCTAGAGTAAATAAATGATCAGCACGCTGGGGCATTTCTTGTAAGCTATTTTCAGTTACCCGTTCAAAATAACTAATAAAACGCCTAATCTGCTGCTCATTCATTATCCCTGATTGGGTGCCTAGTCCTCCTTTTGCGAGTCGCTTAACTAACTTCTGTTCCTGCTCAAGTCGCCAGTTGAATACGGTATTAAAAGAAGGGGCCTGTAGCATAATAAGCTCATCTACCAAGTTAAACAGATCCGGGTACTCATTTATAAGCGCCTGATTCACATAGCTGCGCCAAACGGCATCGGCATCTTCTTCATTTTCGAGTGCATTAATGGCATTGGTGAGAGCTTCAGGTTTCTGGGGAAGCGCGCCTAAACACCAACCCTCTAATACAATAAGCCCTACGGGTTCTTCAATGGATTGCAGCTGATCTTGAGGGGCGCGATCATCAATGCTTTTATCAAAGCGTGTAATTAAGGCTTTTTCACCGGCCAATAAATGTTTTACACAGTTGATTGCCAGCTCGACATCATGGGTGCCAGGTACACCTCGTGTTGCAAGCAGAGGATGAATTTGTCTAGCGAGTGTATTTCGTTCGGATTGGGTTAAGTAAAAGTCATCCAGTGAAAGTGCCACAGTTTTAAGGTTTATCTGTTCAGAAACAGCGGTACATAAATAGTCTGCAAGGGTTGATTTGCCAGAACCTTGGCAGCCATTAATGCCTATGACCCTAGGAGTTTTGTTGTGATTATATTCAGCAACAATTGAGTCGATTATTGGTGAGAACCATTGTTTTGCCGCATCTAAATAGGCTGTAGGTAATTGGTTGCGCTCAAGGAAAGCCTGTTCCTTTGCTGATATGTTCATAGATGATCATTCCATGGCTAGAATAAAATTTTGTTAATCGTATTGAAGTTACTGCTAGGACGTCTGAAAGTCCCATTAATACTATCATAGACTTAAAATGCAAAACTAGCATAGTTGTGCGAAAAAACAGGTAAACTACAGTCTAAAAAAAGGTAAGCTAAGCCCTTATAATTTCAATTATTCAGTTTGTATAATGGATCTTTGAAGATGACTGATTGGAAAACAGGTAAACCGAATGAAAAGACTTATTTTTGTCGCGCTTTTGACCATTGTTGGTTGCGATAGGGCTACTAATGAGGTTTCTCCACTAAAGAACCATGATGTTCAGTTAACGGATAAAACAAATCCTTGGTTTCAATCTTCGATAACAGAGCTCGAGAAAAAGAGGCTTGCGGCTGAGAAGATACAGAACCAGTTGGGTGCGGCTAAGAATATTATATTATTTGTCGGCGATGGTATGAGCCTGACTACAGTCACTGCTTCGCGTATTTTTGAGGGGCAGAGAAAGGGGCTTTTAGGTGAAGAAAACAACCTGAGTTTTGATCAGTTTCCCTTTTCAGGATTAGCCAAAACCTATGCAGTAGACACTCAGGTGCCCGATTCAGCTAGTACCATGACCGCCATAATGACGGGTGTGAAAACGAATAGAGGTATTGTCGGTATTTCTGAGAAGGTTAGCCGAGGAAAGTGCGCAACTCAAGCGGGAAACGAGGTTATTTCAGCACTTGATTTGGCCGAGCTTGCGGGTTTATCCACTGGCATAGTAACAACAACGCGGGTTACTCATGCAACACCAGCAGCCACCTATGCAAAGTCACCAGACAGAGATTGGGAAGGCCCCTCAAAAATGCCCCAGTCAGCAATTGAAGCTGGTTGCCAAGATATTGCTGCTCAGTTTATAGCTTACCAGTCCAATTTAAATCAGCGTTATCCCGGTGCTGATACAGATGGTATTGAGGTTGTTATGGGTGGTGGGTTACGTCATTTTTTGCCTGCGGACAAAACAGCTAATAATAAAGAGGGCATTGGCAATCGCCCCGATGGCCGCAACCTTGTAAGTGAATGGAAAAAAATTAATTCACAGGGTACATATCTCGATAATCGAACTGACTTTGATGCCACGGATTTTGATGAGGCAACACAGGTATTGGGTTTATTTAGCGGCTCTCATATGCGATTTGAAGCCAATCGAAAGCATAATGGCTACAAGCAACCTTCATTAAGTGAAATGACTGCAAATGCCATTAAGGTTTTACAAAAAAATCCGAAAGGGTTTTTCTTGATGGTAGAGGCGGGGCGGATTGATCATGCTCACCATACTAGTAATGCCTATAACGCCCTATCAGACACCGTTGAGCTATCGAATGCTGTTGATGTGGCTATGCAGGCAACGGATGGCGATGACACTCTGATTATAGTCACTGCCGATCATGGTCATGTGTTTACTATGGCCGGTTATCCCAAGCGCGGTAATCCTATTTTGGGTAAGGTGATTCCATTAGGGCAGACAGAGCCTTCGTTAGCTGTGGATAATTTACCCTACACCACATTGGGTTATGCTAATGGGCGAGGGCATCGTCATTTAGGCTTAGAAACCGATTCTGATCAATGCTACCACCAGCCTGTGTTTGCTGGGCGAGCTAATTTAACAGGTATGGATACTACACAGCCCGGTTTCTTTCAAGAATCCTTAGTGCCATTGACCACCGAAACCCATTCTGGTGAAGATGTTGCCATCTACGCATCGGGCCCCGGCGCGCATCTTATTTCAGGCAGTAATGAACAAACCATTATATTTCATGTAATGAATCATGCGGCAGGTTTGGTTAATCAGGCTGAACGAGAACTCAGCCGATAAAACTTCAGGTTATTTAGAATCGCCAAGATTAGGCTCTACAGGGAGCCCGGCGCTGATCTTCTGGTTTATCTCGGCAATGGTGTTAGAAATGGCTAGAAAGCGCTCAGAGGTCGCTGGGTGGGACGCTGAGTGGCTTGTACCAATACTTCCTGGGTGTTCTGCCGCCATTTGTCGCCAAAAATTGGCAGAGCCCTCTAGTGGAAGGCCTGCCGCATTCATATAATACAGGGCAACATAGTCAGCCTCAGCTTCAAAATCCTGTGAAAACGCCCTTGAACCCATATTGGCAAATGTGCCGCGAGTACTGACACCGTTGGCAGCTGCCGCCAAATCAATAATGGTACCTAGCATATGATTGGTCTTTTTCTTATCGAGATGCCCCATGAGGTTATGACCTAGCTCGTGAGCGACGACTAAAGCTAATTCTTGGTCCTGTTGTGCGAAGCGCATCATACCCTTAGTAATTATGATGCGTTTGCCATCGGCATAGGCATTGACCGCATCACTCTCTCGAAGAACCACGGGATAGCCACAGATTGTCTCAAGCCTAATATCCATTTCAAGCAGTTGATCACCGCGTTTTACTAATAAAGATTTTATCGGTGCGGTATTCTTACTAATTCGACTGGCTTCTGCGTAGAATTTATTATGTTGTTGATTGCTAGTACCAAACTCAACGTCATTAATTGACAGTATTCGATCATCGACAGCGAGCCCTGATTTGGCGGCAGGACCCTGTTCGGCAACCCATGTCACAGTATATTCATCACCACCAAAAATTTTATTGGCTGTGGTTCGCCAGGCATCTTTGTAGTCGCTACTGGAGGATCCGCGAGCACCCATGGAATAGGATCTTTTGGCGGTGCAAAACTTTGTAGCGGCCTTAAGGATCGGGTAAGACACTGTATTAAGGCGTTTTTTGTAACTTAGAATTTTATTGAGGGCCAGTTCTCTTTGCAATGCGGCCTCTGCTTATACCTCAGTAGAGTCATAATTGACCTTCATTTTACTGGGTGCAGCACAGGCATTGATTAAAACAAGTATAGCTAAAATTACGCTGATTTTTGGTGTCATATCTGCCTCAGAGTGAACTGAAAAACTAATTTGATGTTAACAGTTTATTTGTAAGTTAAAAACCTATGAAAAAACTCTGTTGCACTTGGTTGTTTGTAAATTGACGGCTTTAAAGATTTGTTCAGACACTAGTTAATTTACTTGAAAGATTGATTGGAATATAATTTACAGGTGAATAAATTAACTCAGGATAAAACAATAAATGAAAAAAATTCTATGTGCATTTGTAATTTCCTTTTTGCCTCTAACGTCGGTTGCTGAAAGTTTAAACTTTTTCTCCAATCAATTTCATGAATCAAGTGAAGATGCGAAAGGTCACTCAATTACGATTGACAGTGTCTTGTCTGAGGGTCGACATAGTGTCGGCTTACAGCGTGTTCAACAAGAGTCTGAAACCAATAATGTTGATTCTTATGCCACGAGCATTTCAACTGATTTAGCTCTTGACTCATTTATTGAGGGTTCGGCTTTCATTGGCTTATCTTATCTAAACCCAAGTAATGATGGTGCTTTTGGGGACTCTAATCAGGGTTTCCTTCGTGCGGGCTATGCCAAAATAAATGGCGAGGGTATCGACTACAAAGTATATTTCCAAACTTGGGATGAAAA
>ENA-OWNS01001262-OWNS01001262.1-marine-metagenome-genome-assembly--contig:-NODE-1262-length-10361-cov-3.572151_pt1 | contig 10361 bp, 8 predicted proteins | sample MGYA00238137_ERZ651772 | MGnify/ENA primary metagenome ERZ651772 (study PRJEB26903, sample SAMN06264699) | marine metagenome | isolation source: Columbia River Estuary | place: USA:Columbia River Estuary... | reverse complement strand
AAAGTAGTTCGGTCGAGAAGTTGGCTGACACCAGATCTTCCGCCAACCCAGTTTCCAGTTGCTAGAGCATGCATAATTTTGCTTGTTAGAACATCTGGCCTGAGACATGATGTGATTTTTAACTCGCGCTTTCGGTTGTGGTGGCGTTCAAGTTGGTACTTCAGATCACGAGCTAGTTGACCCATTGAAACTCGGAACAAGTCTTCAATCAAATCTCCTGCAAGACGAACACGCTTGTTTGCATAGTGGTCTTTGTCGTTTGGCTTACGGCTAGTGATAGCCATTTCCAAAACTTGACGAACAATTCTTCCAAGGAAGATAGCCTTCTTCTTTCGAGCGCCAGGTTGGTCGCCCAAGTGAGGAAGGAGTTCACGATCGAGCAGTTGGTTGACTCGTTGCTCTCGGTATTCACGTTGTTGACCGGCTGCGAATTTCTTCTGCAACCATTCGTGAGCTTCGGTCATGGATTGAACCGAGTACTCTTCGTTGTCGTTGACTTCGTTGAGGTTTGCAACGATGTACTTGAACGTATCAGTTGGTCCAGCAATAGCCTGGAACACTTCTTGGTCGTTCTCGATACCGAGTGCACGCATGAGAAGAACCACAGGGATTGCGGTTGTTCCAGCTGTGCTGATTTTGACCATGAGCATTCCATCTCGACGCTTTTCAACGTTGAGTGGCTTGCGCATACCGTTTTTCTGAGAGAAGATCTTTGCGACTTCAGTACGCTTTGCAGTACGCTTGTTGATTTCAACAGTAACTCTGTATTCATCGCTTGCACATTCGCCGCGACCAAAACCTGTCATAGACTGAATTGACACTAATAACCTCTACCTCTTATTGATGAAAAATACTCATATCGTCAGGAGAACCATTAATAGTCCCATTACCCATACTTCTAAACTTACTAAATCTACCATCAAGTAATTTTTGGTGGAGTCAGTCAGAAACCTCAGGTTAAATCATTAAGAAGAGGTATAGATATCTTAGTTGCTACGCCAGGAAGACTTTTAGATTTGATAAACCAAGGATTTATTGATCTTGGTAGTGTAGAATTTTTTGTTCTAGATGAAGCAGATAGAATGTTAGATATGGGTTTTGTGAGAGATATTAACAAGATTATTAGTTACATGCCGTCAAAAAGACAAAATCTACTATTCTCAGCTACCTTTTCTAAGGAAATCAAGCAACTTGCTCATACCATATTGAAAAACCCTGTAATGGTTGAAGCTGAGCCTGAAAACTCAACTGCCGAAATGGTAAATCAGAAAGTGTATCGGGTTAATAAAAAAGAGAAAACAACTATTATTACCAATCTTATAAAAAAAGGAAACTGGAATCAGGTGTTGGTTTTTATGAGAACCAAACACGGGGCAAATAAACTAACAAAAAAATTACTCCAATCGGGAATTTCTGCCGCAGCAATTCATGGAAATAAAAGTCAGGGAGCTAGAACAAAGGCCTTGTCAAATTTTAAATCTAATGATATTAGAATTCTTGTTGCCACTGATATTGCAGCTCGTGGGCTAGACATCCCTTTATTGCCTCATGTTGTCAATTATGAATTACCAAATGTACCCGAGGATTATGTTCACAGAATTGGTAGAACTGGAAGAGCTGGTGCTAGTGGCGAAGCTATTTCGTTAGTTTGTAGTGAAGAAACAGAATACCTTAAAGAAATTGAAAAGCTACTAGGAACTAAATTAGCTGATGAAATTATTGAAGGATTTGAGCCAACAGATAATGCTCCTCCAAAAAGAGCTGCCTCCCAAAGCAAAGGCGCTTTCAAAAAATCATCTTCTAAAAAACCTCATCGTAAAAAGCATTTTAAAAGAGAATCAAAATCTATAAACTCTGATAATAGAAATCATAGAGGCTCAAAAAATAGACGTAGATAAAAAACTTTATTTTTAGCTACATTTGTGAATCAAATTAGCATACAATGAAATACCACCCAATAGATTCTAGCCTTTTCATCAATAATAGAAGAAACTTTTCGGCTAAAATGAAGCCCAATAGTCTTGCTGTATTCAACTCTAATGATATTTACCCGATTAGTGCAGATAGCACAATGCCTTTTGATCAGCACAGGGATATTTTTTACTTAAGTGGAGTAGATCAAGAAGAAAGTATATTGGTATTATTTCCAGATTGCCCAAAAGAAAAACACCGTGAAATCTTATTTTTAAAAGAGACAAGTGAGCATATTGCTGTTTGGGAAGGAGAGAAACTAACCAAAGATGCGGCCTACAAAACCTCTGGTATTCAAACTGTTTATTGGTTACAGGATTTAGAAAAGATACTTTTTGAACTCACTACTCAATGCGATACCTTTTATATAAATACTAATGAGCACTACAGAGCCAATGTAGAAACAGAAACAAGAGAAGACCGTTTTACAAAATGGTTGTTAGCTAAATATCCTGCGCATTCTGTGGCAAAAAGCAATCCTATTTTACAAGAATTACGAGCTATAAAAGACCCTATTGAATTAGATTTAATGCAGAAGGCTTGTGATATCACTGAAAAAGGATTTCGTAGAATTTTAAATTTTATAAAACCAAATGTATGGGAATACGAAATTGAAGCTGAATTGGTTCATGAATTTATTAAAAACCGATCTAAAGGATTTGCCTATACTCCAATTATTGCTTCTGGTAATAACGCCAATGTATTACATTATATAGAAAACAACCAACAATGTAAAGCTGGTGATTTAATACTATTAGATGTTGCTGCAGAATACGCAAACTATAAAAGTGATTTAACAAGAACCGTCCCTGTTTCTGGAAAATTTACAGACAGACAAAAAGCAGTTTATAATGCAGTAAATACCGTTAAAAAAGAAGCTACTAAACTATTGGTTCCGGGGACTTATTGGGAGCAGTATCACGAAGAGGTTGGGAAACTGATGACTTCAGAGTTATTAGGATTGGGTTTGTTAGATAAAGCTGATGTTCAAAATGAAGATAAAAATTGGCCCGCTTATAAAAAATATTTTATGCATGGCACATCTCACCATATAGGGTTAGATACACATGATTACGGGTTGTTGCATTTGCCAATAGAGGAAAATATGGTTTTTACAGTAGAGCCGGGTATTTATATTCCTAAAGAAGGTTTTGGAATTCGTCTAGAAGATGATGTAGTAGTTCAAAAATCTGGTGAACCCTTAAACTTGATGGGTAATATCCCTATTGAAGCAGATGAAATTGAGGCGTTAATGAACCAACCCTAATTTCTAACTTTTAAGTAGGTAAACTATTCAAAAAACCTATTGTTTTTATATTAAAATCGTCTGGTTGTTCCACGTTCACAACATGTCCACAATTTTTTACCACGTATAAAGAAGATTCTATATGTTCTTTAACAACTCTTTTTATGGAGGGTAAAAACAAATGATCTTGCTCTCCCATAACATATAAGGTAGGGATTTTTATGTCTTTTGCTCTAAAAAATCGTAGTAGAGGGTTAATTTCTGCGGTGAGCTTAAACCATCTAATAAATTCTTTTTGATATAATTTCTTTGCTTCATTAACAAAAAGGATTCTAGACTCTTTATGGTTTTTCTTTGGCATGATAATGAAAGCGAACAATTTATATAACATCATGTAAGGAACTACAGACTTAAACAAGTTTCCAACACGCATTAAAACTTGAGAACGAAAATTTAATTTTAAAATGGCGCCTCCAAGAACCATACTTTCTACTAAATCTGGTCTCTTTTCTGCTAAATTTCTAATAAGAATTGTCCCTAAAGAAATCCCTATAAAATGGGATTTTTTAATCTTCAAATGTGCTAATACCTCAAGGATATCTTGGGTTATTGCATTAAAAGTATACTCATTGTTAAAGGTGTCTTTAATGGTTGGCTTGCTGTTTCCATGACCTCTTAAATCCAAAACTAAAACATTAAATTCCTTTCTAAATGCTCTTATTTGCCTAAACCAAATAGAGCTGCTCCCTCCTGCACCATGAACAAAGCTTACCCACTTTGAGGTGTTTTCATTTAAATAAGTATAGTGATTTAGCATAGTGTTTAATGCAAATATACTTTTATTTTCTAGGATTAAAAGGCTTATGAATTACTCGTTTTAATTCTTTGAATGTAAACATTTAAAAAAATGAAAACTATAAATGCTGGTAAAACCCATCCTAAACTTTGGGTTGAAAACGGAATCCATTGAGTAATGGGATCTAATAAATGACCTAGGTTTAGTGATCCTAAAAAATCTGGAATACTAAAGACTAATGTTGTTATTACTACTCCTTTGAACACAAGAGAAGAAGTTAATCGCTTTGGAACTACATTCAATAAAATCAACACAATTGTAATTGGATAAATAAACATTAATGCAGGAATGGCTGCTTTGATAATGAAACTTACTTGAAAATGACCAATAAGAATACCTAACACACAACTTATAAAAGCGGTTATAACATATGCTTTTTGTGAATTTTTAAACATTTCTTTAACATAATCGGAAGTTCCTGTAACAATACCAACGGCAGTTGTAAAACACGCCAATGCAACTAAAACACTTAAAAAAGAAGTTCCAATTGCACCAAGTGTTTGCAAACTTAAACTTTTTAGAACTTCTGTTCTTGTTCCATTTACAGGCAAAAGAGTACTTAATGTAGCTCCACTAAAAATTAACCCACCATAAACTAGAATTAACCCAGATCCTGCAATCAAACCAGCTTTAATAATTAGACTTTTTTTGTCATCATATGATTTTACCCCCCTGTTTCCCAATGAAATAACTATAACTGCACCTATTAAAACACCCCCAATAGCATCAAATGTTTGATACCCTTCCAATATTCCACTTACAAAAGGCACCTCATACACATTTAATTTCATTGTTTCTGGATTACTTGTTATGGCCAATAGTATGATAGCCACCAGAATGACAACAATAATTGGAGTTAAAAACTTTCCAATTAAACTCAATAACCTTGAGCGGTTCATCACAAAAACAAAAATCAATAGAAAATAAATACTACTAGTAAGCAATGAGCTAGAGCCAAAAAAAGGTTGAATAGCCATCTCATGGGCAACTGAAGCAGTTCTAGGAGCTGGAATTGTAATTGCTATTAAGTACATCACAAAACAATACATTGAGCTAAATGTTGGAGATGCTTTTTTCCCTAAATCGTAGATATTTCCTTGAACATTTGCATGAGCAAAAACACCTAGGATTGGAATAAAAACAGCTGTAAGAATAAACCCAAAAAAAACAAACCACCATTCGCCTCCAGAATTCATTCCCAAAAAAGGCGGAAGAATAAGGTTTCCTGCTCCAAAAAAGAGTGCAAAAATTGCAAAACCGGTAATCCATATTTCACGTTTTTTGATCATTTTAGCTGTTTTTTTATCAAAAAAAAGCAAAAATTGATCAAAATATACACAAAAGAGGCAAAAATGATACAAAACTTACTTAAAGCAAAATAGAAAGAAATAGAAACCCAAAACTGCTTCATATCTCCTAAAACTAGATTAATTAATGCTATATTTTCTACATAATCAAACACCGCTGCTAAAAATAAGCACCAAATCAATAAATTCCCTACCTTAAAAAAGGACTTTTTAAACCAAAGAGCAAAATTCAATTTATGTATTAAAATTGCAAGAAATGTTGCATATGCAATTGGGAATAAAAAATCAATTCCTAAGCCCAATGACACTGCTATTTTCCCTTTTTCTCCCCATGAATTTAAATACGATCCTGCAGTTTCTATATCTCTAGCCAATTCGAAAGAGATTATTCCACCAGTACATGTATCATTTATTAAAAATTGATCTAAATATCGAAGCCCTAGAGTGCACATCATTACCATAAATAAAAGAGTCAATGTTAATCTTAGTTCTTGATTTTTACTGAGTGATGTGAAAGGCGATGAAAACATGAAATAAATTCTATGATAAGAAGGAAAGATACATATTTTTGTACTATGGAAAAATGGCTGTTATTTAAAAATACTAAAATTTCATATACAGACTCTGGAAAAGGAGCCGTAGTGGTATTATTACATGGTTTTTTAGAAAACAAGCACATGTGGAAAGAAATTATTCCTGTAATTTCCAGAAACAAAAGAGTGCTGGCAATAGATTTATTGGGTCATGGGCATACAGAATGCCTTGGCTATATTCACCCTATGGAGTTAATGGCCGATGCGGTTGCTGCAGTATTAAAAACGTTACGAATTCGAAAAATTACACTTATTGGCCATTCAATGGGTGGTTATGTTTCGTTAGCATTATCAGAAAAAAATCCAGAAATGATTAGAGGATTGTGTTTATTAAATTCTACAGCAACCTCTGATGATAATTCGAGAAAAAAGTTAAGAGAAAGAGCTAATAAAATGGCACAGATTAATTTGCCTAATATTGTAAGAATGTCTTTTATTAATTTGTTTAGTGAGAAGAGTAAAGAGAAATTTAATCCCGAGATACAGCTTGCCTTGTCCGAAGCTTTACAAACTTCTTTACAAGGATATAGTGCTTGTCAAGAGGGAATGAGAATACGACCAAACAGGTTGTCTGTTTTAAAAAATAATCATTTTAAAAAAATGTTTATTCTCGGAGAAAAAGATCCTGTCTTACCTGTAAAGAAAGGGATAAAAGAAGCCGAAGAAACACAGTCTGAGACAGTTGTTTTGTCTGGAGGTCATATGAGTCATATTGAAAATTCAGACAAATTAATTAAAGTCTTGAATACATTTATTAGACGGTCCCTTTCTTACTAAGTTTACTCTTATTTATTTTCAAGAGCGTTCCATCCCTGTGCTTTCAGCTCCAACTCTTGACCAGCTCTTGTTACTAAATTTAACCCCGCTGGCTTATCGTTAATATGTCCAATAATGGACAAATGAGGGTTTCCTTTTATCTTTTCAAAATCTGTAATTGAAACCGTAAATAATAGCTCATAATCTTCTCCTCCGCTTAAGGCTACCATGGTACTATCAATATCAAACTCTTCACAAGTTGTAATTACCTGAGGGTCTAAAGGTATTTTATCTTCATAAATTTTACAACCTACATTGCTTTGTGAACAAATATGCATGATTTCAGAAGAAAGCCCGTCAGAAATATCAATCATGGCTGTAGGTTGAACATCCATATCTTTCAGAAGAGATGAAATATCTTTTCTTGCTTCTGGTTTTAATTGACGCTCAATCAAATACGTATAATTATCTAAATCTGGTTGATTATTAGGGTTTACCTTAAACACTTGTTTTTCTCTCTCTAAAACTTGCAACCCAAGATAAGCAGCACCTAAATCACCAGTAACTACAATTAAATCTGTTTCTTTTGCTCCATTTCTATAAATAATCTCTTCTTTATCTGCTTTGCCAATAGCAGTAATAGATATGAGCATTCCTTTTGTAGATGAGGTGGTGTCTCCTCCTATTAAATCAATATGGTATGTTTCACACGCCAATTGAATTCCGGCATATAATTCTTCAATTGCTTCCAGAGGAAAACGATTGGAAACTGCTATTGAAACCGTAATTTGTTCTGCTTGTGCATTCATTGCATAGACATCAGAAAGGTTTGCTATCACAGATTTATATCCCAAGTGTTTAAGTGGGACATAACTCAAATCAAAATGAACTCCTTCGATCAATAAATCAGTAGTAATTATTGTCTGTTTATCTGTCTTTTCCAAAACAGCTGCATCATCTCCAACTCCTTTCACTGTTGATTTATTAGAGATCTTGAAATGTTTTGTAATGTGATTAATTAAGCCAAATTCTCCTAATTGCTCCAATGACGTTCTTGATTGATTTTTATCTTCTAACATGTTGCAAAGATATACACATCTTAAAAATAATCGCCACATCTTAGCTGCTATTCTCACAATGCTACTATTTGTTCTTTAAATCAGTTATATTTGTTTACTGTTATGATAATGGATTACAAATAAAAAACTCCAAATAATATTAATCTCTTCTCCGGATGAAAAAATTTATTACGCTAACGTGTATTTTACTGTTCATTTACTCCTGTAACAAATCCACTTCTCTTCAATACACACCTCCAGAAATAGTTTCTGGATATACTGGAATTGATTTAATTGAAAACAGTGGTGCCGGACAAACTGTGTATATAATTGAGGCTCCATTAAATGTTGAAGTCGCTGGTTATTTTATTGGTGGCGAGGATGCTGATTTATTAACGCTAAATAGCAATACTGTTAGCTTAAATGCTAATCCTGATTTTGAAGTAAAATCTAGCTATAATTTTGAGGTTATTGTTATTGATTTAGAAGGGAATATAATTGAAATTCAAGGAGTCTCTTTTTCAATTATTGATGTAGACGAAACCCCTCAATTTGTTCTTAATTTTTGTGAAAATGGATTTGCGGGAGAGTATCCCTGTAACAATTATGATTTAATTGCTCATATAGATTTAACTAGTCTTGGCGGTGATTCAGGAAATGATTGTTGGGGATGGACAGACCCAACCTCAGGAAAAGAATATGCTCTAATGGGTCTAAATACTGGAACATCTTTTATTGATATTTCTGACTTAGAATTCCCTAGAATTGTAGGGTTTTTACCAACACATACAATTAATAGTTCATGGAGAGATATCAAAACTTATGGAAACTATGCTTTTATTGTGAGCGAGGCACCTGGCCATGGAATGCAGGTTTTTGATCTTACAAAATTAGGGGATGTCTCTGCGAACCAACCTCCCGAAACTTTTACATCAGATGCACATTATGATGGTTTTGGAGATGCACATAACATCGTTATCAATGATGTTCAAGGATATGCCTATGCTGTTGGCACAAGTACTTATAGCGGTGGACCACATTTTATAGACATATCTAATCCGTTAAACCCAGTAGCTGCAGGCGGGTATGGTGAAGATGCTTATTCTCATGATGCACAAGTTGTCACCTACAATGGGCCTGATACTGATTATACAGGGAAAGAAATTTTAATAGGCAGCAATCAAAATGAAGTTGTTATTGTTGATGTAACTGATAAAATGAACCCTACGCAAATTGCTAAAACCAGCTACCCTAATATCGGATATACTCACCAGGGGTGGTTTACAGAAGATCAAAACTATTTTATCCTTGGTGATGAATTAGATGAACGAAACTTTGGGGGAAATACAAGAAATATTGTTTTTGATTTTACTGATTTGGATAATCCCTCAGTTCATCTAAATTATTACGGACCCACTACTGCGATTGACCACAACGGCTATGTAAAAGAGAATGACTATTACCTTGCCAATTACTCTGCTGGAATTAGAGTAATTGATATTGCGAATATCAACAATGAAACTATGACGGAAATTGGATATTTTGATACCTATCCTTCAAATGACAATGCTTCTTTTAATGGGGTGTGGAATGTGTACCCTTATTTTGAAAGTGGTAATATTATTATAAGTGATATCAATACTGGATTTTACATTGTAAGAAAAAGTGAATAGATCCATGAAAAAACACCTGCTTTTTCTACTTTTTATAATTTTTTCTGAATGTACAGAATCAAATTTAGCATTTCATCCAGGAACGAATACCTCTGATGGAATCCTTAAACTAGTTAAAAATTTTGGTGGTTCAAAAAATGATGTAGCTAAATCTGTTGTTTCAACATTAGATGGAGGGTTTGCTGTTCTCGGCTACACACAAAGTATAGATGGAGATGTCACAGACAAAGCAACTGAAGATTATGATTTTTGGATGCTCAAATTTGATTCTGAAGCTCAGTTAGAGTGGAATAAGACCTACGGTGGATCTGGAGATGATAGAGGAAGTAGTCTCATTGAAACTTCAGATGGTGGATATGCGCTACTTGGGTATTCAGATAGCTCGGACGGTGATGTTTCATCCAATAGTGGCAATAGAGACTTTTGGCTAGTAAAAATTAACGCTTCTGGGGTATTGTCATGGCAAAAATCTTTTGGTTATGAAGGAGTGGATGAAGGAGTGTCTATTATAGAAACATCTGACAATCATTTAATGCTATCAGGTGTTTTAGATGTTACTGCGTCTGGAGGAGAAGGAAACCAAGGTAGATTTTCTACAAAGCATGCAGGAGGAGATTATTGGTCTATTAAAATAACACCAACAGGAGATATTGTTTGGTCACGTTTTTATGGTGGATCATTTACTGACAGTCCAACGGGAATATCTGAAACTCTTATTGGTGGTTTCATAAGTGTTGGTGGCTCAGATAGTAATGATGTGGATATTTCAAATAACAAAGGATCCTATGATTTTTGGGTTGTTAAGTCTGATAGAAATGGAGATATTGTTTGGGAAAAATCATTTGGTGGTTCTGAAATAGATGAGGCAAGAGATGTCATTTCTGATGGAACTGGAAATCAT
>ENA-OWNS01001256-OWNS01001256.1-marine-metagenome-genome-assembly--contig:-NODE-1256-length-10398-cov-3.481058_pt1 | contig 10398 bp, 8 predicted proteins | sample MGYA00238137_ERZ651772 | MGnify/ENA primary metagenome ERZ651772 (study PRJEB26903, sample SAMN06264699) | marine metagenome | isolation source: Columbia River Estuary | place: USA:Columbia River Estuary... | reverse complement strand
CAGCGCGATGCCGGTTTGGCAATGGTGACCGGTTCTTGCGCCTGCGGGGGTAAGCCCAAAAAATCCTCAGACTCGCGGCGCCAGCCATTTTTTAGCTGCACGGGCAGCCGCAAAATCACCACATTGAGAAAACTGCCAACAATTAAACCAAAAGGCAGAGCGGCCAAGGCTAGCGCGAAGGGGGATAAATCGGTTTCTAATACCATAGTCACATCTAACCTAGTTATGTCTAAAAAGCAGCTGAATTTAAACTATTAAACCACATTACCCAACTGGAAGATGGGCAGATACATGGCGATCAACAAACCACCGACCAACACACCCAGCACCGACATAATCATTGGCTCGAGCAGGCTGGTTAGATTGTCCACGGCATTATCAACCAGTTCTTCGTAATGGGTCGCGGCTTTCTCCAGCATCTCATCCAGGGCGCCAGATTCTTCACCAATAGCAGCCAGTTGTTGCAGAAGCACAGGGAACATTTTGCGCGAGCGAATCGCCTGCTGCAGTTGAACACCGGTGGTGACGTCATCGCGCACCCGCAAGATGGCATCGCGGTACAGCGCATTGCCAGCGGCACCCGCCACAGACTCGAGCGCGTCCACAATCGGCACACCGGCGGCAAAAGTCGTTGCCAGCGTGCGAGCAAAGCGCGCCACCACAGCATGGTAAATAATATTGCCGACGATCGGTATTTTCAGCATGTATTTATCCACCATGTAGGCAAATTTTGCCGAGCGGAAACGTGCCTCTTTAAAGGCATACAGCGAGACGCCAATGATCACCAAAATATACATCCACGAGGCTTGCAGCGATTCAGAGAGGCCCAGCACGAACAGGGTAAAGGCGGGCAGATCGGCGCCGAAGCTGCTGAATGTCTCAGCAAAAACAGGCACAACTTTGATCAGCAAAATAGCGGTAACCACAATCGCCACCACCATCACTGCAATGGGGTAGGTCATGGCTTTTTTGATTTTGGCTTTTAATTTTTCGGTCTTCTCTTTGTAGGTCGCCACACGGTCAAGCATGGTTTCCAGCGCACCGGCGGTTTCGCCGGAATCGACCAAACTGCAAAAGAGGTCGTCGAAGTAGCGCGGATGTTTGCGCAACGCATTGGCAAAACTGCCACCTGAGGCCACATCATCGCGAATCTGAAAGACCAAGTCGCGCATGGTGAGGTTCTCTAATCCGTCCGCGACAATATCGAAAGACTGCACCAGCGGCACACCTGCCTTCATCATTGTCGCCAACTGACGAGTGAACAGGGCAATATCGCCTGGGGTGATTTTCTTCTTATTACCGCCAAACAGAGGCTTAGATTTTTTTTCAGCGACGTCGAAATAATGCCCTGTTTGCGCAGCAAGCCCTTCGCCATGCTTAGATTGCCCGCGCGCAACTCACCTTCAACTTTTTCGCCTTTGCGATTTTTACCCTTGTAAACAAAACTCATGGTCTCGGCAGTGGCAGCCATAATTACATCCTTTCCCTAGGTATTTACAGATTAATCTTTGGTAATGCGATTGGCTTCTTCAATACTAATTAGACCACGAGCGGCCTTGCGTAAAGCGGATACGCGCAATGTTTTGAAGCCTTCCTTAATGCCCGCAGCCAGAATATCCAGCGAACTACCGCCCTCCATAATCAAACGCGAAATGGCTGGGCTAATTTTCAGGGTCTCGTAAACACCAACGCGCCCCTTGTAACCATTGGTGCACATTGGGCAGCCCACCGGCTTAAACAGCGTCATTTCCTTGCGGGGTATGCCAATGGTGTCGAAACCTTCTTCGCTGAGCACATTGTCGGGCACATCATTAAAGGGTTCGCGGCACTGGGTACAAAGCTTGCGGCCCAGCCGCTGGGCAATAATAAGGTTGACCGATGTCGCCACGTTAAAGGCTGGCACACCCATATTGAGCAAACGCGTCAAAGTCTCTGGGGCACTGTTGGTGTGCAGTGTCGATAGCACCAAGTGACCGGTTTGCGCTGCTTTAATGGCAATTTCGGCAGTCTCTAAATCGCGTATCTCACCAACCATCACAACATCGGGATCTTGGCGCAAAAACGCGCGCAGCGCCTCGGCAAAAGAGAGGCCTACACGCATATTAATTTGCGTCTGATTAACCCCTTCCAAATTAATTTCAATCGGGTCTTCGGCTGTAGAGATATTTCGTTCTGCTGTGTTGAGAATATTCAAACCAGTATAGAGCGACACCGTTTTACCGCTACCGGTCGGGCCCGTAACCAAAATCATGCCCTGTGGTCGCGCCAGTGCATCCATGTACGCTTTCTTTTGGTCTTCCTCATAACCCAGTGCATCAATCCCCATTTTTGCGCTGCTGGGGTCGAGAATACGCATCACAATTTTTTCACCAAACTGCAGTGGCAAGGTATTCACACGGAAGTCGATCGCTTTATTTTTCGACAGTTTTAGTTTCACCCGGCCATCTTGCGGCACACGGCGCTCCGAAATATCCATGCGCGACATTACTTTGATACGCGCAGCAAGGCGCGGCGCAAGGTTTGATGGCGGCTTGGCCATCTCTTGCAAAATGCCGTCAATGCGAAAGCGCACACGGTAGGTTCTTTCGTAGGGTTCAAAGTGGAGATCAGAGGCGCCGAGGCGAATCGCGTCCAGCAACATTTTGTTCAAAAAGCGCACAATTGGCGCATCGTCTTCGCCATTGTTCGTTTCTGGCCGAGCGTCGTCTTCATCGATGGCTTCCATATCCAGCTCGTCGAGATGCACGTCATTAATGGTGCCCAGTGCTTCGCCAATATCGCCGTCGTTGGCTCTCTCCTGCCAATTCTCCAGCATCTCGCTAATCTCGGAATAGAGCGCCAGCACCGGCTCAACGGCAACACCGGTTTGAAACTGAATTTCGCTAATGGCGCGCTGGTTGGTGGGGTCGGCGATGGCCAAAAATAGACGATTGCCGCGCAGCATCAGCGGCAGGGTTTGGTGCTTTTTCAGCAGTTTAATATCGACGAAGTCCCGCGGGAATGTGTCTGGGTTGTGCTGTTTCAGGTCGTAGAGCGGAATGCCAAACTCTTTGGCCGCTGTCTTACCTATTTGTGCGGGAGAGAGCAGGTTTTTTTCACAGAGATACTGCACTAGGGAGATATTTTTGGTTTTTGCAGTGGTATTCGCCTCTTCCATAATGCTGGCTGCAATCAGCTGATCGTCTACCAGTCGCTTGGGCAGCCCATGCAAAACAACGTGCGCCATATTCATAAGAGTACCTTCATCAGCCGTTCCATTTCTGACGCCCTTTTGCGAAAGCGCCGCAGATATTTTTTGTGATGACCAGTTTACTGACCGATGCTTATCCATGCTGTGAAGAACCCCTCAGAATAAAACCTGCAGTGTGACCATGTCCGCACCCTATTTAAAAACAGTCGGCACTAAATTAGTTGGCACTTAATTAGTGCACGGCCGTGTTTGTTTTGTGGGTTGCTGAGCGTGTCAGCTGACAGGTTTTATAGTTATGTTTTTATGAATAGTTTTTAAAAGCGTAGACGAAAAATTCCATCAAGGAGGAGCATGTCTAAAAAGCATGCCACTGACAAAAAATGTCACTTAGTGACTCTGCAGGCGATAAAGCCAACCTAAAACGTCGATTGGGCAGAGGTTTAAAACGCGAAAAATAGTCGTAATACATTGAAAAATATAGGGAATTAGTTTTTGGCACGGTCATTGCATTTCCCTGAAGCGTGCAAAACTGATTTTGCCGGTTAACTGGATTTACGATTTTTAATTACTGGAGAAACACAATGGATATGAAGAGAAAGCAAACGGGTTTTACCCTGATCGAATTAATGATTGTTGTGGCGATTATTGGTATTTTGGCGGCGGTGGCATTGCCGGCTTATCAAGATTACACGATTCGAGCGCGTGTTACCGAAGGGCTTAGTTTGGCTCAGTCTGCAAAGCTTGCTGTTAGTGAAACAACAATTACTAACAATGCTTTACCAGCAGACCAAGCTGCCACGGGCTACACATCTCCAGCTGCCGCCGCTAATGTGACCAGTGTAGCTGTTGCTGGTGATGGTACCGCTGGGATTACTATTACGTACACTGCCGCTGCGGGGAACGGCACAATAATCATGGTTCCTACTTTGACTGCCAATGGCGATGTGACATGGACCTGTACAGGCGGAGATTTGCCTGACAAGTACAGACCTTCAAATTGCAGATAAGCTTGAATTTTTGCAAAAAAGGCTCCCTCGGGAGCCTTTTTTTATTACCTCAACAGTTCCTCAAGCCCCCTTACTCACCAAGCATTCGCATCGATAAATCCACCGCACGAATATGCTTGGTTAAGCTCCCCGATGAAATAAAGTTAATGGCGGCATGACTGTAGGCGCGCAGTTTTTCCTCGGTAATATCGCCGGAGACTTCAATTTTGGTATCGCCTAATTCAATCGTTGAGAGCGCTTCGATATCGGCGGGCGAGAAATTGTCCAGCATGACCACATCGGCTTTTGCCTGCAGCGCTTGATGCAGTTGGTCGATATTTTCCACCTCCACTTCAACGGCTTTTTGCGGTGCAATTTCACGGGCGGTGGCTATGGCACTGGCTATGCTGCCGCAGGCGGCAATATGATTTTCTTTAATTAAAAACGCGTCGTACAGGCCAATGCGGTGGTTGTGACAGCCGCCAACGGTGACCGCGTATTTCTGTGCCAAGCGCAGGCCGGGTATGGTTTTGCGGGTGTCGAGAATCTTAATTGAGCTGTCGGGAACCACCGAGGCGTAGTGGTGCGCGGCGGTGGCGGTGGCTGAGAGGGTTTGCAAAAAGTTGAGGGCGACGCGCTCGCCGGTCAGCAGTGTTCGCGCATTGCCGCTGAGGGTAAAGAGCGTCTGATTGGCGTTAACCTTGTCACCTTCGGCCACGTGCCATTCGAGGGTTGTTGTATTGTCGAGCTGACGGAACACTTCATCAACCCACGGGCGGCCGCAGACTATGGCTTCTTCGCGGGTAATCACCACGGCGCGGGCGGTTTTTTCAGCGGGTATTAGCTGTGCGGTGATGTCGCCGCTGCCGATATCTTCTTGCAGTGCGCGGGCGACGCAGTGAGGAATATCGCGAAAGGTTTCTGCGGATAAGGTGACGTTTGCCATAGAAGTCTCGAGGTGCGTTGGGCTGGGTTACAGGGCCGATTTTGTCTGGTCGAAAGTATAGCAGGAGTGTTTGAGCCCATGGCAGGATTGATTGCGCGGAGTTTTTTCTGATGGTTAGTTTTAATTCGGGAAAGACCTCCTATACTTCATGAGAATACATGTGAACCAGTTCTCACTTAAACTGCCAGCGGCACTTGTATGAGTCGTGAAAAAGTATTGGTAGAGTTGTGCGAGGGACTTATGCCACAAGGTTGGCACAATTAATGATCAAAGGATCGGAACAATTACACGACAAGCTCGCAGTGGCGTTGGGCCAGACATGCCAACAGCATCTTTCCGACGCGTTCAAAAAATTCTTCCAACTGGCGGCTAGCCAGCTTCCCGCGATGGCCATGACGGCCAAAAGCAATCGTCTGCAGACCCTGTTTTATGACGCTCAACGTGTGCTGCGCAGTCAGCGGGCGGTTATTGAGAGTGCGGCGATTCAGTCGACGCAGCAGCATGTTTTTACTGCCTTTAATAAACCTGTGAACAGAGAGATCGAGGATTACGGCGCTGAATCGCCGTCAATCCTGAAAGCGCGGTCGCTTGAAAAACGTGACGGCGACAACCTGAAGTTGGTCGATGATGACGACTTGGAGATGATGATTGCGCTGGATAATTGCTCGAGCCGTGTGCGTGAGCAGTTAAAAGCGGATCTCTACCAACTGGAGGGCCGTTTTCAGTCGTTAGTGGGAACCAAGGTGTCGATCAAAACACTGCCGCTGTCGCCTGATGCGCTGCTGGAGGGGTTTGTCACTGCAATTGCGCCTCATATCGCCGCGACCGATGTGCAGCTCACGCTGGTCGGTTTGTTTGATCAAGCCTTTGTCGCGACCTCCTACGGGCAAATGCTCGCCGCTGCTAACCAATTGCTCGATGATGCCGGTGTGATGGTCGCCGAGAATCCCGATAAATTAGACGGTAAAAAACGCCCTCGCTCCGCTGTGAACGATGAGCCGGCAGAGTATGAGTACGACCAAGCGAATGGTGGCCCAATGCAGCCTTCGCGTGTTCAAACACAGCTGCTGACGAGAATCGCCTCGCTGCTCGAAAACACTGACTATGAGAGTGCCGCGAGCAGCAGTGCGACGATGCGTTCTCCTTTAGACAAAGCGTCCGCGCCACACAACAGCGCCCCTGAACAGGGAAAAAGAGCCAACGCAGCGCCAACCGACACGGGCACAGAGCCTGATCATCGCGACGGTCGCGCCTGTTTAGATCGAACGCAATTATTTGACGAAATTAATACCCAGTTCCATAAACTCTTGGCCCGCGGCCCGCGGCCCGCAGTTGGCCAGTCATGGGCAATTGACCCGTGAACTCGCAGCCATGCTAAACCACTCCGATGCCGGGCACTCGCGCGGTCGTTTGCACCGCAATGACCAGAGCGTGTTTCAGGTGGTGGGCAATGCCTTTGCCCAGTTTGGCGCCGCTGCGGCGCTTGCGCCCGAGGTGCAGCAGGTGATTAATCGCTGTGAAGTGCCCATGCTCAAGCTGGCGCTGAAAAAGCCATTAGTGTTGGAGCAGGAGAGCCATCCTATTCGCAGGCTGTTTAATGAGATGGCCAAGTACGCGATTGGCCTGGAGCAGGGCGATTGTGAGGACAATAAAATTTATCAGCAGATGCTGAAAATGTCTGAGTCAATGCTTGAGGATGGTTTTGGTGAACAGGATGTGCCGCGCCTGCTGAGTGAATTTATGGCGCTGATTGATCGCGATCGGCAGGTGACCTCGATGTTGGAGGAGCGCGAGATTGAGAAGGTTTCTGCTCAGGAAAAGGTGAATTGGGCGCGAACCCGTGTTGAAGAGGAAATTACCAAGCGCTTGCTGGGCAAGCATGTGCCCGAATTTGTCGTCGAATTTGTTCAGCGCAACTGGTGCATGGTGTTGCACATTGCCCACTTGCGCTCGGGCGAAGGGGGTGCGGACTGGATCGCAGCGCTGGTGATATTGGATCGGTTGATCGATCTCGCGCAGTGTGATGTCAGCGATGGGGATTGGCATGCGCGGCACGATTTGCTCACTCAAATTAAGACTCGCTTGACGCATATTTCCACCGATCTGGCGCAGCGCTCGCTGCAGCTACAGCAACTCAAACAGGCGCTCGGTGTCGATCGCCCGCTCCAGCCACTGTCGGAAGCGGGGGTGGCGACGATCTCCCCCATCAATCCTGCTATGAGGTCGAGACAGGAGCGTCACCCAGCGCGGCTGGCAGAGGAAAAGGCTGTTGCGGAAGTGAAGCGGGTGCTGGTGTCAGCGATAAAACTGCAGTTGCCCGGACACAATATCGCCGAGTCACTGCGCGATGCAGAGAGTCTTGATAGCGAGTCTCAACAGTGTTTGCGCGGGCTGCAAAAAGGTTGCTGGATTGAATTGGGCGGTGATATAAAGGCGCATAAGCGTGGCAAGTTGGCGGGGATTGTTGGGCCGTCGTGGAAGTATGTGTTTGTCGACCACAAGGGCAAGCTGATTGCTGAGCGCGATCGTGCTAGGCTGGCGCTGGATATTATGCAGGGCAAAGTCACGGTGTTGGACAATTCCCATCTTTTCGATAAAGCCATTAAACAGGCAATTACTCAGATAAAAGGCTTGCCTGTTGCGAGCTGATAGGCCGCTCAAATGCACATTACTAACGGTTGGTTGACGCTTGCAGAGCGTATTTTGTCGCCCAATATTGACGACCGCCCCGAGGGCACTGCGATTGATTTATTGGTGATTCACAATATCAGTTTGCCGCCTAACCAGTTTGGCGGTGGTCATATCGCCGAGCTATTCACTAATTGTTTAAATCCTGCTGCCGATGATTACTTTGCGGAAATTTGCGGTTTAAAAGTGTCTGCTCATTTACTCATAGATCGTCTGGGTGCCATTACACAATTTGCACCGTTTACTCAGCGCGCGTGGCATGCGGGAGTGTCGCAGTTTTCTGGCCGCGAGCGCTGCAACGATTTTTCCATTGGCATTGAGTTGGAGGGTGCCGACCATATTCCGTACACCGACCGTCAATATGACGTGTTGGCTGCAGTCACTAAAGCGTTGCAGACGGAGTACCCCAATCTCCAAAACGATAAAATCGTCGGGCACAGCGATATTGCGCCGGGCCGCAAGACAGATCCGGGCGAGGCATTTGATTGGGCTCGCTATAAAAAGATGCTCGATTAAGCGGGCTAAAATCCTTTACCATTGAGTCAGCGTCTAACGTAAAACGAATCATTTTTTGGGGTGTGCGGTGAGTTTTCTAATAGTTCTACTGGCGATTGTTGTGCTTGAAAGTAATGGCCAGCTGCCTTTTTTACAGCGCGATCAGTGGCTGCGGCAATGGCATGACCAACTGGTTGGCGTGTCTGTCTTGCGCGATTCTGCCACGCTGAGACTGGCTCTGTTTGTGATTGCACCAGTGGCACTCTTGGTTTTCATTGTTGTGCAGCTGAGAAGCCACGAGTATGGACTGTTGCTGTTTGTCGTAGATTTGCTGGTTTTGCTCTACAGCTTTGGCCGCGGCGATCTCAAAGCCCAAATGGCCACTCTCGATGCCGATATTGCGCGAGACGATTTGCAGGCAGCATTTCACGATGCGGCGGTGTTTAACCTCGGCCACAGGGCGAGTTCTGCTGTGACCTCTGACGCTTTATTTGATGAGCTGACGCGCTCATTGCCCTACCGTATTTTTGAACGCACTTTTGCCCCACTGTTTTTGTTCTTTTTCTTCGGCGCCCCGGCTGCGCTGGCCTACCGCTTGCTCGCACTTCATGGCGACATGGAGCTTGACCAAGACCCTGCAGAAACGGCTGACCCTGCGCCCAATACTGCAAACAAGATACTCTGGTTTTTTGAATGGCTTCCCTCCCGAGCGCTGGCGTTCACGCTGGGATTAATGGGTAATTTTTCGCACACTGCCACACGCTTGCAAGAGCAGTTATTTTCCACCGAAACCAGCACAGCCGATCTGCTGCAGCAGTGTTTTTATGGTGCGTTGGGTGGCGTTGAAAATGTGTCTGACAGCGATCTTGTTCCCCAGATGCGGGCGCTGTTTACCCGCGGCATTATGGCGTGGCTGGTGGTGATTGCGATTTTAGTGCTGGTCAGCTGATAGCGAGGGTTTGGCGCCATTCCACGGCGCGACTTTCAGCAGCAGCACCATGCCTGGCACGGCAAGTGCGGTGCACAGATAAAAGAAATTTTCCCAGCCCGTTGTCTCAACAATCACCCCTGTGATGGAACTGGCGACGGTGCGCGGCACGGCCGTGATCGCGGTAAATAGCGCCAGTTGGGTGGCGGCATAGGCGGGGTGTGTGGTGCGCGCCATATAGGCGACAAACGCTGCCGTGCCAAGGCCGACGCCAAGATATTCAAAGCTGATCACCAGTGCCAGCAGCCACAATCCTTCGCCAACATTTGCGAGTAGCGCAAAGCCGAGAATTGAGACAATCTGCACCAAGCCAAACAGCCATAATGCACGGTTGATGCCTATTCTGAGCATCAGTAAACCGCCGACAATGCCCCCAAAAATCATCGGCCAGAGAGCGGCGTGTTTAGCGATTAAGCCAATCTCGGTCTTGCTAAACCCCAGGTCGAGGTAAAAGGGTGTCGCCAGCGCGGTGGCCATGCTGTCGCCGAGTTTGTAGAGCAGCATAAAAAGTAAAATGGCGAGGCCTTGGCGCGTGCCTTGGCGAGAAAAGAACTCTTTAAACGGTTCTGTGACGGCAGCTTTTAAGGTGCTGGGCTGCCGTTTATCGACGGCAGGCTCGCCAATACTAAGGGTTAAGGCGATGCCGACCAGCATAAATGCGGCGGTAATGATAAACACCTGATGCCAGGGCAGGCTGTCGGCCAGGATCAGAGATAGTGAGCCGGGCACAAGGCCCGCTATCCGGTATGCGTTGACGTGGATTGAGCTGCCGAGGCCGAGTTCATGGTCGGGCAGTAGTTGTCGGCGGTAAGCGTCCAGCACAATATCTTGGGTGGCGCTGAGAAAGGCGATGATGAGGCAGAGCCAGGCGATGGCCCACGCGCCCAGGTCGTAGGCGATCTGGCCGTCCGGGCCGTACTCGATCTCGCCCAGTGCCAGGCCGGGGCGTTCAGCCCGCATGTCGAGCCCCGAGCGCATCTTCTGCTCCATGCGGTCCCGCGCCCGCCAGGGCTCGCCGCGGAAGCGAGGGTCCGCGGGCAGGAGCCCCTGCCGCCGCAGCGCCTCGCCGGTCGTCTGGGCCATGTACTCCGCCGCCCCCTCCACG
>ENA-OWNS01001254-OWNS01001254.1-marine-metagenome-genome-assembly--contig:-NODE-1254-length-10410-cov-2.681990_pt1 | contig 10410 bp, 8 predicted proteins | sample MGYA00238137_ERZ651772 | MGnify/ENA primary metagenome ERZ651772 (study PRJEB26903, sample SAMN06264699) | marine metagenome | isolation source: Columbia River Estuary | place: USA:Columbia River Estuary... | reverse complement strand
AACCCGAAGGCGTTTGGAAGTCCGGCAAAGGCAAAGGCCGCCGCACACCCAAAGGACGGCAAGTAAACGAAGCCGCTTGGGGCGATGTCCAGCGCCTGCTGGGCGACAAGCCGCGGCGCGCTGATTTGCTGATCGAGCACTTGCACCTCATCCAAGATGAATTCGGCCACCTGTCGGCGCAACACCTGCGCGCACTGGCCGAAGAGATGAAGATGTCTCAGGCGGAAGTGTACGAAGTCGCCTCCTTCTACGCGCATTTCGACATCGTCAAGGACGGCGAAACACCGCCGCCAGCGCTGACCATTCGCGTGTGTGACAGCTTGGCGTGCGAGCTTGCCGGGGCGCAGGCTTTGAAGACTGCGCTGGAAAGCGACTTGCCAGCGAATCAGGTCCGCGTTGTTCGCGCGCCCTGCATGGGGCGTTGTGATACCGCCCCGGTGCTTGAGTTGGGCCACCATCACATTGATCATGCAACGCCCGAAAAGGTTTTGGCAGCAATTTCCGCCGGCCATACCCATGCTGAGATTCCCGATTATGAAGACCTCGCGACCTATCGTTCTGCTGGTGGCTATGCGCGGCTTGAAGAGCTGCGCGCCGGTGGTGATTGGCAAGAGGTCCAGGCGCAGATAAAGCAAAGCGGTCTGCGCGGTTTGGGTGGTGCGGGGTTTCCATCTGGCACAAAATGGGGCTTCGTGCGCAGCAATGCGGGGCCACGCTATTTGGCGGTGAATGGAGATGAGGGCGAGCCTGGAACGTTCAAGGATCGCTACTATCTCGAGCGCACACCGCATCTGTTTCTCGAAGGCATGTTGATTGCCGCCTGGGCCGTCGAGGCGGAAACCTGTTTTATATACATGCGCGACGAATACCCGGCGGTTCTGCACATTCTGGCCCAAGAGATTGCCGCTTTGGAAGCGGCGGGGCTCGTGCCTGCGGGCTATATTGATCTGCGGCGCGGGGCTGGGGCCTATATCTGCGGTGAAGAAAGCGCGATGATCGAAAGCATTGAAGGCAAGCGCGGCTTGCCGCGCCATCGCCCTCCCTTTGTGGCGGCGGTGGGGATCCACAATCGCCCCACTTTGGTGCATAATGTTGAAACTTTGCTCTGGGTTGCGCGCGTGGTGCGCGAAGGGCCGGAGTGCCTGAACGCGGTGGAACACAATGGCCGGACAGGTCTGCGCAGTTACTCGGTTTCTGGTCGCGTGAAAAACCCCGGTGTGCATCTGTTGCCTGCGGGATCCACGATTACCGATATCATTGCCGCCTGTGGCGGGATGTTGGAGGGCCATATCTTTTCAGCTTACCAACCTGGTGGCCCGTCTTCAGGGCTTCTGCCGGCATCCATCCATGACGTGCCCTTAGATTTTGACACATTGCAGCCGCTTGGAACCTTCATTGGTTCGGCCGCTGTGGTGGTTCTGTCGGATCGGGACAGCCCTCGGGCTGCGGCCTTGAATATGTTGCGATTCTTTGAGGACGAAAGCTGTGGTCAGTGCACCCCTTGCAGGGTTGGCTGTGAAAAGGCGGTAAAATTGATGCAGGCAGAGACCTGGGATCAGCCGCTTTTAGAGGATTTGACCACGGCGATGGTGGAGGCTTCGATCTGCGGGCTTGGGCAAGCGGCGCCCAATCCGATCAAATCGGTCATCAAATATTTCCCAAGCGAAATTTAGCGCGCGGCTGCCATTGGCATTGCCGGGGGCTAGGATTACATTCGCGTCACCGTTTGCGGCGACTTTGAAGCCCGCGGCGAACAATGGAGCGTGTTGATGTCCTTTTTTGGTAAGTTGAAATCCAAACTTTTTAAATCCTCTGCCAAGCTTGAAGAGGGTCTGGATGCGATTGTCCAAGAAGATATTGCGCCCGAGGAGGAGCCTTCAGCTGCGGCCATCACGGATGCGGCCGCGCAGGTGGCGCAGCCCGAGGTTTTGCGGGCGCCCGACCCTGTAGGAGACAGCCCGCTAGAGCAAAAGCGCGTGCAGGTGGCGCCGCCAGAAGCAGAGCCAGAGGCAGAGGCAGAGCGAGGCGCCAGCGCGCCAAAGGTCGCGATTGACCCTTTGGAGGTGGACACAAAGCCGGTGGATCCCTTGCCCCAGAAAACTGGGGTTTTCGGGCGTGCGCCGCGCCGCGTGCTGGATGATGATATGCTTGAACAGCTCGAAGAGCTGTTGATCTCCTCGGATATGGGGGTGGATACGGCTGTGCGTATCACTGCGAATTTGGCCGAAGGGCGTTTTGGTCGGAAACTCTCCACGGCGGAAATCAAATCAGCCTTGGCCGAAGAAATTGCCCGCGTGATGGAACCTGTGGCCCGGCCCTTGCCGATTTATAATAAGAAACCACAGGTGATTTTGGTGGTGGGTGTGAACGGTTCGGGGAAAACCACCACGATCGGCAAGCTCGCGAGCCAGTTTAAGAAGGCTGGGAAATCTGTTGTAATCGCGGCTGGCGATACGTTTCGCGCAGCCGCGGTGGGGCAATTGCAAGTTTGGGGGGAGCGGGCCGGGGTGCCGGTGATGACCGCAGCTGAGGGGTCCGATCCGGCAAGCCTGGCCTTTGACGCCATGACGCAGGCGGAAAAGGATGGCGCGGACCTGTTGATGATTGATACGGCGGGACGGTTGCAAAACCGGGCAGATTTGATGGAGGAATTGTCTAAAATCATTCGTGTGATCCGCAAGAAAGATCCTGATGCACCGCACAACACGGTCTTGGTCCTCGATGCGACGACCGGGCAAAATGCGGTCAACCAAGTGGAAGTTTTTCGCAAAATGGCGGATGTCACTGGCCTGGTGATGACCAAATTGGACGGCACCGCCAAGGGCGGGGTGTTGGTCTCTCTCGCGGATAAATTTGCTTTGCCTATTCACGCCATTGGCGTGGGTGAACAGATAGATGATCTTGACGCTTTTGATCCTCAGGAATTTGCTGCGGCGTTGACCGGGATCTCTGCGTGACCGAGTGGATCCTTGCGATTGAAGGCAGTCACACGGGCCGATTGGTCGCTATGCTTTTGGCGCTCTTGGCCGCTGTGTTGCACGCGGTCTTTGCCGCGATGCAAAAGGGGAGAATTGACCCCTGGGTGATGCGGGGGGCTATGGATGCCAGCTACGGTTTGATGGCCTTGCCTTTTGCTCTGTTCGTGGTGCCCTGGCCAGAGGCGCATTTATGGCCAATTTTGGCAGGGGCATGGGCGATCCACACTGTTTATAAAGTCTTGCAGGCCATGGCCTTCACCCGTGGCGCCTATACGGTTGTTTATCCCGTGGTGCGCGGATCGGGGCCGTTTTTTACGGTGATTGGGGCATACTTATTGTTTGGCGAAGTGTTCACTGTTGGGCAATGGCTGGGGGTGGCTGTGCTTCTGTGCGGGATTTTTGGCCTGGCTGTGTATAATATGCGCACGGTGACACTGGAGCGCGAGACATTGGGTCTGGCCTTGGTGCTGGCGCTCTTCACAGGGTTTTTTGTGGCGTTTTATACGACCTATGACGCCTATGGCATCCGAGCTGCGGCGGATCCGTTTACCTTTCTGGCCTGGTTCTTTGTGATTGATTCTTGGAGCATGCCGATTGTGGCACTGGCCCATGCACGGCGCAAAGGCATTGCCTTGGCGCGGCAGGGACTCATGTGGCGCGCGCCGATTGGGGGATTGGTGGCGATGGCCTCCTTTGGCGCGATCTTATTGGCCACGCGATTGGATAAGGTTGGCGAAGCGGCTGTGCTGCGCGAGACCTCGACCATTTTTGCCGCTCTCATTGGCTGGTTGTTTTTGAAAGAGACCGTCGGGCCGCGCCGTTTGGCTTTAATGGCTTTGATTGCGCTGGGCGCTGTGATAGTTGAATTTGCGGGATAAAAGGAAGGCCTAATTATGTCTGAAGAAAATTTACCAAAATGGGTGAAGCCGCTTTTAGAGTTTGGGCCAGTACTGGCCTTTTTTGTCGCCTATCTGAAGATGAAGGGCACGAGCTATACCCTCGGCGGGTCTGATTATGATGGGTTCATCTTGGTTACGGCGCTGTTTGTCCCGTTGCTTTTGCTGTGCACAGCGATTTTGTGGAAGCTGACGGGGAAAATCTCTCCGATGCAGATCATGACGGCGCTTTTGGTGACCGTCTTTGGCGGGTTAACGGTTTGGCTGAATGACCCGCAATTTATAAAAATGAAACCGACGCTGATCTATCTTATTTTTGCAGGGCTTTTGGGATTTGGATTGCTACGCGGGCAATCTTATCTCCGGTTGGTGATGCAGGACGCGCTGCCGATGCAGGCTGAGGGCTGGATGATTTTGACACGCCGGTTCACAGCGGTGTTTTTTGGATTGGCTCTGCTCAATGAGGTGATCTGGAGGTTCTTTTCGACGGAGACTTGGGTGTATTTTAAAACCTTTGGCCTAACGGCGGTGTTATTTGGCTTTTTTATGAGTCAAGCGCCGCTCTTGGCAAAATATGCGCTGGAAAAAGATGACTGACCGGGCGTGACCGCGCGGTGCGGCTGCGCCGCATTATCTTTTTCCTTTCGCCTGCCTCCGGCAGGCTCAAGGCGCGGGACAGGGTGGTTATTTCGCTTTGAAGAGCTGATCTAAGCTGTCTTTGTCGCTTGGTTTCGGAGTCACCCGCAGGTCCAAATGCAACCCATGGCCAGCAGTAACGCCGCGGCGCGCGGCGCAGGCTTGCAGCCAGCGGGCCATATGCGGTTTATCCTCGAGTGTCTGTTTTTGGCCCTCCCATAGGGACGCCCAGGGCCAGATCGCCATGTCGGCGATTGAGAAAAAATCACCTGCCACATAGTCGTTCTGCTCCAGCTGGGTGTTGAGCACCCTATACAGCCGGGCGGTTTCTTGGGTGTATCTGTCTTTGGCGTAGGTCAAATCCTCACCCATAAGCGGGGCGTATTTGTTGAAGTGGTGATTTTGCCCTGCCATGGGGCCAAGCCCACCCATTTGCCACATCAGCCATTGATCGACGGCCAGCTGGTCGCGATAGGTTGTGCCATAGAATGTCCCTGTCTTGCGCGCCAGGTATTGCAAGATGGCGCCGCTTTCAAAGAGGGCGAGCGGCGCGCCTTCGGGGCCGTCATGATCGACAATAGCAGGCATGCGGTTGTTGGGCGAGATTTTCAAGAAATTGGGATTGAATTGCTCACCTTTGCCGATGTTCACCAGCTGCGTGGTGTAGGGAAGGTTCATTTCCTCAAGCGCAATTGCGATTTTCCATCCATTCGGTGTGGGCCAGTAGTAAAAATCGATCATCGCACCTGTCCTATTGCCGCTTTGGGCAAGTATTCGGGCTATCGCTTTGAGCGCAAGGGGCAAATGGGCGATTTTGAGTGTTGACCCTCTTGGGTTGGGTCATTATTTGTGACACGTGGCGATTTGTTACCGGATTGCGGGCCACGTTAAATAAGCTGCTAAAAGGGTTTGGGATATGACAGAGACCCCGCCTTTCACCGGTGGGTTTTTTTGTGCCTTTAAGGAGGGTCAAATGACACGCGATAAACGTACACTCGCGGTGCATGCCGGCACCCGGCGCTCGCAGTTTTCTGAAATGTCTGAAGCAATTTATATGACACAGGGCTTTGCCTATGCCTCTGCCGAGTCGGCGGAGGCGCGGTTTGAGCAGGCCGGGACGGATGAATTTATTTATGCCAGATATGGCAATCCCACTGTGCGGATGTTTGAGGAGCGGATCGCCGCTTTGGAGGGTGCCGAAGATGGGTTTGCCACGGCCAGTGGTATGGCGGCGGTGCATGGGGCTTTGGCCGCAATGACGAAAGCCGGTGATCATGTGGTGGCGGCGCGGGCGCTGTTTGGCTCTTGTCTTTACGTTTTAGAAGATGTTTTGGCGCGCTTTGGCGTGCAGGTGACTTTGGTGGATGGTTTGGATATGCAGGCTTGGGCTGAGGCGATTACGCCCCAGACAAGGCTGGTATTCTTTGAGAGTATTTCCAATCCGACCCTGGAGGTGATTGATATCGCGCAGGTCTCTGCGCTCGCCCATGCGGTGGGCGCCTATGTGGTGGTGGATAATGTATTTTCAACACCCATTTACTCAAAGGCAATCGAATTGGGCGTTGATGTGGTGATCTATTCTGCCACCAAACACATCGACGGGCAGGGACGTGGCTTGGGCGGGGTGATTCTGGGAACGAAAGATGTCATTCGCGGCATCATAGAGCCATTTATGAAGCATACGGGCGGCGCGATGAGCCCCTTTAACGCTTGGATGATGGTGAAAAGTTTGGAAACTCTGGAGCTGCGTGTGCGTGCACAGGTTGAGACGGCCAATGCATTGGCAGAGGCTTTGCTGCACCGGAAAGATCTCGAGCGTGTGATTTATCCTGGCTTGAAAACCCATCCGCAGTTTGCTCTGACGCAGGCGCAAATGGGCGCGGGCGGGACGGTGATGGCTTTGGATGTTGGCAGCAAGGAACGCGCGTTTCGGTTTATGAATGCTTTGGAGATCATCCTTATTTCCAACAACCTAGGGGATTCGAAGTCAATTATCACCCATCCCGCGACCACAACACATCAGCGCTTGCCGCAGGCGCAAAAAGACCTGCTGGGCATCACGTCAGGATTGTTGCGGTTCTCGGTCGGGCTGGAGAGTGCGCGGGATCTTGAAGCGGATCTTATGGCGGCGCTGGATGCAGCGGGCGTTGAGGCATAATCGGTTCAGGGCGCTTGAAATTCCTCTATCCAAGCTAACTTGCATAGAAAGAAGTTGAAATCCTGCCCGATGATCCCCAAAATAACAGGGATTAGGCCCGCACCTTTGAAAGGGGAAATTGCCGTGAATATTCACCTTCCATCCATGGATGACGCCGCATCGAATGTGGACTGTTCAGATGAAACGCAAGACCTGAGCCGTGATTATGCGCAGGATTTTGTGGCGGATGCCGACTACATCCGCACCCTGCCTGATCTACAAAACGGCCCGACCTCGTTGATCCGCGGCGCGCAAAAATTCATCCAACACGTGGGGATTTCCAATTTCCGTTTGCCGATCCGGTTTCAAACGCGGGACTCTGATCCTTTGGTATTGGAGGCCTCAGTCACTGGCTCGGTTTCTTTGGATGCAGAGAAAAAGGGTATTAATATGTCGCGCATTATGCGCACATTTTATCGCCAGGCAGAGGAGACCTTCAGCTTCGATGTGATGGCGCGCACGCTGGATGATTACAAAGCTGACTTAGAGAGTTTTGATGCACGGCTGCAAATGCGCCTGTCTTTTCCGATGCAGGTGCAAAGCCTGCGCAGCGGGTTGAGTGGCTTTCAATATTACAACATTGCTTTGGAAGTTGTGGAGCGCGCGGGGCATCGTCACAAGATTGTGCATCTCGATTACGTTTATTCGTCCACCTGCCCGTGCTCGTTGGAGTTGTCCGAGCACGCGCGCCGTGAGCGCGGGCAGTTGGCCACGCCACATTCGCAGCGGTCTGTGGCGCGGATCTCCGTCGTATTGGCAGAGGGGCAGCCGCGCCTTTGGTTTGAAGATTTGGTCGAACTGTGCCGCAAAGCGGTGGCAACAGAGACACAGGTCATGGTCAAACGTGAAGATGAGCAGGCCTTTGCGGAGTTAAACGCGGCCAATCCGATTTTTGTCGAAGATGCCGCTCGGCTGTTTTGTGAGCAATTACAAAGTGACCCGCGCATTGGCGATTTCCGCGTGATCGCCAGCCATCAAGAAAGCCTGCACAGCCATGATGCTATTTCTGTTCTGACCGAAGGTGCAACTTTTGCGCAAACCAGTATGGATCCAAGCACATTTGCAAACCTCTTTCACGTTGGCTGATTGCTTGACTTGCGGGGCATTCATTGCCATCGCTTAACGCATGTTTGATGTGCGCCCCGTCTTCAATGTGATCGGTTTGCTGGTGAGTTGCTTAGGGCTCACTATGATGTTTCCCATGGCCTTGGATATGTCTCGAGGTAATGGGCATGCGGGCGTTTTTTTGGAATCTGCTCTGATCACCTGTTTGACTGGCAGCATGATGTATTTGGCGACGCGCCGAGAGGCGGCGCGGGGCCTCACCTTACAACAGACGTTTTTGCTGACCTCAGGGGTTTGGCTGGCCCTGCCGATTTTTGGTGCCTTGCCCTTTGCCTTGGGCGCAACGGACTCGAGTTTTACCGATGCGTTTTTTGAAGCCATGTCCGGGCTGACCACCACAGGTGCGACGGTGATTTCAGGTTTGGATTACCTGCCCGATGGCCTCTTGCTCTGGCGCTCGATCCTGCAATGGTTGGGCGGGATTGGGATTATTGTTGTGGCTATGGTGTTTTTGCCGGAGCTGCGCGTGGGCGGGATGCAAATCTTTAAATCAGAGGGCTTTGACACCTTCGGTAAAATTTTGCCCCGCGCAACGGAAATCGCCGCGCAAGTTGCTTGGCTCTATGTCGGGCTCACGGGGGCCTGTGCGGTGATCTACATCGCAACGGGTATGCGCAGTTTTGATGCGGTGCTGCATGCGATGACCACCATAGCGACGGGGGGATTTTCGACCTATGACAGCTCTTTTGTGAAATTTGGCGCCTCAACGGAATATGCCGCTGTGGTGTTCATGTGTTTGGCGGCCCTGCCTTTCGTGCGCTATGTGCAGCTGATCAACGGGGCACCTGGTTCGTTGTTTCAGGATTCTCAAGTGCGCGTATTTTTCATCGTGCTTTTGGTGACTGTTGGGTTCTTAACTCTGGTGTTGTGGCAGGGGTATCAATTTTCGGGTGAATTGGGCTTTCGAAAAGCGCTCTTTAATGTGGTGTCGATCACCACCGGGACGGGATACGCCAGCGCGGATTACAGCAGCTGGGGCCCGGTGGCCCTGGTGGTGTTTTTCTATGCCGGGCTTGTGGGGGGGTGCGCGGGGTCAACGTCTTGCTCAGTCAAAGTGTTTCGCTATCAACTATTGGTCTCAGCCATTCACATGCAGCTGCGCAAAATTCACAGTCCGAGCGGCGTCTTTAATCTGCGGTATCAGGGCCGGATCGTGGGGACGGACGTTATCAATTCGGTGATTTCTTTCTTTGTGATATTCTTCGTCTCGCTTGGGGTCTCGGCGATGGCATTGGCGCTGACGGGGCTTGATTTGCTCACAGCCTTCTCTGGCGCGGCGGCGGCTCTGGCCCATATTGGGCCGGGCTTGGGAGAGGTGATTGGCCCATCGGGCAATTACAGTACATTAAGCGATAGCGCAAAATGGATTTTGGCTTTCACAATGTTGCTTGGACGGTTGGAGCTTTTGGCCGTCTATACATTATTCACACTTAGATTCTGGAGGAATTAATGCCGGAGATGAAACCGCTAGGGGCACAGATTTCACATATGTTGAAAGATCGCGGTGTGAACGTCATTTTTGGAATTCCCGGCGTGCATAATCAAGAAATGTACCGCGGTATTGAAGAGGCTGGCATTCGCCACATTTTGGCGCGCCATGAGCAGGGCGCGGGCTTTATGGCTGATGGCTATGCGCGGGCCAGTGGCAAGCCGGGGGTGGCCTATGTCATTACCGGACCGGGTTTGTGCAATATCATGACGGCGATGGGACAGGCCTATTCGGATTCCGTGTCAATGTTGGTGTTGTCGAGCTGTTTGGATGAAACCGCGGCCCGGCGAGGGCAGTTGCATCAAATGTTGGACCAAGAGGCGGCAGCCGGGAGCGTTTGCGATTGGTCCTATCAGGCCAATAGCGCAGAGGCGGCCTATGATCTGATTGACCGCGCCATGCTTGAGTTTGAAACCCATCGTCCGCGCAGTAAGCATATTCAAGTGCCCATTGCGCAGTTGGAAGGGCAGGCGGCACCTGCGCCGCGCCGGCGGGCGGGGCTTGCTGATGGGCTGGGAGCTTGTTCTGTGGATTTGCGCCCCCTTGCCGCGGCACTGTCTGCGGCCTCAAAACCGCTATTTGTCATCGGCGGCGGGGCTGCCAAAGCGGGTGCGGATCTTGCTGCGGTGCTTGAGATTTGCGGGGCGGCATGTTTCGAGACCTATGCGGGGCGCGGTGTTGTGCCTTGGGATTATCCTCTTAATTTTGGGGCGGCATTGGCCCGGCCCAGCTCAGCGCAAATTGTGGCGCAAGCAGATTGCGTGGTCGCAATTGGAACCGAGTTGGCGGAGGTGGATCTATGGCGTGCGCATCTGGGGCATAGCTGCCCGCTCTATCGGATTGATATCGACCCGGAGTGTCTTGCGGATATGCAACACGCAGATCCTCGATGATCTGGTCTCTTCTACAACAATAGTCCGCAAGCACAGGAGTTACTATCCCACTCATATTAAACACATGCAGTAATATGTTCGGATATGCATTGACGATGTCAATGTCTCGGTATATGCCATGTGCGCAGTAGCCCTGGATCAGCTTTGACAACCCTTGATACCCATATCGTCGATGAGCGTACTCTCGTTGGTCGAC
>ENA-OWNS01001251-OWNS01001251.1-marine-metagenome-genome-assembly--contig:-NODE-1251-length-10422-cov-5.569454_pt1 | contig 10422 bp, 8 predicted proteins | sample MGYA00238137_ERZ651772 | MGnify/ENA primary metagenome ERZ651772 (study PRJEB26903, sample SAMN06264699) | marine metagenome | isolation source: Columbia River Estuary | place: USA:Columbia River Estuary... | reverse complement strand
AAAGTACTTAGTTGCAATTGCAATTTTCGGAGGTATGATGTTTATGGCGCAAGCTGCTAACACTTACAATGTTGATGCACAAGACACAGCAAAAATCGAAAAAAAGAAAAGACCTATCCCATGTAACGGATAAGCGAATTAGTAAGACTTTAGTTAGTGGTAGTATCATTGCTACTTTAATAGCTGCTACTCCTTACTTTTTTTATTTATATGAAAGTGTTCCAGACGTTAAAATTTGGAACACTTTTTTGTTTACATACGATGCTATGGGTTGGGATTCTGCCAATTTTGCGATGTGGGTTCTCACAAGTAAAGCCGTTCCTTTATTATTGCTATTTATATGGTTTTTCACAAATAAACATTGGTGGTATCACACACTACTAGTCCCTATAGTGATGTATATATATCAAATACTAGGTATATTCAATGAGAATACAGAGTTCATCGACGAATCTCAACTTATCTACTTAATACCTGTAATGGCTATTATTATTCCAACCATTTATTTAATTAGAGCGCGTATATTTAACAAGATTAATGAAGCTAATAAATCTTTAGAAGAACTAGAAGATGAGTTTAAATTGTCTCCAAAAAATTTCTGGGGTAAAGTAAAAGAATACTTTTAATTAATTTTTTAATCTATCTCGTTCATCTAAGTCAACTTCTTTCTTATTACTATTCAACCTAAAGTTTCCAAACTTATAATTGAATCCAAAAGTTACCAATCTGTTCTCAATTCTTGAATTGAATAAGACATCCTGGTTTAAATATTTAGTGCTTCGACTAATGTTTAATGTATTAAACATATCAATAATTCCAAAGCTTATAGATGCTCTTTTATTCCATAATGTTTTTTTAATATTAATATCGAAATTAGAATATTCACTAAAACTAGAAGCTCCTTCAACAAAAGGAGATAGATATCGATAAGACACATCCACTGCTAAACTTCTATCTTTCAAAAACGAAAAGTAATTAACTATTTGACCATATAAACTCCATTGCTTAGTATTAAACAACTCATTATTACTTTCTATTGCAAAGAATTGGTTGTCATAATAATAAACGGATGAAAGTACATACAAATTCCAATTATTGATGATTTCTGTGTATGTAGTGAAATCTAAACCATAAGAAATACTTCTATCAATATTTGTATTTACATATTTCAATACATTTTCATTGTTGTCTTGAAACAATATTGCAATGGCGGGCTCATTTTCATATCTGTAATAGGCTTCCAACGTATATTTCTGATTGAATGTATAACCCAGTGTAAAAACATCATCTATTTGAGGCTGTAAATTTGGGTCTCCAGTCATATAAGTATTGTCATTTAAAAAATATTTAAATGGATTTAATTGACTGTACCTAGGCCTATAAATACGTTTATTATAATTGAAATAGATGTCGTTTTTATCATTTATGGTATGTAACAAATGGAGTGATGGGAAAAATTTTTCATATTTTGTATCATTAATAGTATTGCTAGATATTGAATTTCCTTTAATATCGGTTAATTCTGTTCTCAACCCCAATTTTAAACTCCACTTATTCCAATCTTTTGAATAACTAGAATAAACTGCATAATTAGTTTCATCATACAAAAACGTATCAGAGTTTTGTAAATCCAGCGCTCTTGTACCGTTATTAAAATCATACTGGGACAAAATACTAATAGAGTTTATATTGGATATTTTTACTCCAGCTTCAAATGAGCCAGAACCACTTAATGGCAATTCATAGTCTATTTGACCCGTATAGAGTTTAACTTCTTGACTTGAAAATGTTTGAAATCTATTATTCCTTATAAGTGATTCATCAGGAAATAAATAATCGGTATCCACATTTTGAAAACTTGAAAAATCATAATTAGTATGATGTGCACTTATTAAAAGCTTTTCTCCTTGTTTTTTAAACTTGTGTACATAATCTAGAGTAAATGCAAGATTAATAGTTTCATCAACTTTTTGATTATCTGTAATAAATGTTGAATCTAAGACTTTATTACTACCAAAAACATCTGTTATAGAATTAACATTGTTTTGCGTGTTTGCCCTAGGAGAAATAAGCATACTTGTCGAAAACCCTAAACTATTATTTTCATCAAATTCATAATCAATATTAGCATTTATATTTTGATTTGAAGTTTCACGAGTTCTTCTAAAATCAGTTTCCCAACTGGAGGTTACTTGTTCATTGTCAATAAAATTAACAAACTCATCATTATTCCGAAAGTCCTTTCTTGGACTTATACTATAATTCAAATATGTATTGAGTTTTTTAGCTTTAAAAAAATGGCTCGTACCAAAAGCATATTTTGGGAATTGACTTCCTTGCTTATACGTACCAAAAATACTACCGTTATACCCAGCAATAATATTTTTACTAGTTATAATGTTTAAAACCGAACCGCCTTCTGCTTCATATTTAGCCGGAGGATTCGTAATTACTTCAATAGACTTAATATTACTTGCCGAAGTACCTTCCAGAAGTTGTTGTATCTCATTGGAAGATAAATGCACCCGTCTATCATTAATATAAATGGTTGGCGTCGATTGCTTCACTGTAATTTTCTCATTATTTACCAAAACACCAGGCGTATGTTTTAAAACATCTAACACATTATTGTTTGAAAGTGTTGAGTTTTCAACATTAAAAACTAATCTGTCAACCATTCTTTTTACAGTTGGCCTTTTGGCTACAATGGTTACGCCGTCAAGTTCTTGCAAACTTTCTTTGAGAATAATGATTCCTAAATCAATATTTTGATTAAGCGCTATTGCTTTTGAATAGTCTTCAAATCCTAAAAAACTTAATGTAATTGTATAATCGCCTTTGTCTACATTTTCAATTTTGAAAGCACCAAAATCATCAGTGATTGTCCCTTTTATGATTTCTAAATTTGCTTTACTAACTAGCACAACATTGGCGTATGCTATAGATTTAGTGCTTGAATCATTTACAGTGCCACTAATACTAAATTCTTGCGAAAAACAAAACGAGGTATATAAAAAAATAACACAGGATAACAATTTTCTAAGCATACGCTAAATTACTGAAACAAAGTTATAATAATAAATTTTCGCCTTTAAAAAGGAAGTAATGTGGTTATTTTTTCTCACAAAAGTAATGGTTGCAGAGCAATTATATGTTTAGAATGTGAAAACAATTATTTTTTCATATTATTTTCTAATTAAAAAAATTTATTTGTAATTTGAGATTTAATAATTTTATCTAATCCATGTCGAACCAACCACTTTCGCCTTTTACTAAACAGCAGCTTTTACCACAAGAAGAAACGCTTGAAATTTATAAGAAAAAAGGAGAGTTATTCATAGGTATTCCAAAAGAAACTGCGTTTCAAGAAAAGCGTATTTGCTTAACGCCAGATGCTGTTTATGCTTTGGTAAATAATGGTCATCGGGTTTTAATAGAATCTGGTGCTGGGAATGGCGCAAATTTTAGCGATAAAGATTATAGTGAATCTGGAGCTGAAATTACAAAAGATACGGCCAAAGTATTTTCGTGCCCAATGATTTTAAAAGTGGAACCCCCTACTCTAGATCAAATAAAGCTTTTGAACCCACAAACTATTTTAATTTCTGCGTTACAGCTTAAAACTCAAACTAAGAAATATTTTGAAGCTTTAGCATCAAAAAGAATCACGGCACTAGCCTTTGAGTTTATTCGAGATACAGATGGTAGTTACCCTGCAGTAAGATCGCTAAGTGAAATTGCTGGTACGGCATCTGTATTAATCGCTTCAGAATTACTTTCTGATTCAAAAAGTGGTAATGGTTTAATGTTTGGTAATATAAGTGGTGTACCTCCAATAGAGGTTGTTATTTTAGGCGCAGGCACCGTTGGTGAATTTGCAGCGAGAAGTGCTTTAGGTCTTGGTGCTGGCGTTAAGGTATTTGATAATTCAATAACAAAATTAAGACGCATTCAATCTCAATTAGGTCGCCCGCTTTTCACATCAACCATTCAACCTAAAAATTTACTGAAAGCATTAAAACGCTGCGATGTTGTTATTGGAGCCGTAAGAGGTACAAACAGAGCTCCAATTGTAGTTTCTGAAGGCTTGGTGCAGTCTATGAAAAAAGGCGCTATTATTATTGATGTTAGTATCGATATGGGTGGATGCTTTGAAACTAGTGAAGTTACATCGCACAAACATCCAACATATCTAAAGCATAATGTAGTGCATTATTGTGTTCCTAATATTCCTGCTAGATACCCAAGGACAGCAACAGTTTCAATTAGTAATATTTTTACGCCTTATTTGCTAAAAATTGCAGAAGACGGTGGAATAGAAAATTCTTTAAGATTTGACAAGGGTTTAAAAAATGGATTGTACTTTTACCACGGAATTTTAACAAGTAAACCTGTTGGTGAATGGTTCGATTTAAAATACAACGATGTAAATTTGCTAATATTTTAATTGGCTTTTCATTAAACCCAAAACCCTAAACACTTTAAATGACACTTATTCAACGCATTGGTTATTATCTTGGAGGTTTTTCCATAGGATTAGTCATTCTTGCTTTCTTCTTAAGTGGCAAAAAAACATCTTGTAGTTATGGTCCGGATTCTCGAGTTTTAAAAAATATTAACTCAAAACAACTCATTTATAGCCAAGATATTTCTACCTTTTTAGATAATAAAACTATTGATTCTGCAGGTATAGACTATATTCTAAAAAAAGGGGATATTAATTTTTCTAATAGTCAACCAAGGCAAGAACCCTGCAGTGTTTATGCTGTAGAGGGTATTCACAATAATAACGAGGTTACTTTAACTGTTGAAAATTGTGATAGTATAGCAACTGTTTTAAACCTTAAAATTTACAATTAAAAATGTTAAAACGACTCTTTGATGTTGTTTTCTCGGTAATTGGAATAATGCTACTCTTTCCAATCTTACTATTAATTTCTATTCTAATAAAATTAGACTCAAAAGGACCAATACTCTTTATTCAAGGTCGGGTTGGAAAAAACAATAAAGACTTTAATATATTTAAATTTAGAACCATGAGCGTGCAGTCCAATAAAAAAGGATTATTAACTCTTGGGAATAATGATTCAAGGATAACCAAAATTGGTTATGTCTTAAGGCGTTATAACATAGATGAATTTCCGCAACTTATTAATATCCTTAAAGGGGATATGAGTTTCGTTGGACCCAGACCAGAACTGCGTTATTATGTCAATTTTTATAATGATGATGATATGAAAATATTTGATGTGCGACCTGGTATTACAGGTTTGGCCTCTTTAAAATATAGAAACGAAGTTGAACTTTTAAAAACAGCCAAAGATCCTGAAGCTTTTTTTATCAAAACGATTATTCCAGATAAGTTGAAATATAATAAAGCGTATATCAGTAAGAGAAATTTCTTTTTTGATCTGAAACTTATCGGACTTACTATTGTTAAAGTGATTACCAAATAGAAATACACTAAAATCTATTTTACGCCATTATATCTTATTGTTAAAGACTTTATTTTCTGCGTTTTTTCTCTTTTTTAATTAACGCTAATTCTCTTCCTGTTTGTCCAGCTACCGATGTATTTTCTTCCGCGCGTCTAATCAAATAAGGCATAACATCCTTTACGGGTCCAAAGGGCACGTACTTTGCAACATTATAACCTTTATTAGCCAGATTAAAACTAATATGATCACTCATACCATATAATTGACCAAACCAAATACGCGGGTCATTGTTGAGTAATTTTTTTTCACGCATTAAATTCATTAGCAGATAAGAACTATCTTCATTGTGGGTTCCAGCAAACAAAGACATACAATCCAAATGGTCCATCATATAATGCACTCCATTATTAAAATTCTGGTCTGTTTCAAATTTACTATCACATATAGGTGATTTATAACCTTTTTCTTCAGCTCTTTCATTTTCCTTTTCCAAATAAGCCCCTCGTACCAATTTAAAACCTAGAAAATAATTTCCTCTTTTAGCTTTTTTATGTTCCTGTTCTAAGAATGCCAGCCTATCATGTCTATACATTTGTAATGTATTGTAAACTATGGGTTTTTCTGTATTATAAATAATCATTAAATTGGTGATAAGGGCATCACAAGCATCTTGCATCCAACTTTCTTCTGCATCAATTAAAACAGCCACATCATGAGCCTTAGCTTTTTTACAAACAGCATCATAGCGTTCTAAAACTCTAGACCACTCTGCTTCCTCCTTTTTGCTTAAAGCATCTCCACTACTTATTTTTTCATATAAATAATAACGTCCAAAACCACTTGGCTTAAATACGGCGATTGGTATGGCATCAATTTCGTTTGCAAAATCAATTATTTTCAAAATTTTATCTCTGGCAGCATCAAACTCGTTTTCGCTTTCTTTGCCTTCAACAGAATAATCTAAAACAGAACTCACCCCTTTTTGATACATGTTATCTATTACAGATAAACAATCTTCTTCATTCACACCACCACAAAAATGATCAAAAACCGTAGAACGAATTAAGCCTTCAATTGGTAAATGCGCTTTAATAGCAAAATTAGTAGCAGCAGTCCCAATACGAACTAAGGGTTCTATAGAAATCATTTTAAATAAGAAATATGCACGCTCTAATTCAGAGTCTGTCTTTAATGAAAAAGCAATTTCGGTATCGTTAAAAATTAAATCTGTGTTCATGTTATAAAATTTACATAAAGATAATTATAGCTAAGTTATAATTTTATATAAAAACTTCTTAATTTCACAGCCTTAAAAAAACAATAATTCTTCTATGGATTCTATTACATCTAACACTAGTATAATTCATTTTAATAATACGTGCTTTAACGCTTTAAATCAACACATTAAAGCGCATAATTTTTCTAAAATTTTTATTTTAGTTGATGAAAACACACATTTACATTGTCTCCCTAAACTTTTAGAACATTTAGAAACAGATAAGACGATAGAAATTATTGAAATAGAATCTGGTGAAATAAACAAAACCATCGATACGTGTGTTGGCGTTTGGAATACACTTTCTGACTTGGATGCCGACAAAAAAAGTGTAATGATTAATATTGGTGGTGGTGTCATAACAGACTTAGGAGGTTTTGCAGCTTGCACTTTTAAGCGTGGTATGGCCTATATAAATATTCCCACGACCTTACTATCTATGGTTGATGCTTCTGTTGGTGGGAAAACGGGGGTTGATTTAGGACATTTAAAAAACCAAATAGGTGTTATTAATAATCCTGATTTGGTGCTAATTGATACTAATTTTTTAGAAACGCTACCTAAAAATCAAATGCGCTCTGGCTTAGCAGAGATGCTCAAGCATGGGTTAATTACAGGAGAAGGCTATTGGAATAAATTTCAAGATCTATCCAAACTTTCACTTGACGATTTAGACGATTTAATATATGAATCAGTTATTATAAAAAGAAATGTTGTTGAAGAAGATCCCTTGGAACATGGGTTGCGAAAAACTTTAAATTTTGGACATACCTTAGGTCATGCTATAGAGTCCTATTTTTTAAGTAATCCAAATAAAACGGCATTACTGCATGGTGAAGCTATTATTATAGGGATGATTTTAGCCACTTATATTTCAACAGAATTAGTTGGATTCCCAAAAGAATCAACGGATAGTATAAAAAAACTATTTCTAAGTTATTATGATAAAGTAATCATTGAAGAAGGTGATTTCCCTGCTATTATTGAGTTACTAAAATACGATAAGAAAAACAATCATGGTAATATCAATTTTGTGCTCTTGGAAGCTATTGGTGCATGCAAGATGGATTGTTTAGTTGATAATAAAGTAATCATCGAAGCTTTTGAATTTTACAATAAATAAAAACGAATACCTATAAACGTGTTCAAAAAAAAGCATCTTTAAAAAGATGCTTTTTTTTATTTAAAATTGTTTTGTGTTAAGATGTTCTAAATCTGCTAAAGAATCCTTTCTTTTCTGGAGCTCCGTAGTAACCGTATTTCGCACCATAACCAAAATTAGACTGCTTTACATCATTAACAACAAGCATCATGTTATTCAGTTTTTTCGCTATATTCAATTCTTGAGCAAAGTTTAATATTCTCTTTTCAGTGTGGCCTGCTCTTGTTAAATAAATGGTATGTCCCGCATACTCACTAATCAATAAGGTATCTGTAACCAACATGGATGGTGCTGTATCAACAATCACAAAATCATAATCTTCTGAAACCGTATCAAATAAATCTTTTAATCGATTACTCATCAACAATTCGGCAGGATTAGGTGGTACTTTCCCAGAAAGTAAAATATCAATAGCAATATCGTTTATTTTATAATCATTAATGGTTCCTGAAACACTAACAGATTTGTCAGACAAATAGTCCGTTAATCCTCTTTTTGAAGGATCTTTATCTTTTTTATTTTTTTTAATTGCTGAATAAATTTGAGGATTTCTAACATCTGCACCAATTAACAAGACTTTTTTACCTGTATTAGCGATGGTTAGCGCCATATTTAAACTAAAAAAGGATTTACCTTCTCCGTTTATAGTAGAGGTTACGCACACGACATTATTATATTTTTTAACAGCACTACTTCGCCTAATATACTCCAGATTGGTTCGTATAATTCTAAAAGATTCTGATAAAATAGATCTGTCATTACGCGCAATTAAAACCTTTTCGTTTCCAGATAGTCTCGGGACTTCGCCTATAATGGCAATGTTATTTATTACGCCTTCTAAGTCTTCTCTATTATGTATTTTAGTATCTAATAAATTTTTAACATAAATAATAATAAAAGGAATTAATAATCCTAATATTAGAGAAGATAAATATATCACTGTTTTTTTTGGGGAGACAGGTGTGCTGCTTGCATGGGCAACATCAATAATTTTCACGTTAGGAGGTGTAGACATTAAGGATATGGTAGCCTCTTCACGCTTTTCTAAAAGGTATAAATACAAAGACTCTTTAACACCTTGTTCACGTTCTATATCTCTCGATTTTCTAACTTGACCTGGCACCGCATAAATTTTTGAGCTTATTTTTGTGGATTGATTTTCAAGGCTTCTAATTTGAAAACCAATAGTTTTTGAAGAATTATTTAAACTCTCAAAAAGGGTGTTTCTAAGGGTATTTAATTGTTCATCTAAATTTACGATTATAGGATTTTTTTCATTAGAACTTTTTAAAAGCCGATCTCTATTATCCAATAGCTCATTATACTTGGTTGCAATAAAACCCAGAGAGGCATCCAAAGAACCAATATTTAATGGTATACGGGCAAAAGCATCATCATTTATTTGATTTTTTATGAAATTAATTTTACTAAACTCGGTTCTAGCACCAACTAGCTCCTGTTCTATAGCGGCATTAGAAGACAAATACAAGCTTGTTTCAGATGAAATATCTGTTAATTTATTCCCAGTTTTGAATTGCTCAATATCATCCTCAACGCTCGAGAGATCCGTGGCTATGATATCAATTCTTTCACCGATAAAATCAGCCGTATTATTTGCTTGTGTGTTTTTTGCATCAATGGCCATTACATTATAGTCATCAACCAACGTATTAATAATCGCCTCAGCTTTATTGGGAGACCGATCCTCTAAATATAAATCAATTATTTTAGAGCCAGATTGAGATGGATAAATTTCAATGGACTTTCTATATTTTCGAGCGACTAGATCTAAAGAACGAATTTTTATTTCAAATGTTCTACCCGCTAATTTTGATATGTTTTTGGTATTTGGAGTCACTATGATATCTCCTATAGGGGTCGTGACATTTTTTCCAAAAAATACCTTTTCAGAAACCGCTTCACCTGTTGCTCCAGACTTATAAATTAAATTAAATGATGTTTCTGAAGCTATAAGAACACTAAAAGCAAAATTTGATTCATAAAGAACCGAGTCAGATGCCATAAAATTAACTTGAATAGGAGCTCTGGAAAAGGGGAATACCTCACTATCAATAATTTGCCCTTTAACAAAAAATTGCTTGTTCAATTCTAATTTTCTCGCAACACCTCTCATTAATTCTCTAGATTTTAGGACGAGTATTTCGTCTTCAACCTCGTTACTCGAGCCACTAGAGAGTTGCCCCATATCCTTTAATATAGCCTCTGCTGGATTAGAACCATCCTCAATCACAAGCATTATTTTTCCACTAGCACCGTATTCAGGTGGTGTGTATCTTAAATATAAGTATGCTGAAAGCACAAAAACCATAGCACTTAAAACAAACCATATCCAATGTTTTGAAAAGGATCCAATTTCTTTTTTCAAGTCAAAACCAACCGGTGTTGGTGTAAACGAATTTAAATTATTCATGTTTGAATTCATAAACTAGCGTCGTGTTACGAATATTAATACAGTTGATAATAAAAAAGAGGCAATACCAGTAATCAGTCCAATTCTAGCATCGCCAGAAGCAACACTTATAGCA
>ENA-OWNS01001248-OWNS01001248.1-marine-metagenome-genome-assembly--contig:-NODE-1248-length-10434-cov-4.331563_pt1 | contig 10434 bp, 11 predicted proteins | sample MGYA00238137_ERZ651772 | MGnify/ENA primary metagenome ERZ651772 (study PRJEB26903, sample SAMN06264699) | marine metagenome | isolation source: Columbia River Estuary | place: USA:Columbia River... | reverse complement strand
GTAGCAATGAAATTTAAAAAAATGTGTGCAAGTATAATTCAACTCAAAAAGAAATATGATTTCAAAGTTGTAGTTGGAGGTAATGGAGCATGGGAATTAGCAAAATCAGATAGAATGAAAATTCACGGAATTGACACAGTTGTTGTTGGAGAAGCTGATGAATTAGCAGTTGATTTATTTCAAGATTTAGAAAAAAATGATGCACCAGAATTAATGCATTGTTTTGTAAGAAATTTAGAAAATATTCCAGTTATTGAAGGTCCTACAATTAACTCATTAATTGAAGCAATGAGAGGATGTGGAAGAGGTTGTGACTTTTGTGATGTCAATAAAAGATCAAAGAAAGACTTGCCATTAGAAAGATTACAACATGAAGCAAAAACTAACTTAGATTATGGATTTGATTCAATTTGGTTACATTCAGATGAGATGTTACTTTATGGATGTGATAGTAGAGACTTTGTTCCAAACAGAGATGCAATTGTAGATTTATGGAAAGGTCTCAAAGGATTAGGTGCTAATTTCATTGGAACTACACATATGACGTTTTCAGCAGTTGCAGCAGATCCTACATTAATGCAACAAATTTCTCAAGTTAATGAACAAGATAAAACAGGTAGATGGCTTGCAACAAATCTAGGAATTGAGACAGTTTCACCAGACATGGTAAAGAAACACTTGGGTGTCAAAACAAAACCATTTGCACCTGAAGAATGGGGTAGTGTTGTAAGAGAGGGAGCAAAAATTCTCAATGAAAATCACTGGTTCCCAGCTGCAACTATAATCATAGGATGGCCTGATGAGACCCCAGATGATGTTCAATATACAATTGACATGATGAGTGACTTTAGAACAATGGACTTTAGAGGATTAGTAGCACCATTGCTATACCAAGACTTTAGTGAGAAAAACTCTATGCACTTTGGAAATCTAAATGAAGCACAATTTACATTATTTTGGAAATGTTGGGAAAATAACTTACGTGTAATTAATGACATTATTCCAATTATTCTAAGAAACAAGACATACGGACCACCAATGAAGGTATTCATGTATGGTATTCTCAAAGCAGGTACTTGGGCAATTATGAGATATCTTAGAGGATTATGTAAAGATCTATTCAATGGTAAAACACCTGATCAAATCCTTGACAAATATGCAAGAACAAAATCAGTATCTGAACCAAAATTCTTAACAAAAAAACTATAGAAATTACTTTAATCGTTTGTAAATAGATTTGAATTCTGTTGAAAGATTATACGACATGTTAAGTCGATGTATCAATAAATTCAGAGATGCACCATCACGACCTAATTGTCTCAAAATAGTTAAAGCCTTTTGTGGAGAATTTACAGATAATGGGGATTGTCCAGACCAAGTTTTGAAAGCACTCTCCACATCCAAGCTAAAATTTAAAATAAATTCTTTCCATGTAGGCATTGTATTTGAGGTATTTTCAGGAAGCAATACTTGAGATAGTTCACGAAATTGGTTCTTCCTATCTACAAACATCATATCTAAAGCTTCATGAATTTTTTCCTGTACATAATCTTCAGAATTTAGCATGTACATTCCAGATATACTCATGAATTCATTATGAAAATATTGCAGATAAAGGGGATAGATGATTCTCTAAAAATGTGTTAAAAAAAATCAATTAAAATGAACAAATGTAAAAAGTATACTCTGAGTAGAATAATCGAATTATAGGCCTTGTAATGCCTTATCAGCAATAGTATTTCGTTTCGGAGTTATTGAGATAAAGTAAACTTTATCGGCTCTTTCAACAGACTCTACTTTTTTGTAAGATTTTGATGATACATCAAATTCATAAATTCCTGCTTCAAGTTCACCTTTTGCATAAAGCATAAGATATGATTCTCCAGTTGATGGACTAAGTGGAATAAATGACATTATACTTCCCTTGTAAGAATTAATTGGTAAAGTGTTTTTCATCGGAGGTGCAGCTGATGCCATATACATGAAGAGATCCTCAATATTTTCAAATTCTTCATATTCAGTATTCATAATATCAGATAATTCGTTTCAGTATAAGAACCTATTATGATATAGTAATGAGATTATTTTCGAGATTTAATTTGTTGATTAACTTTCATTGCAATTAATGCAGGTGCTGCAATGTACATTCCCAAATTCAATGCAATAACTGAGAGTCCAAGTCCTAATACTTCTGATTCAGATTCTGCGTTCTCCATAATTGCCAAAGTTGAGAGCATTGGTGTCAATCCAAGTTTTACAATTTCTTTAAACACTGGACTTTCACGTTCCATGTCTGCAATTGTTGGACTGAAAGTGTAATACAATTCGTTAAATCCAGACATGAAAGTAGTTCCAGATTCTGTATTCATTAATTGGTTGTCACGAATTTCTCTAAGCATTTGAACTTGTGGTGCAAGTTCTGAGCCGTAAGCTGCTGTTGCAATTAGACAACCGCCACCTTCTTCTTCATATGGATTAATTGGTTGAGCCGAAACTTCACCTACAACAATATCAAAAGAAACTGTTTCTGGTGTAATTGGTGTAAATAAAATTCCTTCTACATCTATCTTCATATTGTATGTACCATCTTGTGGAAATTCAAATTTGAATCCATTAATGATTCCTTCAGATGTATGAATCAATGAAGGAGTTTGAAAAACTATTTTATCAGATTCTGTAATCATAATTTTATAATCAATGTGCACTTGAGTTTTTTGTGTCATAGGATTAATGAATTCAATTGGTAATCTAGTTAATTCACCAGTTTTGATATTTTCATAAGATAATTTAACATCCAGTGTTCCCTTATCAGTTGACAATACTTGAGATTCTGCAAATGCTGGAATAGTAAAAAGTGGAATTAATAATAAAACTAACAAAAATCTCATACTATGAGAATCAATCTAACAAATAAAAATTATACTTAAAATTTATCTCAAAAAATTACCACGCATAGAAATTCTATACCATCTTTAAATATGGAATTAGCAGATTTTTTGTATTGTTTAAGCAAATTGGATTATTAATTATTGTAATTGGAATTTTTACAATTCCAGCTATTATTCCAGATGTATTTGCTCATGGACTTGGTGGAGATCAAGCTGAACCAATTACTTTTGGAGATATGGAAGTAACTGTGAGAACACAATTAGATCCATCTGATATTACAGTTGGATATCTTGATCCTACAAATATGCAAATTCGTTTCTTTGATACATTAACTGACAAAAATCTTGATAAGGTAACATACAGAGTGGAACTTTGGCAAAGTGGAGAACTTTTAGCTAGAAATTTGTTTTATGATAATGATGGAAGACTAGATGTAAAAATTAAACCAAAAATTGGATGTGATAAAGATCCAATTGAAACTTGTACAATTTATGGTGGTTCTGAGCATGCTAGTGCACCTGGTGCATTATTTGTTCAAGGAGCAGAATGTAGTGATGATAATTTAGACATATGTGGAAGACCATCAATGACTGGTCCTATATTTATTCAAGGTGGATTATACAAAATTACTGTAGATATTGAAGCAGCTACTAGTCCAAGAAGTGTATTAGCTGAGAGATTAACCTATGAAACTTTTGTTAGTATAGCACAAGAACAAGATTTCTTTTTGAAAACAGCAAATGCTGAAGAAATTCCAGTTGTTGTAAAAACTTACTATGATGAAGTAGATAACTTTGCATTTGATACATCTGATAATTCAATCTCATTTGATATGCCATTTGATTGGAGTCCAGATTATGTTGATTTAGTACAAGTTGTACATGAAGAAATTAGAGTTCCAAAAACATTTGCACCTTATGGAGAAGGAAAACAATTCAAAGGATACGTTAATGGTATAGAAATTGATCAAAGAGCAATACTCAATGATCCTTATTCTTCTGATGAAACAAACATTGTTCATTTCTTAATTTCTAAAAATGAATTAGTAAACATTAATGCCAAATTAGGTTCAAGTAATTTTGATAATCCTCAAATGGATTTTAAATTAATTCCATTAGATGAAACTGAAAGAAGTTCAACTGAATTTTATCTTGTAGATACTCAAAATTATGAAAAAACTCCTACAACTGTAAATATTTCATGGGATGGACAGTATGGTGCAAACCAAAATGTTCCTTTTGAATTTACATTTTTTAATGAAAATAGAGGTCTTATCAAAGATATACGGTATACCTATGTAGTTTTAGATGAATTTGATAATGAAATATCTCGATATGATGGTGATGATTCAGTTAATCCAGGAATAGTTTCAACTGAAGGAATTGACATTCAAAATATCTATATTCCATCTGAAGGCCCAATTCGTTTTGATATTCTAGTTTATGGAACTGGATTAGATTATGATCCAACTTACTCTGGTATTGGTTCTACTATCATTGAACTTGGCCCAGGTACTGCAAAATCCACAATCATAAAAGAATCTGTCATTTCAGAAACACCTTCAATCCCTTCCTGGATTAAAAATAACGCAGGCTGGTGGGCAGATGGTACTATAGATGATAATTCATTTGTTCAAGGAATTCAATTTCTAGTTAAAGAAAATATCTTAAAAATTCCATCAACTACACAGGGAGCTAGTTCTGGAAATGATGTCCCACTTTGGATTAAAAATAACGCAGGCTGGTGGGCAGATGGCACCATTGATGATGCTGCATTTGTTCAAGGAATTCAATTTTTAATTAAAGAAGGAATTTTGAGGGTTCAATAATAGATTTTTAAATAAATTTTGAGAGAGATAAACATGAAAGACATCAATGACATAATGCCAAAAGTACCTAACATGAAATGGGGAGCACTAATGAACAAACCTCCAACAAATGAAAAATTTGAACAAATGAATAAAATTTTTCCAGACAATGGTAAATGGCATACTGTATTTGAAGAAAAAAATTCAATTACTATAGATGGAAAGGAAGTTCTAAAGAAAGATCCAAACAAGTGGACATAGATTGAAAAATTTATTGTTAATATTATTTTTAATATTTTCTTGTGGATTTCTAATTAATTTTAATGATGTATATGGTCATGGTGTTGGTAGTGAAATATTTCCTCCTGTTGAATTAGATGGAAAATTAGTGAGTGTGGAAGTTTCATCTTCAACAAAAGATGATATAGAAAATGATGATCAACAAATTTCAATCTCTCTAATTGATTTTGATTCTAAAATTACTTTACGTGATGTTACATTTTTAATTAAATCAGAACGTGGTGAACAATTTCTTTTTGAAAAAGAATTCAAAGCTGATAATGGGTTTCTAGTTTTTAATTTTGTATCTGAAGATAATGATTCAATTATTATTGATGAAAAAGATAGTGGTGAAGATTTTTTCGGTTCATTATTAGGTTTAGAAAGTAGATTAATTGACGTTAAAGGACCAAAACTTAGCGAAGGAGGATTATACAAATTAGACATTAGTATAATTACGGCAAATGGATACTCTGAAAAACTAGAAACTCCTCTTGTTTTTAATGCAGGAATTTCTATTGCACAAACAACTACTCACGAGTTTATCGAACCAGATTTTGGCAATCAAAATATCCAAGTAGTCACATATTATGATGAAATTTCTAATTTTCAATATGAACCAGAACTAAAACAAATTAGTTATTTCATGCCATTTGAATGGACTTCTTCAAACATTGAACAAACAACCGTTGTACATCAAGAAATTATAATTCCAAAAGAATTTGGTGCACTCCTTTTGTCTGGATTTTCTATGTCTGTAAATGGAATTGAATTATCTGATGACATAGTTAACGTTGATGATTTTTTTACTGAAGGTCGTGTTGTTCATTTTATAATTTATCAAAAAGAATTATTGAATATTTTTGAAAATAGTTCAAATCTAAATGGAATGAATTTTGTAATTACTCCGGATCGTGATTATACTCATTTAAGTTCAGTTACAGATAATGGACAATTTAGAATTCTTGTATCCTGGGAACCTGAAATACTTGAATCTAATTTAGATGCAAAAATTATTTTTGATATTACTGATATTTTCTTAAAAAACAAACCTGTTTCAACAAACTATGATTTTTCTATAACTCAAGGTGAACAATTAATTTTCCAACAAAATGGAATTAGTACTGATTCTAAAACAGCACATAATATTGTAAATTTCTTGATTCCTGATACTCTTTCTGGAATTGTAAATCTTAATTTCAATAATTTAGATGGAAATGAGTTTGCTACATCCAGCATTCCTATTATAATTCATGAGAAGAAAAAAATTGATTCTGTTTTAATTCCTAATTGGATTACAAATGATGCATTGTTATGGTCTGAAGGAAAAATTAGTGATGAAAAATTAATTGATGTTATTAATTATTTAATTGAAAACCAAAATATCTTTATTTCTGAAAATCAATCAGATACCATAGAAGTTAAAAAAATACCTTCTTGGATTAAAATTATTACTAGTTGGTGGTTAGATGGTCAAATAGATGATAAAACATTTGTTCAAAGTCTTGAATTCTTAGTTCAAAAAAGTGTAATTACAATTTAATTCATATTTATTCGAAGTTTGAACCAGTTCACTTTAAATTTCATTAATTTAATAATTTGATCACATTGTTTAAGCCTGAAAATCTAATTGAAAGAAAATCAACACTATTTTCTATTGTAGTTACAGGAGTGATTGCAATTCTAGCTTTGCCCATAATTATTCCACATTTACTTCATGGCTATCATTTAGCTCACATCTTTTTGCATATTGGTGGAATTACACTTGCAGTCTTTATTGCAACACTTGCAATATCTGCTTATTTTAGATTAAGAACTAAACGACTTTTACTTAGTGCAATTGCATTTTCCACTTTTATTGGTGCTGAATCTGCTTTACTTCTTGATAGTACATGGCCAAATCTCTATGATATTGGATTAATGCCATTGAATGAAGTTGGACATTTATTGACTTTTATTACATTAGGATTATTGGCTTTAGGAGTCTTTAGAAATGATTGATAGATCTCAAAAATTACAGGAACTAATTGATGACAATCCTGGTATTCAATTTCGTGAAATTATGCGTTCATCAGGATTAAAAAATGGCGTACTATCTCATTATTTAAAAAAATTAGAGGACGGTGGTATTATCAAAGTAATGCGCGGTCCAAGGCAAGTTAGATTTTATTCTCCAAATATTACTGAAGAAGAATCAATTGTAATTAAAGCACTAAGAAAAGAAACTCCTCGTGATTTGTTACTTGCATTAATCAAAGACGATGGATTAGAATTTTCTCAATTAGTTTCAGAAGTTAAAAAATCCCCATCAACTGTTTCATTATATCTTTCACAAATTGTTGCAGACGGATTAGTTGAAATTAAAGTTGTTGAACTCAAAAAAAGATATCATATTAAAGTAAGAGAGCTTGTAGACAAATTAGTTGAAGAACATAGACCAGGCTCACTTGAAAAATCTACATCTGGATTTGAAGACATCATTAACTCCTTCTAAAATTTTAAAATCAAATTATTTGTTATTAGCACTAGGTTTGTTTGTATGCTTAACTATTACTCCACAACTTTCTTTTGCTGAAGTTTTCATTCCAAGTCATGAATATGTATCATATTTTGATTCTAATGGAATCTATACAGTAGTTGGAAATGTAAAAAATGATCTTGATTACGCAATTGTTCCAACAATTACTGTTTCAGTAGAAAATAATTCTGAAGTATTTTCTAAAACAATTAATCATGTGCCATTAGCTTCTGGCACTGAAATCCCTTTCAAAATAAAATTCTTTGAAAAATTAGATAATCCTGTTTTACTTCCTGCAAAATTATCTTTTGAAAGAACTATTGCAGAAGAACTTCCAATTGCAATTCTTTATGATGAAACTTTGATCACATATGATGATGGACATCTTACTGGTAGAATTCAAAATAATGGTGATACAACTATTTACAATCCAAAAGTTTTTGCAGTAATTCATGGATATGAAAAAGTTTTAGATGTTGGACAAAACATGCAAGCAATTGAAAAAATTGAACCTGGAGAAATTGTAAATTTCTCAATGTATCCTGATCCTTCAATTACTGATGATGTCTATTACTATAGTTGCTTTGGAACAATGGATACAACAGTAGTTCCTGGAACTGCAAAAAAAGCTGGTGGTGATTTTGATTTTAGATTTGATTCACCAGGAACATATTATCATGATCCTGTTTTTGATGAAACTGAAACAAAAATGAGTATTATTGGATACAATAGTTTTCCAATGGATGGATATGCAAATTTTGAATTTCTTCCAATTTCAGGTAATGAAAAATTTGATGTAACATTAGATGGTGAACCTGTTAGATTTATTCAAAGTATGGATCAAATGGGTTCGTGGCATGTTGCTTTTAGTATAGATCCACTAAAACAAGGTACTTGGGAAATATCTGGATTTGAAAAAGGATTACCACCTGATTTACCAAAAATTCCAATTTGGATTAAACAAAGTGGAGAATGGTGGTCAACTGATCAAATTATAGATTCAGAATTTCTTGAAGGAATAAAATTCTTAGTTGAAAAACAAGTAATTGAAATTCCATTATTTGAAATGTCTTCTGAAAGTGAATGGAAAATTCCTACATGGGCAAAAACTGCTGTTGGTTGGTGGTATGAAGATAAAATTACTGATGATGAATTTTTAAGTATAATTAAAAATCTTGTAGAAAGAGAAATTATTGTTGTTTAATTGACTTTGTTATTTGAATAATGTTATTATACAAATTTTAATCAAATAGATTATCTATGCTACTACCAATACGAGATGAAAATCCACATCCTCCTGGATTCAAACCTAAAGTAACTATTGGATTAATAATTGTAAATGTAATTGTATTTTTCTTAGAAGTAATTTACACTGGACAATTTTTTGATTTTACAAATCAAAATGCATTTGTAATGTTTTACAATTGGGGTGCTGTTCCTGGATGCATTACAGGACAATTTAGTGGAGTGGATATGGGTGGAACTATTCAAAATTGTCCAGCTTTTCCTGAACTAACATTGTTGACATCTACATTCATGCATGGTGGTTTACTTCATCTCGGTGGAAATTTGTTGTTTCTTTGGATATTTGGTGACAATATTGAATTAAAATTTGGAAAAATTAAATTTTTAGGAATTTATCTTGCATGGGGAGTTGTTGCTGGACTAGTTCATATTTTTGGTGATGTTACAAGTGCTACACCTGCAGTTGGTGCATCTGGTGCAATCTCTGGTGTACTAGGTGCTTATTTGATAATTTTTCCAAAAACTAGAATTCAGACATTTTTGATGCTAGGATTTTTCTGGAGAATGATGCATATTCAGGCACGTTGGTTTTTACCATTTTGGTTAGTTTTCCAAAATTTACTTCCATTTTTTGTTGGTGGATTTGGTGTAGCTGGAGGAGGAGTGGCATACCTTGCTCATATTGGTGGATTTGCAATAGGAATAGCCACTGGATATCTGTATAAGAAAATGCATAGATCTGATTTTACATATGGAACAAGATATGGTTACGGATCAGATTACAGATAACGATAATTGAAAGAATAAATCCTTCGATAAATTAAAAATTTTCATGCCGTTGATAACAGTATCAATGTATCCTGGAAGGACTCAGGAACAAAAGGATGAATATGCAAAAGCAATTACAAAATCAGCTGTAGAAATTCTAAAAACAAAAGAAAGTCACGTTATTGTTGTTTTTGAAGACAATCCTAAAGAAAATTGGTTTCTCGCTGGAAATCAACTTTAATTTTCTTTTTTTAGATCATACGAGAAATATACCATAGCTCATCTATGAGATGTACCAGATCTTATATTAAAAAAAATCGTGATCAAAAAATTACAATGGAATTCATTAAAGCTAAATATTTTGCGTTTTTCTTTATGCTAGTTTTATTGACTTCTGGTTTTCCATTAAATGCAAATACTGATGAAAATATTTTACCAACAGCTGATGCTGCAGTTAAAGCACCAAATAATGGCAATAAGATATTCTTTTGTGAAAATAATCCTATTAAAAAAACAGAATTTGATAAACCACACATGAAACCTCAAGATTACATGTCAAAATGTAAAGAAAGAACCGAAGGTTACTCTTGGGGAAGTAGAATCTATGTGTTACTTTGGGCTCCGGGATTTGATGCTGATTCATTAAAACTTGATGAGATAGGTGGAGATGAAACAGGTGCAAACGGTTTGATTCAAATTAATACTAGAGAAGGTTCATCATCCATTGGTTCATCAGGTAAATGTAATAATTTTATAGAAACGGGACGTGATCATGGATTGTTTTATGGTTCTATCAAACTATCTGGATATAAAAAAGATGTAACTGGTGATGGTAAAGCTGATAATTATGGTGGAAATAGATGTGAAGGAATTACAAAAGCAACAAAGAAAACTGTTGGTGGACAAACAATTACCACTAAAATGGGAT
>ENA-OWNS01001231-OWNS01001231.1-marine-metagenome-genome-assembly--contig:-NODE-1231-length-10515-cov-3.321134_pt1 | contig 10515 bp, 6 predicted proteins | sample MGYA00238137_ERZ651772 | MGnify/ENA primary metagenome ERZ651772 (study PRJEB26903, sample SAMN06264699) | marine metagenome | isolation source: Columbia River Estuary | place: USA:Columbia River Estuary... | reverse complement strand
TTCCATTATTTCCAATCAATTGATGAAACTTGATCGAAATGCTATGAGTGGTCCAACGTTTCCTAATTCACCTCCTATATTTGATGGAACAATTGGATGTTTAACACTTGGATGTACCGATCCAACTGCTTGTAACTTTGATCCTATTGCAGGTTGTGACGATGGTAGTTGTATTGTCTCTGGGTGTATGGATATCAATGGATGTAATTATAATCCACTTGCTGGGTGTGATGATGGTTCTTGTACAGGTATTTTAGGCTGTATAGATCCTGCAGCTTGTAATTATAATTCATTAGCTAATTGTGATGATGGTTCTTGTGTAAGTGGACTTGTTACTATTGATACAATTAACATACAACATATAGCCTGCCCTAATGGTGGTGCAGTAGGTATTGCTAGTATATTACAGTCAGATTACACAAATCATTCGTGGCTTAATATTAGTAATGGCCAATTGTATAATGGTGGTGGTGGAAATGGTGGATTATCTAGAAATGATTTAGCAGGAGGTTTATATGTTATTACAGCTAGCATGCCTACTAATCCCTTATGTAATAATATTACTTACTCTGATACTTTTGAAATTTTAGAGGCATCTCCTTCTTTTAATTTTTCTTCTAATCAAGCGTGTCCTGATACATGTAATTTAAGTGTTAATGCTGATATGCAACTTGCAATTTCAGGCGTAAGTTATACTATGTTTTTTAATTCTAATTTCTTTACATTTCCCGTCACAATTCAGAATCAATGTGGAGGAATACATACTTATACAATATTAGCAGATGGTATTTCGTGTAACTCTGATGTAATTGGGGTAAGCCAGTTTGCACCTATGAACCTACAAACTATTGTAGTAGATCAGACCTGCAATATTATGGGTTCAGCTGAAGTAGTCATTACTGGGGTTAGTGCTCCAGGGTTAGATACTTATTGCTCTAATTCTCCACAGTTTAATTCTTATTCTATTATAGAAGATGTAGTATTTGTTGGAGATAATACTTCAATCAGTAATAATACACAAGGTGTTTGTGGTACTTATGTTGATTATACAGTTCAGTCGGCAGATGTTACCCCAGGTAGTAGTTATACAGTTGATATTAATTTAGGGACTTGTAGTTCTCAAGGAACGGCTTGGGTTGATTTTGCAAAAGTTTATATTGATTGGAATATAGATGGTGATTTTGATGATGCAGGAGAAATGGTTGCGCAAATTTCTCCAATACTAAGTCCTTCAACTCATAGCTTAATAATTAATATTCCTGTAAATGCAATTCCAGGGCAGAGTAGAATGAGGATTGTCTCTCAAAATGAGGATTATCAACCACTAAATAATGCTAACCCTTGTGATGATCAAGTTGCTTATTTTGGTGAAACAGAGGATTATACCATTATAGTAAATGGTTCTGTTGCAACACCAGTAAGCTACTTGTGGTCTGACGGTCAAAACACTGCAATCGCAACAAATTTATCTTCAGGAACATATTATGTAGCAGTTACTGATGCTAATGGTTGTATTAGTAGTGATACTGCTATTATTAATGGAGGTGCATCTAATATCTCTGTTACAGCGACTTTTGATCAAACAATATGTGCTGGATATACCCCAAGTAGTTTAAATGCTAGTAGTGGTGCTGTTGCGGGAACTTACTCTTGGGCTGATGCTTCTAATCCCTTAGTTATTCTTGGAACTGGCTCTAATTTTAGTCCACCACCTCTTACAAGTACAACAACTTATACAGTTACATTAACTGATAATAATGGTTGTGTAGCAACTGATGATATTGTGATAACTGTAAGTCCTGTACCTTCTGTAAGTTTAACTGCACTACCTAACCCTGCTTGTGAAGGGGATGATATTTTACTTACTGCAACTTCATCAATTCCTGTAAATCAATATAAGTTTCAGGTAAATAATGGAAGTTGGAGTGATTTAACATCTCCTGGATGGGGAAACTCAAGTTCGTTTACATATAATAATATTACTACTACTACTCAGTTTAGAGTACAAGTAAAAGAAAATAATGGATGTAATGCAAGTGGTTGGTCAACAATAACAGTGCAAATTAATAATATTACAACTCCTTTAATAAGTCATAACTAAATTAATTTAATAATCAAAAATCGTTAAGGTCATGAAAACAAAAACAAACAACAAATTTCTGAAAGCAGTTGCTGTATTAGCAATGTTTTTAGTGAGCAACACAATTATTGCTCAAACAAGTACTTCGCCAACTCAAGTGGTGTGTATTGGTTCATCTGAGCCCTATTTATTAAATCCATCAAATTCAACATCTACATATCAGTGGGTTCTGAGTAGTGGTGGTATTATTACTACTGGACAAGGTACAGGATCAATCTCTATTGATTGGAATATGGTAGTAGGTGGCCCTCACACATTAACAGTAACTGAAACAGATGTAAATGGGTGTGCAGGTTTACCCAAAATAGTTGATGTAACTCTAAATATATTAGATGACGCATCTTTTATTCTTACGGATTTCTGTGAAGGTTCTACTAATTCAGCATCAGGAATTATTACTTCAGGTGGCGGATTTACTTTTAATCCATTACCAACCGCAGGAGAATCAATAAACACTTCTACAGGAGAAATTACAGGTGGTTTATCAGGAAACACTTACAATGTTGAGTATTTAACTAATGGGACTTGTCCGCAACAAAGTGTTGAGTCAGTTTATGTTAATGCTTCAGATGATGCATCTTTTACATTGACAGATTATTGTGAAGGAACAGCAAATTGGGCAACTAATATAAATTCCGGAGGGACATTCTCATTTAATCCACTTCCAGGTGGAGGTGAAACAATAAATGCTAATACAGGAGAGATAACAGGAGGTGTTTCTGGAAACACTTACAATGTTGAATATATTACAAACGGAGTATGTCCTGATAACTCAATAGAAACTGTAACCGTTAATAATTTAGATGATGCATCATTTACTTTGACAGATCATTGTGTGGGTTCTCCAAATGCAGCAACTGCTATTGCAACAGCAGGTGGTAGTTTTGTGTTTAACCCAATTCCAATTGGAGGTGAGTCTATTGATCCAATAACTGGAGAAATTACAGGTGGACTTTCAGGTATTTCTTATACGGTTGAGTATTCTACAACAGGTGTTTGTGCTGATTCTCAAACACAAAATGTTTTAATTTACACAACTCCAACAACAGGACCGATATTTCATAATTAAAGTTGCGTAAACTCGGACTGGTCATATTATCTGTTTTAGTATTTGCTTTCAATTTGAAGGCTCAAAATATTGTGCATCTCTGTGTGGGAGATTCTCATGATTTTGGTATACCATCAACAGCTGGTTCGGTTTATGATTGGAATGTTCAAAACAGTTCTATTGCTACTATTGTTTCAGGAAACGGAACGGAACTCATCACTATTGACCTTAACAGTACAGGTGTGTTCAAGTTAGTTGTTGAAGAAACAAATCAAGATGGTTGCTTAGGATATGATAGTGTAATGGTAGAGATTCATGATTTCCCCTCTGCAGATATTGTAGCGCTAGGTCCTCTTACTTTTTGTAATGGTGATAATGTTGATTTGCAACTGAATACTGCTGAATCAATATTTGTTTGGAATAATGGGGTTAATAATATTGTAAATAATATTACTGCTAGTGGAAATTATTTTGCAACTGTAACGGATAACTATGGTTGTTCAGTTAACACGAATTCAATTGATGTTTTGGTTGAAGAAAATCCAAATGTAGATTTTACAATAGACGGATTTTGTGTTGGGATTCCAACTTCATTTGTAAATAAATCAGTAGTAGATCCTTTGGCTGTTATGAATTATAGTTGGTATTTGGATAATGGAGCAATTTTATACCATGATAGTACGGGTTATACTTATAATAATATTGGAGATTATTCAGTTTCTTTTGTAGCGATTTCTGATATTTATTGTAAAGATTCTATTGCAAAGGATTTCACAATTTTCGGAAATCCTGAAGCTAACTTTACTTATAATCCTTTTACTGTTTCTACTTTGTATCCGCAAGTAAGTTTTACTAATACTTCATTAAATGCGACTCCAATTTTATGGACTTTTAATGATACTACAACCTCAGTTGATGAAAGTCCAGTACATTCTTTTTATGACCCAGGAATGTATGAAGTATGGCTTACAGTAGAAGATGATAATCAATGTATTGATTCTGTTCAAAAACAGATAAAAGTTTATTATGATTATATTCTACATGTACCTACTGCATTTACTCCTAATGATGATGGTAATAATGATTCTTTTGGACCAAGTGGTTGGAGAATGGAAAAGTATAAGGCGTATCAATTTATAATATATAACCAATGGGGAGATAAAGTTTTTGAAACTAATGATGTCTTAGAGCAATGGGGTGGAATAGGTGCTCCTACTGATGTTTATAGTTGGGTATTACTCATTACTGATGAGCTAGGAGCAGTAAGAAAAGAAAATGGATTGGTTATTTTGATAAGGTAACTACCTCAAGTCAATCACTTCAACTCCTTGGTGTTTTTTAGTATCAAAGTAAAAAGGTTTTATTGTGGTATTGCTTTTAAAACTATTAACTAGGTAAGTATAAGTCCCTCCGTTTTTATCGTGCATTCTAATGCGATAAATTTCATTTTTAGCAGCATCAATAGCAATGTTAATTTTCATAAACTCTCCACTTTCTTCAGGGAATAAATCAATGAGCTGTAATCTTTTTCCTTTTTCTGAACTTGCACCAACATAAGTGTATTTATATCCGTTTTCATAAATAGTAAAGAGTTTATTAGGAGTCATTTCTTCCTCAGGGTCATGTTCCATTATTTGCACTTCATTCATGTCAGCTAAATATACCCATTGACTTTCTCCATCATTTATTATTGTTTGAGCATCCATTTCTAATCTAAAATTATCCTCTTGTAATACCAAAATCCCTTGCTGATTTTCTTTAATATTTTGAATCTTATTTTCAATAATAAAATCAAAAGCAACAGTCATATTTTTGTAAGATTTAGTAGTTGCCCTTAGCTTCTCAAGAGCTTCTTTTGCTACTGGGTCCTCCTGTGCAAATAATATTGAGCTAATTGCTAATAATAAGATTGTTGTTATTTTATTCATTGTTTCCTAAATTTCTTAATAATTCTTCAAGAGCCATTTCATCTCTTACTAATACTTGCCTTGCTTTACTCCCTTCAAATGGTCCGACTATTCCAGCCGCTTCTAATTGATCAATAATTCTCCCTGCTCTATTATAACCTAATCTTAATTTCCTTTGGATGAGTGATGTTGATCCTGATTGATGTTTTACTACAACTGCTGCAGCATCTTCAAATAAAGCATCTTTATCATCTAAATCAGCTGTTGAACCAACCGCATCAGCTTCTCCTTCATATTCTGGTAATAAATGAGCATCAGGGTAAGCTCTTTGAGAACCAATAAACTCACATATTTTCTCTACCTCAGGTGTGTCAATAAAAGCACATTGCAAACGGGTTAAATCATTTCCTGTTGAAATAAGCATATCACCCATACCAATTAATTGTTCAGCACCTTTACTGTCCATAATTGTTCTAGAGTCTGTTGTAGAAGAAACTCTAAATGCAACCCTAGCTGGGAAGTTTGATTTAATAAGTCCTGTAATAACATTTACTGATGGCCTTTGTGTTGCGACAATTAAATGGATACCAATAGCACGTGCCAATTGAGCTAGCCTAGCAATAGGAGTTTCAATCTCTTTTCCTGCAGTCATAATAAGGTCAGCAAACTCATCAATAACTAGTACAATATAAGGCATGTATCTGTGCCCGTTATTTGGGTTTAATTTCCTACTGATAAACTTAGTATTGTATTCCTTGATGTTACGGCATTGAGCCATTTTACAAAGCTCGTATCGTTCATCCATTTCAATGCATAATGAATTGACAGTATTTACAACTTTTTTGGTGTCCGTAATAATTGCATCTTCCTCTCCTGGCAATTTTGCTAAGTAGTGGCGTTCAATTTTATTGAAAAGAGTAAGTTCTACTTTCTTAGGGTCAACCAATACAAACTTAACTTGTGAGGGATGCTTTTTGTAAAGTAAAGATGCTAAAATTGCATTTAGCCCTACTGATTTCCCTTGCCCAGTTGCTCCAGCCATAAGTAGATGGGGCATTTTTGCCAAATCCACTACATAGGTTTTATTTGAAATGGTTTTTCCAAAAGCAATTGGCAAGTCCATTTTGCTGTTTTGGAATTTCTCTGACTGTAATACTTCCAGCATAGAAACTGTGTTTTTCTTTGCATTTGGAACTTCAATACCTACCGTTCCTTTCCCAGGTATTGGAGCTATGATTCTTATTCCTTCAGCAGCTAAGCTTAGGGCAATATCATCTTCTAAGTTTTTAATTTTAGAGATTCTTACTCCAGCTACAGGTACAATTTCATAAAGTGTAATTGTTGGACCTACAGTTGCTGATATTGATGCAATTCCAATTTTGTAATGCCCAAGAGTTTCAACAATTCTATTTTTATTGTTTTCCAAATCATCTTTATCAATTTCAATTTTACTACCTCCATAATCGTTCAATAAATCCATGCCTGGCATTTTGAATTTAGACAATTCAAGGGTTGGGTCGTAATCACCTAATTCTTCTAATTTCTTCTCAATCTCAGTTTTGCTTAGTATTTCTTCTGTCTCACCTGTACTTACTTCCATACCTAGCTCTTCCTTTTCTTCTTCCTTTTGTGGATCAACCTGAGGTGTAACTAAAGTTGGTTCTAATGGATTTGCAATTGGCTCAGTTGTTTCACTAATTGTTTCTATTGTAGTTTCTTCTAAAACAGGAGCAGTGGTTTGTTCATTAAAAACTGTAGTTACTTCTTTCTCTTGCGTTTCCTCATTCTTTTTAGGTTTTATCTTTTCAATAAAACTGCTTAATTTTTCTGATGTAATATCAAAAGTTAAAACAAGATAAAGCACTACTGCAGTCAGTAAAAGGAGAGAAGTTCCAATTCCTCCAACTGCTTGATTAAGTAGTTCATTTACAAATATTCCAATTCCACCAGCCGTTATTAATCCGCCAAAAAAATGACGAATAAATACGGGTAAAATAATCATTCCTAGTATGCTATTGAAAATAAACTTACTTAGTTTAACTTTATTAAACCCAAGGATTTTTAATCCGCTAAGTAAAATGGTTAGAGGTATAAATAGAGCAGATAGTCCAAACCAAAGCTTTATTAACCTGTGAGAAAGTTGAGCTCCTAATCCTCCAATTTGATTGTTAGTGTTATTATTGAAAATGGTATATCCTTCTGATGTAAGGATGCTGTCATCAGACTTCCAATCTAGTAAATAAGAAATAAAAGCAATAATCATAAGTACTGATACGAGTACAAGTATAGTTGCAAATATTTTCTGATTATTAGAGTCAAGAAAAGGAGCTTTGATTTTTCCCCAATCTATCTTCTTAGATTTTTTTACTTTTAAATTAGTTTTTGCCATATAGTCATCAAAAATACAAATGAATTGTACTTTTTTATGCTAGTAATAACATATGTTTTAGCATTATATTGTTAATAAATGTTAAAGTTAAAACAATGATTGCTGTATAGTATAAAACATTAAATTTGCATACGAAATGTTTAAGATAAATATACATAACGAAACTGCAGCTTTAAAAGCTGTTGTTGTTGGTATTGCTGATGATTTTGGTGGCATTCCTAAGTTGGAGGATTGCTATGATCCAAAATCAAGAGAGCATGTAGTTGCTGGGACTTTTCCTTCAAATGATTCTTGTGTAAAAGAGATGAATGCTTTAGTTTCTGTGTTTGAAAAGTATGATGTAAAAGTTTATCGTCCAGAAAATATTAAAGGATTGAATCAGATTTTTAGTAGAGATATTGCTTTTGCAATTGAGGATAAGTTGATTTTACCAAATATTATTGAAGATAGAGCAAAAGAAGTTGATGCAATTAGTAATGTGTTTTCCCAAATTTCTGAGGAAAACAAAATAAAAATGCCAATTGAGGCTAGGGCAGAAGGTGGTGATATAATGCCTTGGAATGATTATATTTTTGTTGGATATTCTGAAAAGGAGGATTTTGATAAATATACAGTTGCTCGTACCAATAAAACTGGACTTGATTTTTTGACTGAGACTTTTCCAAATAAAATAGTGAAAGGTTTTGAACTCAACAAATCGGATATTGACCCAAGAGAAAATGCCTTGCACTTGGATTGTTGTTTTCAGCCTATAGGAAAAAATATGGCTATTATTTATAAGGGAGGTTTTAAGTATTCAGCAGATGTTGAGTTTTTAGTAACTTATTTTGGTGAGGAAAATATAATTGAAGTAGATAAAGAAGAAATGTATAATATGAATTCAAATATATTTTCAATTTCAGAAGAGGTAATTATTTCTGAAAAAGGATTTGTAAGATTAAATACTGAATTAAGAAAAAGAGGGTTTACATTAGAAGAAGTTCCTTATGCCGAGATAGCAAAAATGGAAGGGCTTTTAAGATGTTCAACAATGCCATTAATTAGAGATTAGATAGATGAAACAGATTACAAATTCAATAATGATGATAAAGCCGGTAGGCTTTAGGTACAATGAGCAAACTGCTGTCAATAATTATTATCAGCAGGTATTAGATAATTTAACGGATGAACAAACCCAAGAAAAAGCGTTAAATGAGTTTAATACATTTGTAGATAAATTAAGAAATGTAGGAGTGAATGTGGTTGTAATTGAGGATACAGAATATCCTGACACTCCAGATTCTATTTTCCCTAATAATTGGGTTTCATTCCATAGTAATGCTATGATAGGACTGTATCCTATGTGTGCTGAAAATAGGAGAGATGAAAGAAGGGAGGATATCTTTGATACTCTAGTTGATGAATATGGTTTTACTATTGAGGGAATAAAGGATTTTACGGAATTTGAAGAGCACGATAAGTATCTGGAGGGTACGGGTAGCATGGTGTTGGATCATGTAAATATGATTTGTTATGCTGCTATTTCTATCCGTACGGATGAGATTGCCGTAATGCAGTTTTGTGAAGAGTTTGGTTATCGTCCAATATGCTTTACGGCCAACCAAGATGTAGAGGGTGAGCGTATGGCAATTTACCATACTAATGTAATGATGTGTGTGGCAGATACTTTTGTAGTAATTTGCTTGGACACCATTGATGATGAAGCTGAAAGAGAGCATGTGTTAAAAGCGCTTACAGAAACAGGAAAAGAAATTATTGAGATTACTGAAGCTCAAAAGCATAGATTTGCAGGAAATATGTTGCAAGTGATGGGAGATAAGCCTTACCTTGTGATGTCTAACTCGGCTTATAGTAGCCTAACAGAAGAACAAAAAATAGATATTGAAAAACACTGTCCTATTTTATATAGTTCACTAGATACTATTGAGGCGTGTGGTGGCGGTAGTGCAAGATGTATGATGGCAGAAATATTTTTACCAAAACAAAAGTAATGATAGAAGAAATTTTAAAACAAGAAATAGAAAAATGTTTAGCTGAATTGTATTCAGCAACTGAACAAAGTATTCAATTTCAAAAAACCAGAAAGGATTTTGAAGGAGATATTACTTTAGTAGTTTTTCCATTATTGAAGGCTTCAAAAAAAGGACCAGAACAAACTGCCGAACAGATAGGAGAATACCTAAAGGAAAAGGTTATTGAGGTTGCTGATTTTAATGTGGTAAAAGGATTCTTGAATTTAGAAATTACGCAAGAATATTGGTACAATCAATTTATTACCGCTTATAATACTGATGATTATGGAGTGGTAAAAGCTGATGAAAACGCACCTACTTATTTAGTAGAATATTCATCACCAAATACAAATAAGCCAATTCACTTAGGGCATTTACGAAATAATTTCCTAGGCTATTCAGTTGCTGAGATACTTAAGGCAAGTGGTAAAAATGTAAAAAAAGTACAAATCATTAATGATAGAGGAATTCATATTTGTAAATCAATGATTGCTTGGCAGGAGTATGGTAATGGTGAAACACCTGAGTCTTCTGCAATAAAAGGAGATCATTTGGTGGGGAAATACTATGTGGAGTTTGATAAGTATTATAAAAAAGAAGTTGCTGATTTAGTTGCTGAAGGAATGGAAAAGGGGCAAGCCGAAAAAGAAGCGCCTATCTTTAAGAAAGCCCAAGATATGTTGAGGAGTTGGGAGGCAAAAGAGCCAACTGTAAGAGCGCTTTGGGAGAAAATGAACAAATGGGTATATGATGGCTTTGCTGTTACTTATAAAAGATTGGGGGTTGATTTTGATAAGAACTATTATGAGAGCGATACTTATCTTCTAGGAAAAAAGGTAGTAGAAATTGGCCTTGATAAAGGAGTGTTTTATAAAAAAGAAGATGGGTCGATATGGATAGATTTATCAGCTGAAGGATTAGATGAGAAAATTATTTTGCGTTCGGATGGCACAGCTGTTTACATGACACAAGATATTGGTACTGCCATACAAAGACATGAGGATTTTTATTTCTCCCAT
>ENA-OWNS01001230-OWNS01001230.1-marine-metagenome-genome-assembly--contig:-NODE-1230-length-10519-cov-3.328002_pt1 | contig 10519 bp, 9 predicted proteins | sample MGYA00238137_ERZ651772 | MGnify/ENA primary metagenome ERZ651772 (study PRJEB26903, sample SAMN06264699) | marine metagenome | isolation source: Columbia River Estuary | place: USA:Columbia River Estuary... | reverse complement strand
TTTGCTGTGTTACAGGTTTAATAACATTAATGCTTGGGCAGAGAATTTTAATCGGTAATGTTACTGGAATTGATATTGACAAAATAGCAAGCCAGGAAGCACAGTTAAATATTAGTAATTCAGATTGGAAGGAAAAAATTGAAATCAAGCATACTTCTTTGCAAGAGTTCACTTCCCAATTAAAATTTGATTTAATAGTAAGTAATCCACCTTTTTTTCCTCAAAATAAATCTCAACAAAGCAGAGATATTGCAAGGCATACCAATAGGCTTTCTTTTGAAGACTTGATAGATAATGCTGCAAAGCTTCTTACTAAAAAAGGGATTTTCTCTGTAATAATTCCTAAAGATTCTGAAGAATATTTTTGTAAAATTGCTGCCACGCACAAATTATATTGCAATAGAGTTTGTTACATAAAGGGAAATGAAGTGTCAGAAGTGAAAAGAGTTATGATGGAATTCACATTTGTTATATCTATAATCTTAACTGAATACCTGACTATTGAAAGATCAAGGCACAATTACACGGATAAGTACATTCAATTATGCAAGGATTTTTATTTAAAGATGTAATATTGATTATTTAGTAGCAATGAAAGCAACAATCCCTACTCTTCTTTTTTTCTAAAAATACTAAATAATTTTTATTTATTAAGTATATAAATTTAAAAATAATTGTATAATTAAAGTTAAAGCTTTATTATTGCATTATTAATTTAAAGTTATAGCTTTATGAAAAATTTAAAAGTTCAATTTTTTTTAGATGAAACTCAAGATAAGTTAAATCCTTTTTCTGTTTTAAAGTCAGAGATAAAACCAGATAATGGTTGGGTTAACACTATTCGTGTTTCAATTAAAATGTCCTTAAGACAACTAGGTGAAAGGCTGCATATCACTCCGCAAGGAGTAAGAGATTTGGAGAAAAGAGAAAAAGAAGGGGCTATTACAATTAATTCATTAAAGGAAGTTGGTCGCGTTTTAGAAATGGACTTGGTATATGGATTTATTTCTAGGCACAATAGCTTGGAGGATATGATTGAAGAAAGAGCAAGAGAAATTGCTGAAGAACTTGTGCTAAAAACAAGGCAAACTGTTCAGATAGATAATTCAAGGCAAACTGAAAATGACATAAAAAAAGCCATTCAACAAAAAACATTTGAAATATCATCTAAAATGCCATCTAATTTATGGGATTAGTTTTTTACAAATACTGAGTTGAGGAATAAAGCTATGTATTAGCTGTAAAACACAACAAATCTGACAACATAAAAAATAAAACCCTTGTAAATAATTGATATACAAGGGTTTTTAGTTTAGAATGCGGTGAGGAAGGGATTCGAACCCCCGAAACAGTTTCCCGTTTACACGCTTTCCAAGCGTGCGCCTTAAGCCACTCGGCCACCTCACCAAATTTTTGGCAAATCTAAAAAATTAGATGGTAATCTCGCCACTTATATTTTTTTGTAATTCTTCTTTTATTTCTGCATTACTCAGTCCTTGTCCTAATAAAAACATCAGCTTTATAATAGCTGCCTCAGTTGTCATATCTTTCCCAGAAATAACACCAGCTTTTCCAAATGGTTCGCTTGTTTCGTATTGTCCATCAACAGCACTTCCATGCAAGCATTGAGTAATATTCAACATAATTTTCCCTTCTTTATTTGCAGTATTAAGCAAAGCACTTAACTCAGTTGAGGTAGGAGCATTTCCTGCTCCAAAACTTTCAATTACAATTCCTTTTGCGCTATCAATTATGGCTTTAATAGTTGCAATTGTAATCCCTGGAAAAAACTTTAAAATTGCCACATCATTGGATAATGATTTATGAACTACAAGTTTCTTATCCTCCTTTTTTTGTAGTGTTTTTTTGTATTTTATTTTTACTCCTGCTTCTGCTAATATTGGATAATTTGGAGATTCAAATGCCTCAAAATGTTCCGTATTAACTTTTACTGTTCGGTTCCCTTTGTAAAGTTGATCTTCAAAATAAATACAGACTTCATGTACTTTTCCGCTAGTTGCAATTTCAACAGCAGTTATCAAGTTTTCCTTGGCATCACTTCTTCTAACTCCAATAGGAATTTGCGAGCCTGTAAGGATTACGGCTTTATTCAAACCCTCTAACATAAAACTCAATGCTGATGCCGTATAGGCCATAGTATCTGAGCCGTGTAGAATTACAAAACCATCATATTTAGTATAATTATCTTCAATAAGTGTTGCAATTTCTACCCAAACATCAGTATTCATATTACTAGAATCTATAGGGTTGGAAATGCTGATATTCTCCAAATCCACTTCCTCACTTTTTAGCTCAGGAATTGCTTTAAGTAATCCATTAAAATTAAAGGGAACTAAAGTGTTTTTTACTTTGTCTTTTATCATTCCGATAGTCCCACCGGTATAAATGAGTAATATTCTTTTATTTATCATAATTCGAATAATTTTTTTGCATTTTCAGTCGTGATTTCAGCCACTTTTTCAATGCTAATTTGATGCACTTCTGCTAATTTTTCAGCAATATTCACAATGTATTTGCTTTCGCTCCTTTTCCCTCTGAAAGGAGTTGGCGCAAGGTAAGGCGCATCTGTTTCTAAAATTAAATGTTGTAAATCAACTTCAGAAATCGTTTTGTCTAATCCAGAGTTTTTAAAAGTAAGTACTCCACCAATTCCTAAATAAAAACCTCCTAAGTTGATTACTCTTTGAGCATCTTCAATATTTCCAGTAAAGCAATGAAAAACACCTCTTAAATTTTCATCATTTAGTTTTTCAATGAGCTCAATTGCCTCAGCAAAAGATTCTCTTACATGTATTGCTATGGGAAGTTTGTATTTTTTGGCTAATTTAACTTGGTGAATAAAGGCCTTTTTCTGAATTTCTAAAGTGCTTTTATCCCAATGTAAGTCTAAACCAATTTCTCCAACTGCAGTGTATTTCCCTGTTTCTAGTTCTTTCTCAACATGTGCAATTTCATGCTTGAAATTTTCTTCTGACACATCACATGGATGTAAGCCCATCATAGGGTAGCAGTTATTAGGAAATTCAGCACATAAGGCCAACATTCCTTTTGTGTATTTGCTAGAAATATTTGGAAGTAGAATTGTGCTCACTCCATTAGCAATAGCATTATTAACAACTTGTGTTCTGTCATCATTAAATTGACTGCTGTATAAATGGCTGTGAGTATCTATAAATTTCATGGGTGCGAAATTAGGTTTTTTTATATAATTTTACGCCTGTGTCCAAAACTCTTAAAATATTAGTTGTTCGTTTTTCTTCAATTGGTGATATTGTACTAACAACACCTGTAGTAAGAATGCTTAAAACTCAATTAAATACTGAGGTGCATTTTCTTACTAAAGCCCCTTTCGTTTCGCTTTTTAAAAACAATCCTTATGTTGATTCAGTCTTTCAGATTGATAAATCAATTAATGAAGTTATTTCTGATTTAAAAAAGGAAAATTACGATTATGTAATTGATTTACATTCTAATTTAAGAACTCAAATCTTGAAATTAAAACTGGGTGTTAGTGCTAAAAGTTATAATAAATTGAATTGGGAGAAATTCCTTTTAACTAACTTTAAAACCAATATTTTACCAGATGTTCATATTGTAGATAGGTATTTGGATACGATAAAATTTTTAGGAATTACTAATGATAATAAAGGCCTAGATTTCTTTTTATCTGATGCTGATAAAGTTGATTTAAATGAGTTCCCAAATGATTATGTAGCTATTGTAATTGGAGGGCAACATGCTACTAAAATCCTGCCAACTGCCAAGATTATTTCTATTTGCAAAAAGTTAAATAAAGCTGTTTTACTCATTGGCGGACCAGATGATAAAGCAAGAGGTGATGAAATTTCAAAAGCATCTGGCGCAATAAATACCTGTGGTGATCATTCACTTTTACAGTCTGCTTTTTTGATTAAAAACTCAGCATATGTAATCAGCCATGATACTGGAATGATGCATATTGCAGCTGCTTTCAAAAAGAAAATTTATTCTGTTTGGGGAAATACGATTCCTGAGTTTGGAATGTATCCTTATCTTTCTGATAAAAACTCTAAAATGATAGAAGTGCAAGATTTAAGTTGCCGACCTTGTAGTAAGATTGGGTATGATAAATGCCCAAAAGGACATTTTAAATGCATGCAAGAAATTGATGAAAATCAGTTTTTAAGCGAATAAAGCTTTAAGTTCTGTTGCTTCACTAGGTTTCATTCTCCCAGATAATATTAAAGAAAGCTGCCTTCTTCTCAATGCTCCTTCAAAACGACTTTTTTCTTCCTCCGATTCAGGCGTTAATTGTGGCACATCAATAGGGTTCCCTAGTTGATCCACTGCTACAAAAGTGTAAATTGCTTCATTACATTTTACTTTTCCTTTGTGTTGGTTGTTCTCCATCCATACATCAACAATTACCTCCATTGATGAGGTGAAAGCTCGAGATACTTTAGCTTCCAAAGTTACTATGCTTCCTGCTGGAATTGCTTTTGCAAAAGAGACATTATTTACAGATGCTGTTACTACTATTCTGCCGCAATGCCTATGTGCTGCAATTGCAGTTGCAATATCCATCCAATGCAATAATCTACCCCCCATTAGGTTGTCCAAATTATTAGTGTCATTTGGCAATACAATTTCAGTTGTAATTGAAAGTGACTCGCTAGGTGTTTTTGCTTTCATACGTTTATTTTGTAAGCAACCAAGCATCAGAATTTTCTTGCTTGATTTTGTTAAGTGCTAAAACAGCATCTTCTCTATTGTTGTAAGATTCATAGCTTACTCTAAGTAGGCTTCCTCCAGTAACAATCTCTGCATTGTAATTCCATCTGCTCAATTTAGCAAGCATTTTATTTGCATTTTTTTGCTCAGCAAAAGCTCCTGCAATTATGTAATAAGTATGTTCTTTTGTAATAATTGGAGTCGCAACTTCATCAATTGAAGGAATCTCTAAAATCTCTGGAGCAACTTCTATTTCAACTATTTTTTCAGGAGTTATCTCAATAACGTCTTCAACTATTTCAGTAGTTGCAAATGGATTTAAAGTCGCCATTTGAGTGTAAACATTGTTGATGCTTTCTTGTTGAGAAATGCTTAAATAAGACAAAGCAACCAAAGGAATAATTACTGCTGCAGCTCTAAATAAAGCCTGAGGGTTTCTACTTGTAGTTCTTATGCTTTGAACTGTTGCTTCAACTTGCTTTTCAGTTTCAGTTTTTCTTTCAACTGACTTATTGTAAGTTGGTTTCATCCCAAAAGCATCCAAACTATAATTAGTTGAGCTGTCTTGTAAAAAGATCGTATTCCCCTCTCTCCCAACTGTAAAAAGTCCAATTTTTTCAATTCTTAATACTTTGGAAGTGTTTAATTTTACATTGCTTTCATCAGAAAATAGTGTTACATTCTGCTTTGCAATATCTTGTGTAATCCCTTCTTGATTTGCGATATGAGAGATTAGTAGGCCATCATTTGTTTTTAAGTTGGTATTAAATAAAATCTGTTTTGATGGAGGCGTTAAAGCCCCAGTAGTTTTATTTAGTTTAGCTGATTGTCTGTTCCCAACAAAACCACCAAATTCTGGGACAATTACACAATCGTGTAAAAAAAGTAATTCTGAAATATAATGCGCTACTGATTTATTCATAGTGCGAAATTAAGGAATTTATCTCATTTGTCGCTTAATTTTTTCAATATCCTCAGGAGTATCAACTGAGATGGCTTCAAAAGTAGTAATTCCAACTTTAATTTTATAGCCATTATCAAGCCATCTTAGTTGTTCTAATCTTTCTCTAATTTCGTTTTTACTTTGTGGTAGCTTGCAAATATCTTTCAGTGTATTTGTCCTAAAAGCATAAATTCCAATGTGTTTATAATAAGTGCATTCATTTGAAATATTTGTTATTGTCCTGCAAAAATTTAAAGCATAATTATTGCTGTCAAATAAAGCTTTCGGACTGTTTTCGTCAGCTACTAAATTGATGTCAGAAATTTGTTTTACAAGCGTTCCTATTTGAGTTTTTTCATCATCAAAAAGAGCTATGATTTCTTCAATTTGTGTAGGGTTGATGTAAGGTTCATCTCCTTGTATATTTACAACTACATCATAATTCTCTGTTAAATTCTGAACAACTTCATTGCACCTATCAGTTCCAGATTGATGAGTATTTGAAGTCATCATTGCTTTCCCTCCGAAATTTTGGACATGATTTAGAATTCTTTCGTCATCAGTTGCAACAATAACATCAGATAGCAAAGTGCATTTTTTACATTGTTCATACACTCTTTGTATCATGCTTTTACCTAAAATATCAGCTAAGGGTTTCCCAGGGAATCTGATAGACTCAAATCTTGCGGGTATTATTCCGACTATTTTCATTAAATTTTAAGAGCTAATTGCATTGCAAAAGTTCTTGGTGGCATCATGTTTGCTGGCCTACTCATATATTCTCTATTAAGTAAATTATTGACAATAAAACCAATTCTAGCCTCATCAGTTAATTGATATCCTGATCTTAGGTCTATAATAAAATCCCCACCATCTAACTCTTCTCGAGCTTCAATAATTCCAGGAACAAATGCTGAAAATGCCTCAGCAGCAAAAATCTTATCAATATTTTTCATAAAATCATTATACCTTAAACTTACTCCTAATGATGTTTTTTTATGAGTTAATTCCGCATCAAATTTAGCGATATGTTTATATCTGTATTTTAAAATTGACGCATCAGAACTTGAAGAATTGTAAGTTAATGGATTCCCATTTGCATCAAGAGTATAAACTGAATCAGGTTCCAATGATTGCGAGTTCATATAGGTATAGCCCATAAGGATATTTAATTTAGTGTTTTTAGAAAAATTTCCTTGCCCATTAACACTAACTTCCACTCCTTTAATTTCTGTTTCCCCTACATTTACAGATCTAAACCCTAGTCCTTTTTCCCCATTTAATTGATTTTCCCAATAGCCAAAACTATATTCCATCATATCATCATATCTCATTAAAAAAGCAGCAACATCAACAAACCCCATCCAACTACCAATTTTCAATCCTTGTTTTATTCCCAGCTCACTACTCCATCCGCTTTCTGGTTTTAACTCAGGATTTGGGTATGCATACATTCCACTCGCAATTTCAGTTGAAATAAAAAGCTCAGCCATTGCTGGGAAACGGAATCCTTGCCCCCATGAAGTTCTTAAAAAAGTTGCTTCTCCAACTTGATAATTCATTCCAGCTCTAAATACAGGTTTCCCAGCAGTAAACTCATTAATAGAATCTCCAGCAATCAGGTATTTATTATCAGAATGTAAAGTGAATTGTTCGTATCTTGCTCCTAATGATAAGTTAAGTCTGTTCCATTTTTTATCCAATTGTGTGTAAAGCGAATTGTTTCTTCTGTAGTTATTCCCACTGAATAAATCTGAACGAGCAAATACAATTTCGTTAGTTAGTCCTGTTGTAATTCGCAGCTTTATATCTTCTAAATTCTTTTGCCATTGATAGTCAGCATAATAAGTTTCAGATTCATTGTCTTGTCCATTATCAACACCACCAGCTGAGTTATCATTAACAACTTTTAGGTATCTTGTTTTTAAAGAGTGACGATTATTTCCAGTTAGATAAGTTATAGATGGATCAATATTGTAAGTATCTCCACTAGTAGTGGTTACAGAAGAATCTAAAGGAATGTATGCTTGATCATATCCATTCCATATTATAGCAGAACCAGTTGATTGAAACAAAAAGTTTGCATTTAAGCCATAGGATAATCCTTCAATTTTTTTGCTTTTATAAGTAGAATTTAAATTGAATCTTTTCCTGTCAGTTATTTCTCCATATCTGTACCCATCATCTTTAAAAATATTCCCTCCTAATGATAAATCTAAATTATCTAATTTCATAGAATGTAGGAATTCAATCCCTTTGAATGCTCTTCTTTTATGTACAAGTTTTCCTCCTTGGTTAGAAGGAATCCCATTCCAATGTAAGATTTCTCTTTTTGGAATATCAATTAAACCAAAATGCATATTTACCTTTGTATAGCCGGGAGATTTATTTTTATCAATATCTTTTTGGCTTGGGAATGCTGTCCTTATATTTATCACTCCATTAAGTGCAGATGACCCATAAAGTGCAGATGAAGCTCCTTTTATCACTTCAACTTGATTGATGTTTTCAGTTGCTATCAGTTTCCATTGCACTTGCCCAGCATCTCCTGAAATTAAAGGCATATCATCAACCATTACTAATACACGTGTACCCGCACCAAAACTCCAACCACTTCCTCCTCTAATATTCGCTTGTCCGTCAGTAATATTCACGCCAGGTATTTGGTCCATAGCAGTTTGGATATCAGTAGTGTTCTTATTTTCAATCAAGCTAGGTTTTATTACCTCCATTGACACTGTAATTTCCTCAATTTTCTGTTCAAATCTACCAGCAGAAACAACAACTGTACTTAATTGTTCTGATGAAGGAACTAAAACAATATCTAGAGTTGTTACTTCATTTTTATTTAAGGATATAGTTTTTAATACCTCTTCATATCCAATATATTTAAAAGTAATTTGTTGCTCTCCTACTTTCCCTAATATTTGATAATTCCCATCAAAATCGGTAGCAGTACCACTTCCATTATTTAGGATAATATTGACACCAATTAATCTTTCATTTGTATTAGCATCCTTTATTGTTCCGCTAATTGTTTGTGCGTTTGCTTCAAAAATTAATAATGAAAGCACAATAATAGTATAGATTTTTCTCATATTTTTACTGAAATTTTTACAAAGATAAAAAATTGAATGAGAGTTGATGATGAAATAAAATATCAAATAGGTTTAACTTTAATTGATGGTGTTGGTGATATCATTGCTAAAAAACTTTTAATTTATTTTGGCACAGCAAAAGCTGTATTTTTTGCAAAAAAGAAAGAACTAGAAAAAATTGATGGTATTGGAAAATACTTGATAAACTCAATTTTATCGACTGATGCTTTAACAAGAGCAGAGCAAGAGTTAAAATGGATAGAGCAAGAAGGAATAAATCATCTTTTTTATGCAGATATAAAGTATCCAATGCGTTTGAAGCAATGTGAGGATGCGCCACTTAATTTGTTTTATAAAGGAAATATTGATTGGGAAAAAGATAAATTTATTAGTATAGTAGGGACAAGAAAAGCAACTCCTTTTGGAAAATCATTTACTGATAAATTAGTAAAAGAGTTAGCTCCTTACAATCCTGTTATTGTTAGCGGGTTGGCACATGGTATTGATGGGGCTGCACACAAGGCTGCTTTAAAATACGGATTAAAAACGATAGCTGTTTTTGCGCATGGTTTGGATAGGGTTTATCCTGCAGCACATGCTAATCTTGCTCAAACAATTACGACCAATGGCTGTTTGCTTTCTGATTATTTGAGTGACACCACACCTTTGCCGCAAAATTTTGCATCAAGAAATAGAATTGTGGCAGGACTTTCGGACGCAACTATAGTTGTTGAAAGTGCAGCCAAAGGAGGCTCACTTATTACTGCTGATATTGCTAATTCTTATAATAGAGAGGTTTTTGCAGTTCCTGGAAATCCTAGTGAAAAGAATGCGAAAGGATGTAATTACTTAATTAAATCCCAACAAGCTATTTTATTGGAATCAGCAACTGATATTATAAAGGGCTTGAATTGGGATATCAAAGAAAAAGCAATGCAACAAAGCATGTTTTTGGAATTATCAAAAAGCGAACAAAAAATAATTGATTTGTTATCAGATAATGAAATGCATATTGATGCAATAGTTGAAGGTTTAAGTTGGGGTTTTTCTAAAGTTGCTAATGAGCTTTTACAAGCTGAATTTAAAGGATTAATATTATCTTTGCCAGGTAAAATTTATAAGAAGAATATATAAAACTTTTTGCTCTTTAGAAAAATACTATACATTTGCCGAAATTTTTAACTCAAAAATAACTAAAACGAAATTTAAAATGGGACAAAAAATCCATGACTTTATGAGTGAAGTAGCCGCTAAAAATGCTGGTGAAACTGAATTCTTACAGGCAGTAGAGGAGGTAGCAGAGGCTATTATTCCTTTTATGGAAGAAAATCCGAAATACAATAATAAAATGTTATTGGAAAGAATGGTAGAGCCTGAGCGTGTATTGATGTTCAGAGTGCCATGGTTGGACGATAACGGAAATACACAAGTAAACAGAGGGTATAGAGTAGAATTTAATTCTGCAATTGGTCCTTATAAAGGAGGATTAAGATTTCATCCTTCTGTAAACTTATCTATCCTTAAGTTTTTAGGATTTGAGCAAGTGTTTAAAAACTCTTTAACAACATTGCCAATGGGTGGTGGTAAAGGAGGTTCTGATTTTAATCCTAAAGGAAAATCGGATAATGAAGTGATGAAATTTTGCCAATCTTTTATGACTGAATTATGTCGTCATATTGGTCCTAATACGGATGTTCCTGCTGGGGATATTGGAGTTGGTGGTAGAGAAATTGGTTTTATGTTTGGT
>ENA-OWNS01001228-OWNS01001228.1-marine-metagenome-genome-assembly--contig:-NODE-1228-length-10538-cov-3.223497_pt1 | contig 10538 bp, 10 predicted proteins | sample MGYA00238137_ERZ651772 | MGnify/ENA primary metagenome ERZ651772 (study PRJEB26903, sample SAMN06264699) | marine metagenome | isolation source: Columbia River Estuary | place: USA:Columbia River... | reverse complement strand
TTAACATTTGATTAATCATATAAAGGGGATGTGCTTTGTCGTGTCCAGTAGTTTGCCATAAAATACAAGCAATAAATTCTTCCAGTTGTTTTGCTGATATAGAATAGTCTAAAAGAAATGCTTCCAGAGTGATTTGTGGTTCTTCAGATTTATAAGCAGCTTGAAGTAGTTTCATAATTTCAAACCCATTCATAATAATAATGGGAGCATGTGTTTGACTAATATGAATCGCCGGAACTGGTGTTGGTTCTTCGTCTAAAGAAACTTCTTCCATCAAGATTTTCACTATATAATTCGGATCGAATATTTAAATGCCAAGAATTCAATTGTGCTCTTAAACAAAGAAAAAAAATGAGAACCCCTCTTTCTCAAGAAAAATCCAATGATCCGGCACGACAAGTCAAGATTCATTTTGATTTAACTTATGTAGAATGTGATTTAGCCGAAGAACGCTTTGAAAATCATCCAGTAGTAGAAATGTTTTTGAGTGGACATTTTATCCGCTCAGCGGCTACGGGAGGAATGTTGAGCATCCCACTAGACGAACATCGGTTAGATAAGGTTTATTCGGGAACACTTTGTGGATCTTTGAATAGAAAATACAATAAGGGCATTCCTATCAAAGCTGCTATCGGTATTAAATCATTTGCACAGCATAGAGATGCTCATGGGAACCCGGCCTATGTTAATGTGGGTACAACACATGCTTATATGGGAGACATTTTATCAGAGAAGGAATATGATCATCATCTAGATTTACTGATGCGTACGACCGTTGTGGGGATTGGTGAGCAGCTTAAAAAAGGAGTAGTCGAATTGCATATTCGTAAAATTGATGTTGGCCCTTCTGTGGATGGATTGGATCACACTGCTTCATCGCTTCAAGCTCCGGCACAAGACATTGAACAGGAATTGAGCGCCTATATTAGCTCTACGCTCCAAATTGAAAGCCAGTTACCTGATGTTATGGAAGGAATGAAGCGTATCAGAGCTCCGATGGATATTTCACAAGTTGGTGTGGAAAGTACTGGAAACGCCTTTCTGCCTATTGCAGCTTTTGCCATGGATGAAGTTCCTGAAAGCAATCCGGATTTTTTTCGGAACGCACTTTCCACGGTGCTGGGACGTAAGAATTTGACCCGTGAACATGTAAAAAATATGCCACCTCACGAAAAGGCCCGGACAATGGGATTACTCATTTGTTATGGCGTACAGAGTTTTGGGTATATTGGTGATTCGGTAGAAAAAACCAACAGACACAATCAATTCATTCAAAGACTTACCGCCGGAACTGAAGAATTTGCCAATATCTGGACCTCTACGTTTGGAGACTGTGAAGATTCGGCCAAAGGAATTCACAGCACCCTGAAAGCGTTTGTAAATGCAAAATTTGATTATACCAAAGATCAAGATTTGATTGAATTGCAGCAAATTGCTGATAATTATACACCAGTCCTTACTTTGGCCGTGGTGCATGGACAAAAGGTAGGAGATCATGAAGGCGTGGGCGCGCACATGTATCTACCTTTATTGCCGAATTACCAGATAAAAGAAGGATTTTCGCGTACAGAATCTGGTAGGCGCCTTTTGGAAAGAATGCGTCCCGCAGAGCGTAGTCACTTTATGAGTGAAAATGCATCACGATCTACCGCCAAAAATCGCGCTAAACTCATTAGAGATCAACCGCCTCTTTTTTGTGAAGGCACTGGGCATATTGATCCTCTAGGATACAAAGATCCTATTTTGGATAAGCGCAAATATGTGGCTACAGAAATGCCAGCATTTACTTGGGCAAAACAACAAATCCCTCATGAAGAACAAGGACCCTCATCTTTTTATTTTATTGATGTATCCGGTATAACTTCAAAATTTGTAGACCAGGGAATTAATATGGGAGGGATCATATTTGGAACAGTAAATGAAAACTATGATCCTGCAGATCCAGATAACGCCCATGAAATGGTGAGAGGATTGTTGTATACCGACCGCCTTAAAGATTCAGAGAAAATGGCGCTAATGCCACAGCCATTTATTCCACCCAGAGTCATGTCTATTATACGAGAAGCAAATATGCTAAATCCTCCTCCGAGACCGTTGGTATTGGATCTTAAAGGCGATATGGGCCCTGAAAGAAATGAAATGCTCGACACGCTACAACAGCATGTTGAATCCCTGGGCCGCGATGCAAATGGAGCTGGTGATCCGGTTAATCTTTACATGCTGCCTTCTCAATTGGAACCTCATAACATTCAGGAGATGATCCAATGTGCAACGACTTCTGAAAAGTTGGTGGCTTTGAAATATACCAAAGAACAAGTTACAAATTCCATCTATCACTATCGTGTTGGTCTTTACATTAAATAAATTTTCCTTTTATTTTATCATTATACAAAAGTTCATCATAACGGGTTTGAATTATCTTATTAACGGCATTATGTACATCCTTGTGGTTGTTTTCTAAACAATCATGTATTAATTGACAGGTTTTAACACAGCCCTTAAGTTCGTGCAAAGTATGCGACCAATCACAGTTCCGCACACATTGAATATAATTGTCTTTTTCGGCATACGCAAACAAGAATAATAACAATAATAATTTCATCATTTCTTTTTTTTTAAGAATCTTAAAAAAGCCGCACCAAATCAATAGCATCCATCTACTGTTTCCCCAGGATTTCCTATATTAGTTGAACACAATTATTCAACTTTTAGATTATGCACACGTTATACAAATGTCGGCAATTAGAAAGCGTTATTATATTGAACATCATGGAAGACATGCCCGTATTGTTCCGAATAAAAGGGAACTGGATAGACCAGCGGGTGTTCCTGGTTGGGTGTGTGCAACTATAAGTGGTCTAGCGCTTTTGGCACTTTTAGGTATCGCATTAGGAACTGCAGGAATAGTTAAAGCCAATAACGTGGTTTCAACAAATAGAAATGTACCTATACCAGTACTTGAAGTTACAGATCGGCAAATTATAGTGCTTGGTCCTTCTTTGATTCCATTAACGGATGATTTAGACGAAATAACAATTACAATAACAAATAATGGCTTTGATGCTATTGTAAACATTACAGTTGTGAATAGTATTGTATCTTCCGCAGGTGCTAAAAAACGAAGCATCATGACTGAAATTACTTCAGTATTTTGTGGCCCATCCTTTTTAGATAATATTATACCAGAACTTATACCTGGCCAATCACAGATATGCAGAGCAACTTACATGTTAACAAATAATGATGTAGCCGAATTAGCAACAATTCAATCAATCAGTAATGTAACTGGATATTTTATGACGACATCAGCTAGCGTGATTGGATCTGATGAAACTATTATTCCACTTGCATCAATTCCATCTAGAAATTTAGTATTGTCAAACGAGCATATTAATAATGCTGGCATTATAAGTGGAGAATGCCAAAATGTTACTGGTTGTAATCAAATGAATATGTGCCCAGAAACAGCATGCCCTGGTGAAGAAAAAGATAATTTGGGATGGCTGCATTTTTGTACCGGAGATATGGAAGGTGCGATTTGGTTGTGTACAGAAGATGGGTGGGATATAATTATCAACAAAACTTATGGAACAGACGGACAAAACGCGTTTTCCTACACAACTGCAAATTTTATTGTCCCTTTTGTGGGAAGCACAGTAAATGTAATGGTACTCTCTACAGATTGGATGGCAGTAGGAGGAACAGTTTTTATCGAAAACATTGGATATTTTACAGTAAACACCGTTGTCGATATGGTGAATGTTATTTTAACAAACGACGGCATTCCAGGAAACGCTTTACCAGGAACAGTTGTTCCAACAAACACTCTTGTAACTCCAGGTGGTGTTCAAGGAGTAAACGGAGCCACTGGTTCTACAGGAGCTAATGGCGCTACAGGCGCTAATGGAGCTGATGGAGTTTCTGGCGCTACAGGAGCTGATGGCGCTACCGGTTCTACAGGAGCTGATGGAGTTTCTGGCGCTACAGGCGCTGCAGGCACTACAGGAGCTGCAGGTAGTACAGGCGCTACAGGAGCTACAGGCGCTCAGGGGTCTGGTTCTGGATGTCCTGGTGTTAGATGGGTTGCTGCTGGGCAAGGTACCAACACGTTAGCTTATAGTCAGGATGGTCAAGGCTGGACTGGTGCTGGAAATGTTTTTAGTATTTCTGGGCGGTCTGTTGCGTTTAGTCCTACATTGTGTTTTTGGGTTGCTGTGGGAGAAGGTTCTTCTACAGTTTATACTAGTTCTGATGGTATTTCTTGGACAGCCAATGCACAAGCTTCTGGGCTTTTGGATGGTGGTGGTTACGCATCAAAATGGGCAGATATACCTGGCGTGTTTGCTATTGGTGGATCCACATCAGGTGGTGATGCCGTGGTTGCTGCATCGTCTGATGGAATTAATTGGGCGGTGATTCCTTATACATTTCCCGTATATAATCGTATTACTGGGTTGGATCATTCTCCTTCAAATAATTTGTGGGTAGCTACTGGTGAATGTTCTTGTGACGATTTATACTTTGCATGGAGTTTATATGCTAATACGTGGAGTGTTGAAAATAGTGGATTTGGTGGATCTGATTGGATGAACAATGTATGCTATTCAAAACCAAAGAGTCAATTTGTGGCTGGATGTAGTCGCAGTTCAGGAACAACTGATGATACTATTACACGCACAACTGAGGATATTAGTCAGGGGTTTGATGCTACTGTTATTTTTAACGATATTACTTCGGGATGCGCCCAAACATCACAATTTGGATGTCACTGGGGAAATAACAAATACTTATATTTGGGCATTGGAACAGGAAATACCAACATTGCAACATCTGTAACTGCTGATGACTGCACTGCTGTGGCTGGTAGTAATAGTATCTTTACATCACAGGGAAATCATGCCGGGTATGATGCAATAGATTCTACCTGGGTTGCCGTAGGACAAGGAACAAATACTATTGCATATTCAACTGATGATGCTGTGAGTTTTACTGGTGTTGGTTCTGGTGTATTTTCTACAGCTGGTTATTTTGTTTTAACCACTGGAAAACCACCTATTAATGGTGGAGGTGGAACTTTAAACTACGAAACGCTTCCTGTTGTTTGTGCTTCTGGTTATGTACAGGGCAGCCAGGCAGTAGCAATTCCGACACAAAATACTTTTAACTCTTCTGCTGCTCGTGGTACTGTGGGAGAGTATTTTATTACTTTGGCACCAAATTTTCCAAATACTGCCTATCCCGTCTTTTTACAAGTAGAAGAAGATGCGTTATTTAATGACGATATTCAAATTTATGTTAACCCCGTATCTAGAGCAACTACTGGATTCACAATAGAAATTTCCGAGCAAGATAATGGAAATTCTGCCGGAACTCCTAGAGATCGGGATTTTTCCTATCAAGTATTATGTGATAGAACAATTGTAGTTTCTAAAAAAAAATTGGCAAAACTTTTAGCACTTTATCGAAAAAATAATAAAAGATAGGGGGGGGTCGTAAAAAAAATGGATGATCTTAGTCCTGAAGAGGAGGATATGTATCTGAATGGTATGTATTCTAATTACCAAAGCGGTCCTGCTAAAAGCGAAAGAGGAAACGATTATATCGATCAATACGAAAACCGAGCACCAGTAAAACAACAACGTCGTTCTTACATGCTCCAAGAAAACAAATCTCAACACGATAACGATAATGATTATGATGATGCTTTTGATTATGGAGAGCAGCAATATTCTGGGGCTGTTAAGCATATGACTATTGACGATAAGGATTTTGAAGAGCATCCTATTATCAAACGTTATGAGTTTCTGGTCCCAATTACTCGAATGGGAGCTGGTAGAACTATCATTCCCCGGCATGTTCAAAATGCAGCAACACAGCTGATGCACGCAGCTAGTATTGGTGGTGGTAGTTTTATAAAGTTAAACACTGCTGCCCGCAACGCTTTGGAGCCTCTTACTAATCAAATTGATGAATTTACTAGTGTCGATCCATCAGTAATCATTTCTTGCACTTTGCCCATTACTGATTCTTTTCGTTCTTTTCTGGAAGAAATTATTTCCTTTTCAGAATACATTTTGATTCATGTACTTGATGCTCGGTTTCGTGTAGTCGTATCAGATTCTGCAAAAACTCAGCCCATTTCTTTTAAAGATCCAGATTTGGGTCTTAAGATTCGCCCTTACGCTGGAGAAGAAGAAGAAGAATTGCGGGGACAGCCTTTTGGTATTCGCGATGCCATCACTTCTGCCAGTCAACACTTGTCGTCAGATAGTTGGACTCAATTAGAAGCCTATATGCTGTCTCTGGGAAAACTTTCACCTACTTCTGTTTGTGATCCTCAATTTATTGAAGATCAAATGGTTTCTATTAAGGACATTATTTCTGGCAAAACCCGCATTGTCAACGAGCGCCAGCGCAAAGATGGGACTAATAAAAAATGATTCAGTTAACAGGGCGGCAAGAATATATTGCGCCTAATCGATGTAAAGAAGTTATTATGCAGCTTTTGGCCGAAAATGCTGAAGAACATGAGCGTATGTTGGGCGGCATTAAAGATTGGGAAATTCAAGACGAAGAAATATTTGAAGAATTACGTATAGATGCTGAAGAAATGTCCATTTTATTAATGAAAAGAATCTCTCAATTCACTTCTTTTCGTTTGCGCACTGAAGAGGGCAAAGCTGTTACCAAAAGTAGAAAACTTAAAGTAAATATAACTGACATTGAAGAAGCTTATACAGAAATTCAAATGGAGCGACAAAAATAAAATAAAAATGAAAAGAATCTATAAGGAGTGGGTTTTTATTCATGTATTATCTTGGCTTGTAGGCGCTATCATTGCTTATATCTTATCAGAACTGCTCTTTACCAAGTCCCTTATCGGATTATTTGGTATCTATGTTGTATTTGTCTATTTCATATTGCGTTTTGTATGTTATATATTTCCAACCCGATACGAAAACTGTTTCATTTATTTAATTGAAGAGTAGCACACCGTCTTTTACGCGGTAACAATAAACCCTGTTTTTTCAATTCTGTATCCAAGAGTGTTATTTGTCCCAATGTGTGCAACATTCCGTTCCAAAAGAAATGGGGATACTCAGCTGCTAAACGCACACTATCCATGGATTCAAATTCATCAAAAAGCATTTCGTGACTAATAGCATTCAACAACTCTTTTATGCTGGGAAAATATTCCATTACATAATCTTTGCGTTTGTTTTTACTTCTTTGTTTTGGGAGGTTAACAGTTAAAAAGCTTTTATCGGGATTGACGCTGTAAGTGGCTTTTTCGAGATTAGAAATGCGGAAAGAGGCCTTTTCTAATAAATCAATAGGCGTATCTCTTCCCTTTAGCGAAATACGCTCCACACGTTTACGTTTCTTTTTTTGTGTAACCGCCACTTCAGTGTATGGCGCCCAAAGTTCATTCAAGAGCCCCTTAATATATTCCATATTTATTTAAATCTATCAAAATGATGTTTCAATTTCCAGTAGTCTGCCTTTAGCTTTTGTTTATCTTCATATGCTTGTCCTCTATCTTCGTATTGATTGGGTTGGCTCAAATACCGTATCATCTTATAAACTTGATCTGAAAAACTTTGAGCATTATACTTATTAAGTTCTGGAAAATTTTCTAGCGTTAAAAAATAAAGAGCAATTTGTGGGCGGCCCGTTCTAATGGCTGTAGTAACATAAGGTTCTCCATTAATTTCCAAATTTACAACATCATGAATCTCCTGTACTAATTGCTTGATAGCGGTGGGAAAATTAAAACGGATGCAGTCGGTAACCATATCTGATGTCACCGAATGTATAAAATCCCAATCTAATCGATTGATTAATTCAATAAAGGTCCATTCATCTCTTGATTTAATCGCTTGTTCAATAATATGTACTCTATTATCTTCATCTCCTAAATCAGTAATAACAGATATATCTGTTGCATGTTCGAGAGCTCTATGTAAAAGGTATGAGTACCCCAATCCAGCCAGCCTCCCGAGTGTTAATATACCACCAATTGAAAGAGTGATTAATTTTGATTCTAACATAACGTCTAGCACTTTATCCACCCTGTCCTTGTATTCCGGATAACCTTCATTTCCTTTGTTTCTGTCCAAAGCAGCCACCAAACTAATGAATTGAAAATCCAATCTGTCACTTGTCGGTGAAACGCGTTTTCTTATGTTATCTGGGGATAACAATATTTTCAACCCACCAGCCCAAATACCGGCAACAACAGCTTCAAGAACATCGTTTCCGTTCGCCCCCGAAGCTGTCCATAGCCCCAAATTTATCGCTTTTGGTACCCAAAATTCAAAAGCTTCATATTTTGGTGGATCGTGATTATTTATCCAATCACTAAACAGTTTGCTTAAAGCGGCTTGAAATCTATGTCTGTTTGCAACCTCAATAAGATCCGCACGGGGATCTGCAAGCTTATTTTCAAAAACTTCAAAAGCTTTATACCAAGTAAAAAATGCTTTTGTGTTTTCCACATTTAAAAGCTCAAGCAACATATTATCCATCTTGGCATAATTGTTTTTAATATACAACTCCTGAAACCATTCTTGTTTGTAATACTCATTAAAACCCTTATTTGTTACAGACATGTTTGCTAATGTATCTAACGGAAAAGAGTAAAAAAGTTTCAACCCCATCTCCTCGGAAAATATATCAAGATCGTTTAGTTCTTCATCGTTCACACCCTCCTCAGGAAATTCTTCTTCATCCTCTTCACGTAGTCGCTTTTTTGTTTTTCCTTCAATCCATTGATAGACTTCTTTACACAAAGAGCTACAAAAAGTGAGCGAAACAATCTTTTCTTTTTGACAAAGTTTACAAGCGCTCATCGTTTCAATAACAATTCATTTTGTTTTTTATACAAAACTTTAATTGTAAAATTTATTTATTTCAAACAAATCTTATTTTTTGGCTTTTTTTAACCAATTGGTCATAACTTGATTCTTAGCTGTAGCGTCTATACGCTTCACAAGCTTTCCAAACAACTCGATTTGCGTGTCATCAGAAAGAACTTGTTTCTGATCTATCTCATCCGAAATGAGCCAAGCAGTTAAATTTTCCCAGGGACAACTCTGTTTATCTAAAATGTACCATACTAAAAACGCTAAGAGTGCGTCTTCGTTTGTTCCGTCTCTATAATGAAAATAGGGAATTTCTCGTGGATGCTCTTTCAAATAAGAAGCTACTTTACGAGCCCGCAAACAATAAAAATCAATTTGACGCGTTTCACTCTGTTGATCTAAAGGATCCAAAGGCAAAGCAGCATCACGATATAATTTGGGTGGAGAATCTTTAAGTTCTTCAATATATTCTCCTTCTTTTTCATATTCGCCCATATAAGGAGAAGCTCTATTCTGCCCGTTCCAATGCTCTTCATCAGTATGAGGAACCATATTAATGATTACATCTACACCTAGATCGACTTTGATATGATAAGCGTCTAAACGGCCTTTAATCATAGGGCCCAAAAACATTTGGAGCTTCTCGGTACCCAACTTGACCACATAAGGTTTAACATATAATTGGCACTCCTTCAAACTCATATTTTTTTTTAAAATTTATTTTCGGCGTTTATTATTAATCAAAAGTTCCTCAAATGGTTTTTTATGCCATTTACAAAGCCAAAAAGCTTCTGGAAAGTATGCAGCCAGCTCTACCAAGTCGGTAGGAGGATCTTCTATCAACTCTTCTTTAACTTGTTCCCAGTCAGAGATTAAAGGCGCGGTTTCTTTTTTGGTCTTTCTACCCACCTTATAGGTGATGCGCAAAAGCGCCTCCTCTTTGTCTTCTTCAAAGGTGATTTTAGACGCTTTGCAGCAAGCTCTATCGGTTCCAGCATTTTCAGTGCGCAACCTCTCCAGCTCAGTGCCCAGCAACGCTACGAGCCAACTTTCCACCGCCTATAAATCCAGCGTTTTTAGCGCAAGGCTTATAAAGCTTTTTCAAATACTCGTCTCGCTCTTCCATAAATTGGTTAAGTTGTGACATTAGAGAAGTAACATGTTCGCTTTCTTCCACTATAATGCCCTCAATGTTATTGCGACAAAGTGGACAGGGCATAGATTTTTCTCGGACAAGCGCACTACAATCAGTACAAGTGCACTTGTGTCGGCAAGGGGCGAAAAGAGAAGTGGCACTGGCATCCATACAAATAACGCATTCGTCTACAGAAAAAATACGGAGACTCATAACTTGAAAATTAAATTATAATTAAATTAAATTAGCATTAATAACCTATAAAGTTATTATTTAGAAGGACTGATTTTTAATTAAAAAAGTTCTCATTTTGTTCTTCCTAAGGAACTTCTTTAATCCTTAAGATTCAGTTCAGAAGTTCCTTTAAAAGAATATTAAGTATTTTATCACATAGGTTTCTTATTATAGTATCTATACTGATATCTATTTTTATTGGAATTATATATACTTATTACAATCCAGATGTATTTAAAACAGCTGCAACATTATTAATTACAAAAGATCAAGCAGATCCTTCCTCTTTTTTACTCAATAACGAA